>Ga0207691_10002804_pt1 | contig 16987 bp, 10 predicted proteins | sample KBSM13metaG_FD_184327 | JGI IMG/M metagenome (GOLD analysis project Ga0207691, IMG submission 184327) | Miscanthus rhizosphere microbial communities from Kellogg Biological Station, Michigan, USA - KBS M1-3 metaG (SPAdes) (version 2) | ecosystem: Host-associated > Plants > Roots > Rhizosphere >... | reverse complement strand
CCTTCGTAATTGTAGAAGAAAAAGAAACGATCCTTGATAGCAGGGCCGCCGAGTGAACCACCATAGTTGTTTCTGAGCAATTTGGGTCGCGGCAATGACTTTCCGTCGATGATCGTGCTGTTGTTGAAAAAGTCGTTTGCAGTGGTAACGGTGTTGCGGTGATATTCAAACAAATTGCCATGCCATTCGTTTGACCCAGATCTCGTGACGAGTTCAACCTGTGCGCCCGAGGAGCGTCCCTGGTTTGCGTTTGGATTCGTAGTTGTGACACGAAACTCTTCGACAGTATCGGGACTCACACGAAGTACTGGCGTAAATGCGTCGCCGGTTTGCTGTTCATTAACGTCAACGCCGTCGAGAGTCAGGTTCGCCTGGTCACTACGACCACCAGCGACATAACCTGCCGGAGTCACTGCGGGCTGAAGACTTAGAAGACCGGCAACGTTACGAGCGTTTAGTGGGAGTTGCGTGATCTGTTGAGCATTAAAATTATTTCCCAAGCTCGCATCTGTTGTGTTTAGGAGTGCTTCACCAGCTCCGACCGTGACTGAAATAGTCTCGCTAACATTTCCTATTTCCATCGGTATGACAAGATCCGTGGCCTTCGCAATGCTCGCAACAACTTCGTTTAGGACAGCTTTCTTGAAGCCCTTCGCCTCAACATCAACCTTGTACGTTCCTGGTTGAATGCCTTCGAATGAGAATTGTCCACTATCATTCGAGGTCGTGCTGCGTGTGAAGTTAGTCGTCGGATCGGAAAGGGTCACCGTAGCGCCGGCAACGACACTCCCCTGCGGATCCTTGATAACACCCTTGACTGATGACGAGTTTGTCTGGCCAAAAGCGATGTGGCAAGACAACAAGAAAACCAGAAGCGTGCCAAACGAAAGCACAACTCTGAATTTGGGAAAACCTAGACTTTTCATTTGGTTCCTCCGTGGAAAATGTTACGGGTGTGGAGGTACTGCAGCGGCGACGATCGGGAAAAGCTGAGCTGTCCGTCTTTACTGCAAAACTCCAAGAATAATGCCGTAAGAAACGCAATCCGAAGTTGACTCCCTATGGATTGCTGACGATCAGAAAAACCGAAAAAGCGTGGTCGAACTTGTAAAAAGAATCCGTTAAGGCATGCGGGACGACCTGTCCCTGAATCTAGTTTACTGGACTCGTATCCGATTTCTTGCAGATACTATTCCGCAAGTCCATCTGATAAAGCGATCTATGAAACTACTCGTTTTTCGAAGTAAGCAGATTCAAGCTGACAAGTTTGTGAGGCAGAGTATATCCAAATTTCTGGCAGAGTCTATATAAATTCGGACAGCAAAAGGCGTAGTACTACCTCAACACTCCGAGCAGGAAAGCGTCGGGAGTCGCCTGAGACATTCCTTCATTGCGCTCAAAAAGACAGCGAGCCGAGGACAATGCCCCGGCTCGCAGATTTACTACAAGTTTGTAGTTAGTTAGAAGGAGTAGCGAAGTGCGAATTGCATGATGCGTCCTGCCTTCGTCTCTCCGAGTGGTGCCTGCGTCGCAGTCATATTGCCGAAACCGACTGGAGCCTGACCGCCGATGATGAATGGATCCACCGTAAGACCGGTGGCGTTGAATCCGGTCAACCTCTGGGTGTTGGTTACGTTGAAAACTTCCCAACGGAACGTTAGTGCATGTCCTTCCCAGGGCATTCTAAATGTCTTGTGCAAACCCGCATCGAGTGTGAAGTAACCTGGAGCACGTAGAACATTTCGATCACCAGCTTCACCTGGCATCGGATCTCGATAACTCAAGAACGTAGCCTGCGGATCGGCGAATAGATTTGGTTCGCCATTAAAGTCACCCGGAGAGGTGCTAACTGGACGAACTGAAACCATTCCAGAAGACGACTGCCAGTTGGTGGCCCAACGCTGATTCGCGAATGGACGACCCGCCGGTAAACCAGAGTTCCAACGGAAAATACCAGTCAGATCCCAACCGCCGATTACTCCATTTACCCACTTTCCAGCATCGCTAAAAATCTTCTTGCCTCTGCCAAATGGCAAGCCAACGAGCCAGTTCGAGGTGATGTTGTGACGAATGTCGAAATCTGAGTTCGCGTAGTTGAGCTCGGGATTGAGCGGGTTGTAGATCAACGATGCCGCTGCAAAGTTTCCAGCGTTCTGTAAACCAGATGCATCGTCGAGCGAGTGTGACAACGTGTAGTTGAAATCGAAAACTACATCGTTCGACAAACGTTGTCGCACGCTCACTTGTGCGGAGTTGTAGTTCGAATACCCAAACGTCGACCAGGTATTGAGCGCGGCGTATTGCGGGTTGACGAACGTGTTGTTGAAGATGGAAAACGGCTTGTCGTCCCAACGAGCATTCGACTGGAGGAACGTGTAGTCAGTTACGTTGGTTCCGCCAACGGAAGGCAAAGCGATACGACGATAAGCGCTTTGAGTTGCCGTCAGAGTTCGGTTCACACCCAGCACTGAAAAGGTGCCGGCGATTCCCGGAAGAACGTTTTCGAAGAATGGAATTGGCAATACAGAACCAACCGGCACGCCCTGATACCTGAGATCAATCAGCGCATGCATCGCTTCGTAGAAGGTTTGACCCGACTTTACGTCGCGAATGTTGTTGAAGTGCATGATGTCGCGTTGCGCCAAAAGGTTTCTTGCGAAGCGACCAACGTAGCTCACTTCAACCGAAAGTCCCTTACCGACTTCGCGTGCATACGATGCGTTCCAACTGTAGTTGACCGGTGTGGTGATCGTATCGTCGAGCGATGTTTCGATTCGCTCGGCACCGTTGGGAAGTTGATTCAATGGAAAACTGATCGTGTTGCTGTAGAGACCAGCAACGCCTGGCAGCGTCCTGACATCTTGCGGACCACCGGTGAACAATGGCGCAAGCTTGGTGCTCACGTTGTAAGTGTTAACCGGAAGAGTAATTGCCGAGGCAAAACCAAGCTGGTTGTTGAGATCAAAATTAACAGCCAGCTGACTTCCGATTCGATCGTACGTGGTTCGGAAGCCACCTCGAATTACGGCCTTACCTTCGCGACCGATCAACTTGCCCCAGAAGTTGTCGGGCAACTCTGGTGACCAGGCAACGGCCAGCACCGGTGCGAAGTTGTTCCAATCCTGATGATAGAAACCAGGACGACCGTTCGCCTTCCCGGAACGGTCGAGAAGGATCGGATCGTTAAAGGGCACGCCGGCATCCGCACTACGCTTACGTTGTTCAAAGTAACCACCCAAACTTACGGTGGGCTGAGTCTGAAGACCATTAACTTCGTACACCGGAGTTGAAGTTCCCCAGCGCACGCCGTAGGTGATAGTTAGATTCGATCTCATTCGCCACTGATCCTGCCAGTAGACTTCATACTCTTCTGTGGCAAAGGTTCTGTCAGCGGAGGTACCTGCGGGAAGAATGTTGCCGTCCGCGTCGTACAGAAAGTTGGCCGTGTACTGCGAAAAACGACCAATCACCGCGGACAGAATGTTTCTCAATGGAGTTAGTGAACCACTTGCAACATCAGGAAATATCGCCGGCCCTGATGCGTCCGCACCAGCCGATGTTAGGACAGCAGCTGAGGCGTTATAGCCGGAAGGATTAGTCGTCAATACGTCGAATGCGTTTTGGAACGATTGACGAGTGTTCCTGATCAACCGGACGTTCCCGCCAAACTGCAATGTGTGATTGCCTTTCACAAGAGTCAGGTCGTCGACGAAGTTGTGCACAGGCGTAACACGCGTCAGTGCGGTGGTAACCGCCGGATTGAAAATGAAACGAAACTGGATGTTGTTTCCCGTCTGATCGCCTTGACGAGTAAACGCCGCGCGAGTCAGACCGTAAGTAAATCGATTGATCAGGTTGTTCGACACGGTCCATGAATGACCAAGCCCGAGTCCTTTAGGGTGATACCAGATGGAAGGTGCGACGGCATCCGGAAAAGCAGGAGCCTGACCGATGTTATCGTCCTGATAGTTGCCACGCACAAACAACGTCTGACGATCCGTCAGGTTGAAATCAAACTTGGCGGTGTACGTGTCGTTGTTTGTTGGCGTTGGTGCATTGAACCGATAGCCGCCGGTGTTGATACCGTCACCGACCGTCGTGTCGTTAGCAACGTAACGACGAGTCTTGTCTTGAAGATAGGCAATAGCGGTTGCATTGACGCCGGGGCTCACGCCATTTGCCGCCGTGTAAGCCGCGTTGATCTGTGCAGCATTCAAACATTTGAAACCCGAAGGTGTACCGGCTGGACATGAAGGATCGCTGGCGCCGCTGGCCGTTCGGTATCTGATGATTCCCTGCCCGACATGCTGCAATGGAACTATCTGCAAACCTCCACTTGACGTTGCTTCGCGGAATCCCTCGTAGGCAAAAAAGAAGTAGGCACGATCGTGTTTGATTGGACCGCCCACTGAGCCACCGAAAAAGTTTCGTAGTAGCGGAGGCCGAGGTAACTTTTCAGCACCTACTGTCGCAGTGCCACTCAGCACCTGAGGGTCTGTCGCGACAAACCGGCCGGCTTTGTTGTTGAAGAAATCGTTGGCGGTTGTCACCGTGTTTCGATGGTATTCAAACAACGAACCGTGCCAGTTGTTTGTGCCCGACTTGGTCACGAGCGAAACCTGTGCGCCTGAAGAGCGGCCAGTATCGGCATTGGCGTTGGTTGTTACCACGCGAAACTCCTGCACTGACTCGCGCATCACACGAAGCACACTCGAGAAGGCCTGATTGGTAACGACGTCAAGGCCAGTCTGTTGTTCATTCACGTCGACGCCATCAAGCGTGATGTTCGCCTGGTCTGATCTTCCGCCATTCACAAAACCCGTGCGCGTAACACCCGGTTGAAGTGAAAGAAGTCCGACGACGTTTCCGGCATTAAGCGGCAGCTCAGTAATACGTCGCGATTCAAACGTATTACCAATGGTCGCATCGGTAGTGTTAATTGGGGCGTCGCCACCCGCCGTCACACTAACGGTCTCGGAAACGTTTCCGACCTCAAGTTGAATGTCGATGTTTGTAGGAGTATCAACGAGGGCCTGCACTTCTGAAATCGAAGACTTCTTAAAACCAGTCGATTCGACCTCAACTCGATAAGTGCCCGGCGGAACTGCAGTGAACACATAACTGCCGTTGTCATTGGTCGTCTGAGTGCGACTGAAATTCTTCTGTTCGTTGATAAGAGAAACCGTGGCACCGGAAACGGGCCGACCTTGAAGATCGTTGATGATTCCTCGTACAGACGAAGAACCTGCTTGCGCTAAGGCAACACTCGACATCGCGAGCAACGCGAGAAGCACGCCCAGGTGCAAAAGCCCCTTTCTTAAAGATGGTCTAACAGTATTCATTGAGTCCTCCGATGAAGGTGGTTGTGCGTCGGGGAGACGTCCAAGTTTTTGTATAGTTGTTTGGGTGTAGAGCTTTTGAACCGCGGGCTCGTGTTGAGTGGATCTGGACGAACCCTACAGTTCGATGGATGACTTGCACAAACTATTCCAGCGGTGGTCAGTCGAGCGGAAAATTTTGCGTGTTCGTATTCACGCGTGATCAGTTACACGACTCCACTAAAATGTAGAGAAATCCATTTGAGTCGACGCGACCCTTTATGTTTTCGGATGGTTAATTATGTTCTTGAATACGAGTGCTATCGTGAGGTGTGAAACGATGAGAGGTGGTTCAGAAAATGTCAGCAGAGAATTTCCATTTTTACGTACACCATCATTCGCAGATTACACAGTGCAGCTAGCTGCAATGGAGTGGCGTTGAGGTCAGTACCACTGCGCGGTAGCGTGTGGCTCGCTAAATTTCGGGAGCACGATATTCAGTCAAGAGCCACACGCTACCGCGCAGTGGTACTGACTTCGACGCTGCTGGATCTCCGCCTACTTGCCCAACCCGTTAACAAGCACTTCAGAAAGCTGAGACATCAACACGTACGCAGGGTTGTCGACTGACCACATGATCTCCGGCATGTCGTCGCAGGAAATCGCCATCGCTATCTTTCCTTTTTTGGAATAGATGATCCCGATTGCGCTTCTGAGACGATCGAGAGCGCCGTACTTGCTTGCCAGCGGCAAATCCCAAAGTGAACGCCCGATAGCATATCTCGCCTGTTCACGTTTCATCAGGTCGATCATTTCCTTCGAAACGGCAGGGTTGATGATCTCGCCGCGTTCCAGTTTCTCCATCACTAAAACCATTTCGTGCGGAGTTGCAAAACCGAGCCCATACTTCTTGTTCTCAGGATCTTTTCCCGCCTGACTTTCGCCACCACTCATAACCTTCCGATTGATCTTTATGTTCTTAAAAGCAAGTGACTCCATGCGCGCATTGACGGCGTCAGTGGTTAACACATCAAGGACGAGATTCGTCGCAGTGTTGTCACTCAGCATCATCATGAGATTGACAGCATCGCGCAGTGTTAAGTGAAGCCCGTCTGATAACTCCGACAGAATTCCTGAGCCTGAAACTTTCTTCTCTTTTGTTAGAACAACCTCATCGGTCCACTTGGCTTTGCCTTCGTTTACGCGCGCAAACGCTTCGATCATCACGGCAATCTTGATTGTGCTGGCGGTCCGCACCCGTTCGTCGGCGTTAAGCGCATACGTCTCTCCCGTGTCCAGGTTCTTGGCGTACAGAGTGACTTTGCCTTTGAACGAAGCGACGAGAGCCTTCACCTGGTCATCAAGCTTTGGTGCCGGCTTGTCATCGACCGTCGAGGGCAAAATCGCCAATGACTGTGAGAATGAATTTGGTGCAGCTGACGTGATGATTGCGAGTGCAAGAAAACAAAGAGGTAGTCTCATAGTTGTTTGATTGGATTGGAGTCGGTACCACTACGCGGTAGCGTGTGGCTCAAGCGTGTGGCTCAAGCGTGTGGCTCAGACTTGTTCTCAAATTTGCGGCTGTGCCGCTCTCCGTGCGGAAAGCCTCTGGCTTTCCGGCCGCTACAATTTAGCAAGGCGGCTATGCCGCTGAGGCGAAGCCTCGAAGAATTTTATACCGACCACGGAAAGCCAGAGGCTTTCCGCACGGAGGACGGCAAAGCCGCGAGTTTGGGCGATACATTGCTAGCTTGAATGGCGCAGGCTCCCCGTCGCCCCATCTCCCCGTCACCCACTCGCCCGTCTCCCCATCTCCGTCTTTCACATCCGTCCCGTCGCGATTAACAATTCCGCATTCAGGATAGCCGCACCTGCAGCACCGCGAATTGTGTTGTGACTAAGAGAAACAAAACGATAGTCGAGTACGGCATCAGGGAGCAACCGTCCGATAGTAACTGACATGCCTGCGCCGGCATCGCGATCGTACTTCGGTTGCGGACGATCCTGTTCGTTACGAACGACGATTGGATTTTTCGGTGCCGAGTGCAAACCAAGCTCTTGTGGCAAGGAACGATATGAAGCCAACGCATTACGAACATCTTCGATCGTCGCCCGTTGTTTGAGTTTCACTCGTGCGGCAACCATGTGACCATCGGCAACGTTTACACGATGACATTGGGCACTAACTTTCATCGGCGCGATCTTGATCTGGCCATCAGCAAAACTGCCAAGGATCTTTGTGGTCTCGGTCTCGATCTTCTCCTCCTCGCCACCGATAAACGGAAGTACGTTGTCGAGAATGTCGAGTGAGGCCACGCCAGGATATCCAGCGCCAGAAATAGCTTGAAGCGTGGTCGCGATTGCAGCTTCGACTCCAAAAGCGTTTTGTAGAGGAGCAAGCGCGAGGACCAGTCCGATCGTAGAACAATTTGGATTGGTAACGATGAACCCACCTTTTGGATGACTCTTGCGCTGTTGGTCCAATAATCCTAAGTGTTCGTGATTGACCTCGGGTATCAGCAATGGGACATCGGGGTCCATTCTGAAAGCTGACGAATTGCTGATTACTGGATAACCCGCTTCGGCAAAAGCACTTTCGGTTTCGCGAGCGATGTCGCCAGGTAAACTCGAGAACACAAGATCACAATCAAGCGGCGGTGCGGGTGGCTGAACCTTCAGCGAACGAATTGCGACAGGCATTTCACCCCCCAGTCGCCACGTGCAAGCCTCACCGAACGGCTTTCCTTGCGAACGATCTGATGCAGCGACCGCCGTCACTTCAAATTGCGGATGATCCTCCAGCAGTTGGATAAACCGCTGCCCAACCATTCCCGTTGCTCCAAGAATTCCAACTCTATGTTTAGACATGTCTCTCTTTCTGTCCACCTTAATCTGTGTAACAAACCCATAGCAAGATTTTCTATCTAGCGACCAACCCGAGGCTAGTGAGATCCAGTGGCGTTGTAGTCAGTACCACCTCGCGGTAGCGTGTGGCTCTTGACTGAATAGGGTTCTCGAAAATGCAGCGAGCCACACGCTACCGCGAGGTGGTACTGACTAAACGCCGCTCGGTTGCAGCTAGCGATGCCAGCTATATCAGCAAGTCTTACAGCCGCTGAAGTGCTCGTTTGATCCGACTGACGCCTTCAGTTAACGCATCCAACTCTGCACAGAACGAAACGCGCAAGAAGCCTTCGCTCTGACTCCCAAACGCTGAACCCGGAACTGTGATCACTCGCTCCTGCAACAACGCTTCGGCAACGTCCATCGACGTTCCGTGCTTACTCACATCTACCATCGTGTAAAACGCTCCATCGGGACTCACAGCCCGAAGACCTAACTCAGTGTCGATTAGCCCAAGCAAGTGATCCCGACGCGCTTTGAAAGTTTTACGGAACCCAGCTCTCGCCGCTTCAGCCTCTTCACTCCAGGCCGCAAGCGCAGCCTTCTGTGAAACTGCCGATGCGCACGTTGTTACGTATCCGTGCAAGACAAGCATCGACTGAATAACTGTCGCGTCACCCGCAACCCAACCAAGTCGCCATCCCGTCATACTCATCGACTTCGACAAGCCACTTATCACAATCGTGCGCTCGTGAAACTCCGAAGCCGATTCGGGTCGCTCGTCTCCATAGTAAAGCTCTCGATAAATCTCGTCGCTGATTAGATACGCATCGTGGTCTCGCAGGGCCTCAGCGATACCCGCTAGATCAGTCTTCGATAAAGCGCGGCCCGTCGGGTTTGAAGGACTGATACAAACAACGGCTTTAGTTTTGGGGGTTAGCGCTCGTCGGAAACTATCGAGGTCGAAGTCAAAATCATTCTCTGCCGGCAACTGGTAGAACGTAGAACTACCGCCCGCCATCCTGACAATTGTTGGATACGCAACGAAGCCCGGATTCGGCAACAGAACTTCATCGCCCTCATCGACGATGCTGAGCAGCGCGAGGTACAGCGCTTCTTGAGAACCAGCAGTTACTATTACTCGCTCGGGCTTACCACCAAGATACGGGTAATCATTCGCGATCTTTTCTCGCAGTGCCGGTAGACCTGCGTGTGACGTATATCCATTTTGCTCGTCGTTGATTACCCGAATTGCCGCTTGTCGAATCACATCTGGAGTGGGTAAGTCTGGCTCACCTAACCCGAGATTCAAACTTCCCGGTAAAGCGCGGTCGAAGACCTGTCGGATGACACTCTTCTCGATTCCTTGCAGTCGTTTCGGCGGCAACAGTTGCTTCAACGCAGGTAGTCCTCTAGTTGCACCGCCGCTTCGGTCTTTTCGTCGCGATACTTAACGATGATTGCTGCGTACAAAGAAAGTCCCCAGCTTAACCCGGGCTCATGCTGAATTGCGCGCGCTCCCGGAACAACAACGGCACCAGCAGGAATCTCCAGCGGCGCGCCTGGTTTTCTTTGATAGATCTCATTTCGCACGAGGTCATAAACTGGAGTTGAGCCAGTCAACACCGTTCCAGTAGCAAGCACTGCTCGCTCTCGAACAATGGTGCCCTCGTAAACTCCGCAGTTTCCACCCACGAGTACATCGTCTTCGATAATTACCGGAACAGCACCCACCGGTTCAAGCACTCCTCCGATTTGCGCTGCCGCTGAGATGTGAACTCGCTTACCGATCTGCGCGCACGATCCAACCAGTGCGTGACTATCGATCATCGTGCCTTCGTCGACATAGGCGCCGGCATTCACATACATCGGCGGCATGCAGACAACGCCGGGAGCGATGTACGCACCATCGCGAATACTCGAACCACCAGGAACGATTCGAATGTTCTCTTCGCTGGTTGTTGGCCTAAGGGGGTAGGTGTCTTTGTCGAAGAACTTTAGCACCGAGCCACCTGACATCTCCGTCAATTTACCCATTCGGAAGCCTAACAGAATTCCCTGCTTCACCCACGAGTTCACCGACCACTGTCCATCGCTCGATTTTTCCGCTGCCCGAACTTCACCTCGATTGAGCGCATGCTTCAATTCCTCAAAGACCTTGCGGTCTTCAGCGGTGAACTCGGAAGTTTGCCGTTTTGCGATCGCTTCGATCTGTTCACGCAGTGGCATGTGATGTTCCCTGGACGAGATCAAGCTCGCGAAGCACTTCGCGCAAACGAACCCGACTCTTTTCCTGAATTGGTACAAGCGGGAGGCGGAAGTTCTCCTCGATCAATCCCATCATAGCCATGGCAGCTTTCACCGGTCCCGGACTCGACTCGATGAAGTTTGCTTCCAGCAACGGCAGCAATCGATAGTGAAGCGAACGCGCTTCAGCCCAGTTCCCTGCCAACGCGAGATCCACCAACTGATTCATCAAACCGGGAATCTCGTTTGAAGCCACTGAAATCAAGCCATCCCCGCCGAGCGCGATGATTGCCAGTGTAAACGAGTCGTCGCCGGAGATAACTCGAAAACCGTCTGGCCGGCTTCGTAGGATCTCCATGATCAGCGGAAGACTTCCAGATGCTTCTTTTACTGCAACGATATTTTCAACCTCGCGTGCGAGTCTGACGGTTGGCTCCGCTGCGATAGTCGACGAAGTACGACCGGGAACGTTGTAGATCACAACAGGCAAGTCACTCACAGATTCTGCAATCGCGCGAAAGTGAGCGTAGAGCCCTTCCTGTGTAGGCTTGTTGTAATAAGGAGCAACGGATAAGACAGCATCCACGCCAAGGTCTCGCGCAGTTTGTGAATACTGAATTGCCGCCGCTGTTGAATTACTGCCGGTACCCGCGATGACTTTCGCACGGCCGTTAGCAACTTCAACGGTCGTCTTGATCACCAGTTGGTCTTCCTCATCTGACATGGTGGCGCTTTCGCCTGTGGTACCACACGGAACCAACAAGCGGATGCCACCAGCAATTTGATACTCGATCAGCGCTCGCAATCGCTCAACATCAACTGCACCGTCCGCCTGAAACGGTGTCACCAGCGCCGTCGCACAGCCTCTCAACCAATTAACCTGCATCGTCATAAGTCACCTCCAAGAACATTGCCAATCGATACCCTTTAGTGACGCTTTATTTTTTCAGGGCGCGCTCTTCTGGGACCGCAGGCGTCCTCGCCTGCATTCGTCGCCATTAAAGTTCCTTTAGTTGAAACGTGGGCAGGCGAGGACGCCTGCGGTCACAGAAGAGCGCGCCCTGAAAAATAAAGGCGCCACTAAAGGGAATCGTCGTCATGCTATTAACCCTTCAACACAGACTCCACCACTTCACTAAACTCAAAGACCCCTTTTCTTCCAACCACCCACCGCGCTGCCAACAACGCCCCGGCCGCAAATCCTTCCCTTGACCGTGCGGTGTGCGTCAGCATGATCTGATCAGCTTCCGAATCAAAACCCACCCGATGCGTACCCGGAATGAAGCCGGCTCTCGTTGACGATGTTGGAATCTCAGTTTGCAGTTGTTCCGTCATCAGCTCGCGCAGACGCAGCGCAGTTCCGGAAGGTGCGTCGCGCTTCCGCGCGTGATGAGCTTCTTCAAGAAATGGCGCGTATCCATCGATCTTTGAAAAGAGCTGCGCGGCATTCGCGACAATTCGATAGAAGACATTTACGCCAATTGAAAAGTTGGCGCCATAGACGAGCGTCCCACCTTTTTCAACTACCAAACGTTTGATGTCGTCTTCGTGATTCTTCCAGCCCGTCGTTCCTTCAACGATCGGAACACTCGCCAGAACACATGCTTCAATGTTTCGCGGAACAGCCTCGCCTACGGAGAAATCAATCGCAACATCGCAGTCGCGTAGTTTTGTTGAGAACCCGTCGGCAGCTAGCTGACTATCTTCAGACGTAGCCATGTGCGCGATCTCGTCGCCTGCCTTCTTCGCCTGTGCAGCAACGAGTCGTCCCATTGCTCCATATCCAATAAGTGCTAGCTTCATCTTTTCCTCGATACCCTTTAGTGACGCTCTTCATTGATAGGTCGTGCTCTTCTGGGACCGCAGGCGTCCTCGCCTGCCGGATCTATACTCAGAAACGCCCTGGTGGTTAAGCGGGCAGGCGAGGACGCCTGCGGTCCCAGAAGAGCACGACCTATAAATAAAGGGCGTCACTAAAGGGTGACTCGCTCAAAAGGCGGCGGGCCAGACTGGCGTACAGATCAACCGCCGATTCGAGTTCACGTTTCGAAATCCGCTCATGACTCGTATGCGCATCGAGTATCGAACCCGGTCCAATCAACAGCGCCCGTCCCCAGTTCGACAAATACGGAATGTCGGTTGTGAAACGTACTACGCAACTATCAAATCCCGGCACCTCAAAAAGCTTCACAGGATCGTGTGCGGACGCATACTCAATTGTCGCTCGACCGGCCACTGTATTTTCTACGACTCGCTTTACATCGTCACTTGCAACCGCAAGTCGGATCTGTAACTCAGCATTCGCCTGCGCGGGAATTACATTCGGTCGAGTGCCCCCGTGAATAACGCCGATGTTGCAGGTCGTTTCTCCGAAGAACAGATCCCCAGGCCATTTCAATAGTCGAATGTCTGCCAACACGTCGAGCAACTTTTCGATCGCGGACTCGCCCGCTTCGGGATAGGCTGAATGCGCCGAGCGTCCCTCAGTCGTGAGCAGCAAACGCATCGAGCCTTTCGTGCCAACTGCCAGCTTGTTATCGGTTGGCTCGCCATTTATTAGAAAACCACATTCACCTGCTAACGGGTGATTATTGACTAACTGTGCGCCCTTGCTGCCCAATTCTTCATCGACTGTGAACAGCAGTCCTATCTCTTCTATTCCTTCCGCTCGCAACCGCTCAGCTGCGATCACTTGCGCGGCGATGATGCCCTTCGCATCACACGAGCCACGACCATAAATGTAATCGTCATCCTCGCTGGAACTGATAAATGGCGGGACAGTGTCAATGTGAGTTGAAAAGACGACGCGTGGTGATGCATTTGTAGTTGCCAAAACGTTAAATCGATTTGGTTCGACTTCCTGTTCTTCAACTCGATAGCCGAGATCGCGTAGGTAAGAAGTCAGAAACTGAGCTGCCGCCGCTTCGTCACCAGTCAGTGACGGAACATCGATTAGTTGGCGGGTCAGTTGGAAAAGATTCATGTCTTAGTAAGTTCGATATGCTTTAGCTTGTGGTTGACTTTCCCGGGGAGGACCTTATGAAACAATGCGACAAGCTAAAGCATATCGGACATCAAACCGCCGCACTTGTTCCCTTTTCCTCAAAAAGCGCTTCGTGCAATCTCGTCACAGCTTCCTTCACGTGCTCTTCCTCAATTGCAAAAGTGAAGTTGATACTCGACGCGCCCTGTGAAATCAGCGTCACATTGATATCGCGTATTGTGCTAAAAACGCGGGCCGCGATTCCCGGTGTGCCACGCAATCCCTCTCCCACAACGCAAATGATAGCTCTTCCTTTCTCAACTCGGACCGTTCCAAGTTGTTCGAGCTCTGCCACAATCGACGGCAACGAACTCGCGTCATCCAGTGAAAGCGATACGCTCACTTCCGAAGTTGTCACCACATCCACAACTGTTCGATGCTTTTCAAAAACTTCAAAGAGCGCACGCAAAAAACCGTACGCGCCAAGCATCCGAGCGGAAGAAATCTGAACTGTTGTGACGCCGGTCTTATGGGCGATCGCTTTCACTGTGCGTGGGGTGGTCTCGGTTTGCGCGCACACCAGTGTGCCCGACTCTTCAGGTGCGCGCGAGTTACAAATGCGAACGGGAATACAGTCTTCGATTGCCGGCTGAATGGTTTTGGGGTGAAGAACTTTTGCCCCGAAGTAGGCAAGCTCAGCCGCCTCGCCGTACGAGAGTCGATCAACAGTCTGAGCATTCGGGACAACTCGCGGATCTGCTGTCAGCACGCCGGTGACGTCCGTCCAAATTTGGATCTCACGTGAGTTCAGTGCTGCACCAATGATCGCAGCAGTGTAATCAGAGCCGCCTCTTCCGAGTGTCGTGGTACGACCATGCTTTGTTGAGCCGATAAATCCACCCAAAACTGGAACCATTTCAACTTCAAGCAACGGCAACAACTTCGACCGGGTTGCCGCGTATGTGTCAGTCATCAACGGCGCGGCTGTTCCATGCTCATCGTCGGTGAGAATGCATTCTCGTGCGTCAACTTGAATGGCAGCCACACCACGTTCGCCGAGTACCTCAGCCATTAGCAGACTCGAAAGAGTTTCACCAAATGCGAGAACCGAATCCTGATAGGCTCGAAACTCGTTAGGCTCGACGGCAATTGTTTTCAGAAGTTCAGCAATACTTCTTTCAGCTTGCGCTACGAGATTCGTGTACTCAAGCGCGAATTCGTTGGAAAGGAGTTGAGCGGCACTCTCTCGATGTCGGCGAAACGTTGTTTCCAACGACGCTATGGCCTGCTTTGACTTTCCTTCTTTCGCGGTGCGAGTACTTGCAAGTAAGGCGTCAGTAACGCCACTCATCGCCGAAACTATAACCACCGGCACTGAAGTGAGTCGCGTCGAAACAATTCGCGCGACGTTTTCAAAGGCTTGAGCGTCAGCGACTGACGTTCCGCCGAATTTCATAACAGTTGGCATAATCATGGTGGTTTCCATGTCCAATAAACTTCAGTTTGTCGTCGACTCTCAGCCGCAGGTGAACGCAGATAACTTCGATCGAAAACAGATCAGGAGCACGGGTTGGATTCTCCAACTCTTCTTGATGTCCGTTTTACCGATCTGCGTCTATCTGCGTTCATCTACGGCTGCATTCTTCTGGCGAAACTAAAAAAGGTCGGTCGTGAATGAACACGACCGACCTCTTTCTTAAGAAATCGAAATTCGAACGCACGCGGCATCAGCAGCGGTATCCGAATCAGTTGTCGTAGCTCTCCACCGACTTGCGGTGACAGTCCTGCGGATTTAGCCGCAGCAACCAACCCACTGTCAGCGAAGGAGCAACAGCAAGCTTCGGCGACCTACCCCTTTCAACAACTTCAAGTCCTTCGTCTAAAGCGAAGCTGATTACTTTTGGAGGTCGCGCCTCTAAAGAATTTTCAAAAGATCTGTTCTTAATTGAAGGCCAAAAGTAGACGGAAGAGACTTGGCTTGTCAAGAAAGTTTGTGCGGAAAGATTCCGCGGTGGATTTGCGACTGTGCCGCCTCCCGTGCGGAAAGCCTATGGCTTTCCGTACGCCACTTAGAAAAGAGAGGCTGCGCCTCGGGCGGCGTAGCCGCCAAAGAATGGTGGGCTTGCCGGAAAGCCGGAGGCTTTCCGCACGGGAGGCGGCAACGCCGCAAAACCATCCAACGAGAAGAATTGAAAACCATTAGCGACGCTTTGACGATGGTGGTTTCGATTTCCGAATATACGCTTGGCCCATGTTTGCAGCACGAACGAGCGGCGGCGGAGAAACAGGCCGCTCGGAAATGGCCATGGTACCCATTACCTCTCCTCCGAGCGGGTGACTCGCTAACGAGTATCGATCAGCAATTCCGTAAACTCCGATACCGGCAAAGAAACTCAGAACGGTTGAGCCAATTGCGGTGGCAACACGAGAGAGCCTTCTCTTTATTGCGGCCAAACCAACCGGACAGTTTTTAGTAAGTATCGATCCGTCGCGCCTCTGGTAATAACGAATGCACACACGACCTTCCGCCTGGCTGACGAGACGTTCGGCTTCAGTCCTCGTCATCTCCGAAAGGTTGTAGACATTTAGTTTGCACTGATCGCAGAACCGTATGCGCTCGTTGCCATACATCGAATCCCAGTCGACGCTACAGGGAGCCGCAACACGAACATCATCAAGACTACTTTTAAATCGTGACATTGATACCTCTTTGGAGCGCGGTGGCCTGGCACCGCTTTGTTAAAGATCGCCCCTTTTATATCGATTAACCAAAGCGGTTCCAGGCCACCGCACTCCAAGAGATCACCGTATCTACGGCGTCCTCTAACAACTATTGGCTTAGCTGCGGTGAAACGTAAGTGACAACTTTCAGCTCACCCAACGCTTCCAGTTTTTCAATCGGTAGACGACCAATCAAAAGCTTTGAAGTCTTTCGATCAAGGATCACTTCAAACCCGAGTTCCTTGAGAGTCGCCATCGTTTGTTCAGACTTATCGGTCAACCAAACCTGAACCTCAGCTTTACCATCGCGTACGAACCGGACTTCGTCAGCTGCAGGAACCGTTTGTTTGGCGAGCAGTCGTCGAACAACAGCAAGAAGTGTCGGATGCAGTTTGGAACTTAGTTGATCCAGCTTAACTTCTTCCGCAGAACGAGCGACTGGTGCTTGTTTCTCAACCATTGTCCTTGCTGGCCTTAGTCCGGACACCGGCGTCGGCATAGGAGCGGCGTCTGCTGTAGCCTGTCCATTCACGGTCGCCGACAACGTAACTGTCGGTACCATATTCGGCGGAGGAGGTGCAGAAGCGTAGACACCGCCGCCGACGTTACCGCCCCGACCAACCCCGTATCCACCGCCACTACCACCACCGCCGGCTCCTCTAAGTCTCCCACCCTTGCTTTTCGGCGAGATCATTCTAGAAAGCGGCATCGATTCATCTAGGTCACCAACCATATTGGGATTAACACCTTCGGGTACTTCAACCGGCACGTCGATCCTGCGCGGTTGTCCGCCATCCGTAACAATCATCTCCTCAACCGCAACAAACGAAGTGAACTGAGTCATCAATCGATACTCGAGCCCAACCTGCGTGAT
>Ga0207691_10002802_pt1 | contig 16997 bp, 7 predicted proteins | sample KBSM13metaG_FD_184327 | JGI IMG/M metagenome (GOLD analysis project Ga0207691, IMG submission 184327) | Miscanthus rhizosphere microbial communities from Kellogg Biological Station, Michigan, USA - KBS M1-3 metaG (SPAdes) (version 2) | ecosystem: Host-associated > Plants > Roots > Rhizosphere >... | reverse complement strand
AGCGCGAAGGCTCACATCGGCGAACGCATTGATCTTCATATCCCCAGCCTAAGGGCGGTCTAGTCCACCCAGACGGCGGGCTCGTTGGTATCGGCGGCCAGCTGGCCGAACTCGAGTTCGTGCGTCCCGGCGTTCGCGGCGTAGGGCAGCACGGCGGCGAACAGGGAGCCGTCCTGGTGCTCTGCCGCGACGTGGATGGCGTCCGAGTCTTCCTCGAGCAGCGTGATGTCGCAGACGACGGCGGCGGCCCGGAACTCCTCCCGGTGCTGCCGGAGCAACTCGTGGAGGTCCCGGATCATGGCGTCCGCGTCGAAGTCGGCGTCCGATCCGTCGCTCGCGTCCGCGGGTGTGACTGCCACCAGCCGGACTTCGCCGTCGTTCTGCACCACCAGGGCGAAGGGCAGGAAGCCGCCGTTGCGTTCCAGCTGCTCCTGCGCGGCACCGACGCCGGTGCCGAGCAGGTTCTCCAGGTCCGTGGCGCTGGCGTCCGGCACGGATTCGCGCCAGGATCCGGTGTTGGCGGATTCTTCCGGGTGTACTGCCACCGCTAGCCCCGGACCAGCGCCAGGACGCGGTCGCGGACGCGTTCCATGGTGGCGGCGTCCGTGGCTTCAACGTTGAGGCGCAGGAACGGTTCGGTGTTGGACGGGCGCAGGTTGAACCAGTAGCTGCCGTCGGTGGCGATGAAGGTGCTGCCGTCGAGGTAGTCGACCTCGACGTCCTCGTTGTGGAAGTCCTCGCGGACCCGCTCGACCGCGGCGGCCTTGTCCTCGATTTCCGAGTTGATCTCACCGGATGACCGGTACGGCTCGTATTCGCGGCCGAGTTCGGAGAGCGGGCCCTCCTGTTCGCCCAGGGCGGCGAGGACGTGCATGGCGGCCAGCATGCCGGTGTCCGCATTCCAGAAGTCGCGGAAGTAGAAGTGGGCCGAGTGTTCCCCGCCGAAGATGGCCCCTTCCGCGGCCATGACGGCCTTGATGAAGGAGTGCCCCACGCGGGTGCGGACGGGTCGGCCGCCGTGGCGTTCGACGAGTTCGGGAACCGCGCGGGAGGTCAGCAGGTTGTGGATGACGGTGGGCGTGTCTTCACCGAGGCCCTGGGCGCGGGCGATTTCGCGGCGGGCCACCATGCCGGTGATGGCCGACGGCGAGACAGGCTCGCCCTTCTCGTCGATCACGAAGCAGCGGTCGGCGTCGCCGTCGAAGGCCAGGCCGATGTCCGCGCCGTGTTCGACGACGGCGGCCTGCAGGTCGCGCAGGTTTTCCGGCTCCAGCGGGTTGGCCGGGTGGTTCGGGAAGGATCCGTCGAGCTCGAAGTACAGCGGCACGATCTCCAGCGGAAGCTTGGGCAGCAGGGCATCGCCAAGCACGGCGGGGGTGGTCAGGCCGGCCATGCCGTTGCCGGCATCCACCACAACCTTCAGCGGCCGGGAACCGCGCAGGTCCACCAGGGACCGCAGGTACTCCGCGTAGCCCTTGAGGACGTCCTGCACGCCAATCAGGCCAGTGCTGCCGGCCGCGGGGATGGTGCCGGCGTTGAGGTATTCCTCGGCGCGGGCCTGGATTTCCATGAGCCCGGTTTCGGAGGAGATCGGCACGGCGCCGGCCTTGGCCATCTTGATGCCGTTGTATTCGGCCGGGTTGTGGCTCGCGGTGAACGTGGCGCCGGCGGCGTTGAGGGCCCCGCACGCGTAGTAGAGCTCGTCGGTGGAGATCAGGTCCAGCAGCTGGACGTTGGCGCCGCGGGTGGCTGCGCCGTTCGCGAAGGCTTTGGCGAACTCGGGGGAGGAGGGGCGCATGTCCCCGCCCACCAGCACGGTCTGCCCTGTGAGTTCCAGGACGTCGACGAAGGCGGCACCGACGGCTTCGACGATCTCCGCGGTGATGGATTGCCCCACGATTCCGCGCACGTCGTAGGCCTTGAACGAGGTCGAGAGGTCAAAAGTCTTTGTCTTGTCCGTAGTCACGCGTCTTATCTTACGTTGCGGCCCTGACGCGCCGGCCTGTCCGCACCGTTGTCTACACGCCTGGTTTGTGCACATAGCGGGTAACGGCTTCGTGGCTGTCGGAGGGGGCTGGGATACTGAAGCAATGGCCAGTAACCAGAACGCCCTTTCCAGCACGGCCCTAGCCGGCACCACATCCTCGACCCGGGAACAGGCCCAGAACGTACTGCGGGAGCTCGTGGGCCATCCTGAAGCCGAGTTCCATGACGGCCAGTTCGAGGCCATTGAGGCCCTGGTCGACGGCGGCAGGCGGGCCCTGGTGGTGCAGCGCACCGGCTGGGGGAAGTCGGCCGTGTACTTTGTCGCCTCCCTGCTGTTGCGCCGCCGCGGCGCCGGGCCCACCCTGATCGTGTCCCCGCTCCTGGCCCTCATGCGGGACCAGGTCGCGGCCGCGGCGCGGGCCGGGGTGCGGGCGGTGGCGATCAACTCCGCAAACCAGCTGGACTGGGACACCGTTCGCGAGCAGCTCGCCGCCGATGAAGTGGACGTCCTGCTGGTCTCGCCGGAACGACTCACTAACCCGTCCTTCCGGGAAAACCAGCTGCCCGAGCTCGTCCGCCGGACCGGGCTGCTGGTGATTGACGAGGCCCACTGCATCTCGGACTGGGGCCACGACTTCCGCCCCGACTACCGGCGCATCGCGGACCTCATCACGCAGCTCCCGGACACGGTCCCGGTGCTCGCCACCACCGCCACGGCCAACTCCCGGGTGGTGCATGACATCGAGGAACAGCTCGGCAAGGACGTGCTCACCATCCGTGGCGCCCTGGGCCGGGATTCGCTCCGGCTCGGTGTCCTGACCCTGCCCGATTCCCGCGAACGCCTCGGCTGGCTGCTGACCCACCTGCAGGATCTGCAGGGCAGCGGCATCATCTACACGCTCACGGTCTCGGCCGCCGAGGACACCGCCCGCCTGCTGGCCGAGGCGGGGCACGAGGTCCTCGCCTACACCGGCCGCACGGACCCCGCGGACCGGGAACGCGCCGAGCAGCTCCTGAAGGACAACCAGGTCAAGGCGCTCGTGGCCACCTCCGCCCTCGGCATGGGTTTCGACAAGCCGGACCTCGGCTTCGTTGTGCACCTGGGCGCGCCGTCGTCGCCGGTGGCGTACTACCAGCAGGTGGGCCGTGCCGGCCGTGGTGCGGCGAACGCCGACGTCCTGCTGCTGCCGGGATCCGAGGACCGCGACATCTGGCAGTACTTCGCCACGGCGTCCATGCCGTCCGAGGAGAAGGCTGCCGCGGTCCTGACGGCCCTCGCCGAGGCAGGCACGGCGGTGTCCACGGTGGCGCTCGAGGCCCGGGTGGACCTGCGCCGCACCCCGCTGGAGCTGCTGCTGAAAGTCCTGGCCGTGGACGGCGCCGTCGAACGCGTCGGCGGCGGCTGGCGTTCCACGGGACAGCCGTGGAACTACGACGCCGAGCGGTACGGCCGGATCGCCGAGGCCCGGGTGGATGAACAGGACTCGATGGTCATCTACCAGGACACGGCCGGCTGCCGGATGGAATACATCACCTCGGTGCTGGACGACGAAACGGCCCGCGCCTGCGGCCGCTGCGACAACTGCGCGGGCCGCTGGTTCCGCGCCGACATCGCCGAGGACGCCACGGAGACCGCCGGGCAGACCCTGCGCCGGGCCGGCGTCGCCCTGGAACCGCGGCTGCAGTGGCCCAGCGGCATGGACCGCCTGGGCGTGCCGGTCAAGGGCAAGATCAAGCCGGATGAGGCCCTCGCGGACGGCCGGGTGCTGGCGCGCCTGACGGACCTTGGCTGGGGCGGGGCCCTGCGGGAGGCCTTCGCCGCCGGTGCGCCCGACCGGCCCGTGGACCCGGGCATGCTGCAGGCCTGCGTCCAGGTGCTCCGGGAGTGGGGCACCGGAGATGCCCGGACCGCTGGCTGGAGCGGGGCCGGCCGGCCTGCCGCGATCATCAGCCTGCCCTCCCGAGGGAAGCCGTTGCTGGTGGATTCCCTGGCCCGCGGGATCTCGGAGATTGGCCGCATCCCGTATCTGGGCCAGTTGCAGCTCAACCACGGCGGACCCACCGGCGGCCGCGGCGGGAACAGCGCCTACCGGCTCGCCGGCGTCTGGGACCGCCTGGTGGTGGGACCGGAGCTGGAGGAGGCCCTGGCCGGAATCCGTGGCCAGAGCGTCATGCTGGTGGACGACCTCGTGGACAGCCGCTGGACCCTGACCGTCTCCGGGCGGGCCCTCAGGCTCGCGGGCGCCGGCGCCGTTCTGCCGCTGGTGCTGGGCCAGGCCGGCTGACCTCAGCACCGGCGTGGCGGGGGAGGAGCAGGCTGTCCAGGGTGCTCAGGAGCATCAGGACAGCGATGGCCAGGAACGCCGCCCGGTACGGCGCCGCCGGATCACCGGCGACCCCGGGGGATCCCGCGCGGCTGCCTGCCTCGAAGACCCGCAGCAGGAGTGCCCCGACCGCGATCCCGGCCGCGGTGGCGAGCTGCACGAGCGTCGCGGAGACGGCGTTGGCGGACGGCAGCTGGGCCGGGACGACGTCGGCGTACTGCACGGACGCGTACGCCGAGAATCCGATCGAGCGGAACGCCCCGCTGGCCACGAGCACCGCGACAATCAGCGGTTCCGGCGTGCCGGCGTCGAGCAGCGCGCACAGCGCGAAAGTGGCTGCGGAGGCCAGAGACGCGAACACCAGTACGGGCTTGAACCCGAAACGCCGGATCAGGGGCGTCGTGGCGGGCTTGATCCCGATGTTCCCCACGAACACGGCCGACACCATCGCCCCGGCGCGCAGCGGGTCCCAGCCGAAACCGACCTGGAACATCAGCGGCAGCAGGAACGGCACCGCGCTGATGGTCAGGCGGTACACGAAGCCTCCCGTCGCCGTCGCGCGGAACGTCCGCGTGCCGAAGACGGACAGATTGAACAGCGGCGTGCTGGTCCGACGCATCCAGGCCGCGGCGGCGGCCAGGAACAGCAGGCCCGCAGCGATCGCCGCGGCCGCCAGCAGTCCGGCGTCCCGGCCGCCCATCAATTCCAGGCCGACCAGCAGGGATCCCACCCCGAGCGTGGTCAGGACCAGTCCGAGCCAGTCCAGGCGCCGCGTGCTGTCGCCGCGGACTGGGGGTACCAGGCGCAGCGCGGCCAGGAAGGCCGCCAGGCCCAGGGGGAGGTTGACCAGGAAGATCCAGTGCCAGGACAGGTAGGTCGTCAGCGCTCCGCCCACCAGCGGGGCGAGGACCGGGGCCAGCAGCCCGGGCCACACGAGGAAGGCCGTCGCGCGCAGCAGATCCTTCTTCGGGGTGCCGCGGAGCACCACCAGCGTGCCCACCGGGACCATCATGGCGCCGCCGGCACCCTGCAGGACACGGCTCAGCGTGAGCATGGTCAGGTCCTGGCTGAGCGCGCAGAGCAGTGACGCGGCCGTGAAGATGGCGATGGCGAGGCAGAACACCCGGCGGGCACCGAGCCGCTCCGCGAGCCAGCCGCTGAGCGGGATGCCCATCGCCACCGTCATCAGGTAGGCGGTCATGGTGATGTTCACGTCGGCGGCAGGCACCGCGAAATCGGCGGCGATACTGGGTATGGCGGTGGTCAGGACGGTCCCGTCGAGGAATTCCATGAAGAACGTCGCGGACACCAGCAGGGCCAGCCGCGGGCTCCAGCTGCCCCCGGCCGGGTCCGCGCCGCGCGGGAAGGCGTTCATGCGCGTGTCCCCATGGTCCGGTTCACCCATAGCGCCGGCTCATCCATTGCACTGATTCACCCATTGCACTGGTTCACCCATGGCGCAGGGGTGGTTCCGATTCCAGCACGGCCATGGCGGCGTTGTGTCCGCCGATCGCACTGACGGCGCCGCCGCGGCGGGCACCGGAGCCGCAGAGCAGGATCTGCGGATCGTCCGTGGACACGCCCCAGCGGCGCGCCGGTGTGTCCAGCGGTTCGCCGTCCTCCACGAACGGCCAGTCGAGGCCGCCGTGGAAGATGTTGCCGCGGGGCATCCCGACGGCGCGTTCAATGTCCAGGGTGGTCTTGGTTTCGATGCAGGGCCGCCCGTCCGGACCGGTCAGGAGCAGATCCTCGACGGGCTCGGCCAGGACGGAGTTCAGGGAGGCCAGGACGGCCGCCTGCAGTTCGGCGCGGCGGTCCTCATTGTTCTCCGCCGTGACCAGCCGGTCCGGGACGTGCAGGCCAAAGACGGTCAGCGTCTGGGCACCGGCGGCCTGCAGTTCCGGGGACAGGATGGTGGGGTCGGTCAGCGAGTGGCAGTAGATTTCGCACGGCAGCGGCGAGGGCACGGATCCGGCCGCGGCGGTGCTGTAGGCGGCGTCGAGCTGGGACCAGGTCTCGTTGATGTGGAACGTCCCGCCGAACGCGGCCTCGGGGCTGACGGAACCGTCCAGCAGCCGCGGGAGCCGTTTGAGCAGCAGGTTTACCTTGACCTGCGCGCCCTCGCGGCGGTGGTTCGGGTTGGTGGCGGCGACCGCTGAAATGCCAGGGGCGATGGCTGACAAGCCGGCGGCAGGCCGGCCGCGCAGCCGGTCGAGGACCACGGGCGCCACATTGGACAGCACCCACCGGGCAGTTGCCGAGTGGCCCTGCCCGCCGTGGCGGTAGTCCACGGCGCCGCCGGGCCGGACGGCGGTGACGTCCGCGGAGGTCAGGATGGTCGCGCCTGCGTCGCGCGCGGCCCGCTCCAGTTCGCCGGAGACCGCGCCCATGCCGCCGACCGGCACGTCCCAGTCCCCCGTCCCGCCGCCGATCAGGTGGTAGAGGAAGCAGATGTTTTGCTGCAGGTCCTCATCGTCAGCCCGGGCGAAGGTACCGATCAGCGCATCCGTCAGGACCACACCGCGGACCAGGTCGCTGCCCAGCTCCCGGCGGATCGCCTGCCCGATGGGATGTTCGATCATGGCCTCCCACGCCGCGTCGGCCCCGGCCCTGGCGGCGAGGGCCCGGGCGTCGGACCGCGCCAGCAGCGGCGCGGTCATTGTGGGCCAGAGCGCCTCCGTGAGCTGCCGGCACGCGGCGTAGAACGCGGTGAAGGCGCCGAACTCGCCATCGGGAGCGCCGACGGCGGCGAACGACGCGGCCGTGGCGGCCTCGTCCCCGTTGTCCACCAGCAGGGCCCGGCTGCCGTCTGCGGGGTCCGGGGTGTAGGAGGAATAGCGCCGTCGTGCCAGCGTGATGCGCAGGCCGAGGTCGTCGATGATCTGCCGGGGCAGGAGGCTGACGAGGTACGAATAGCGCGAGAGGCGGGCGTCGACGCCGTCGAACGCGTGAGCGGATACCGCGGCGCCGCCGGCGTGTTCCAGCTTTTCCAGGACCAGGACGTCCCGCCCGGCCTTGGCCAGGTACGTGGCCGCGGCCAGTCCGTTGTGGCCGCCGCCGACGATGATGGCGTCAAATTCCGTGTTGCTCGACATGGGCCTATCCTGCCATCCGGATCCGCCGGCGGGCGTGAGGCGTCCGGCCACCGGACGGGCCGGGGCGGGGGGACGTGACTGCCGGGGGCAGACCAGCGCGAATGAACGACGTCGATCCGCCCTGATCTGCCCGGGAACGCAAAAGGCCCCGGTCCGAGGACCGGGGCCAAACGCGGAGACGGGGGGATTTGAACCCCCGGTGGAGTTGTGCCCCACACTTCATTAGCAGTGAAGCCCATTCGGCCGCTCTGGCACGTCTCCAATTGCTAATAACTAGCCAACCAAGGATACGCAGAAGGTGCCACGCAGTGCAAAACGGCCCGCTCCAGAGCAACGCGGGGTCAGATCCGGCCCATGCGGGGCCCTCCGGATGGGCGCTAAGTGACTCCGCGTTGCTTGGATGTGGGCCTTATGCCTCGGTGCCGGCGAGGGCCCGCCACAGGAAGTGCTGGCTGCGGCTTTGCAGGGCCGCTGCCTGCCGGTTGTCCGAAGCCCCCGCGTGGCCGCCCTCGAGGGCCTCGTGGAACCAGACATTGGGGATGCCCATGGCCTGCATGCGGGCCGCCATCTTCCGGGCCTGGACCGGCCCCACCCGGTCATCCGAAGTCGCCGTCCAAATAAACGTCTCCGGGTAGTCCACGCCGTCCTTGAGCAGGTGGTACGGCGAAAACGTCTTCAGGAACTCCCACTGCTCGGGCACGTCGGGGTCGCCGTATTCGCCGATCCAGGAATAGCCCGCGGACAGTTTGGTGTACCGGCGCATGTCCAGGAGCGGGACCCCGCAGGACACGGCGCCAAAAAGCTCCGGGTACTGGGTGAGCATGTTGCCCACCAGCAGTCCGCCGTTGGAGCCGCCCACGCAGCCGAGCCGCTGACGGGACGTGACGCCGCGGGAGATCAGGTCCTTCGCGACGGCGGCGAAGTCCTCGTACGCCCGGTGGCGGTTGCCCTGCAGCGCGGCGCGGTGCCAGTCGGGCCCGTACTCGCCGCCGCCGCGGATGTTCGCCACCACGTAGACGCCGCCGCGGCGGTGTGTGCCCTCGCCCTCTACGCCGCTGGACTCCGCCGTGCGCCGCTCCAGCCACGCCCGGCCGATCGCGCCGCTGTACGCCGGCGTCCGCGAAATCTCGAAGCCGCCGTAGCCGGAAAGCTGGGTCGGGTTCTGGCCGTCCAGCACCAGGTCCTTGGCGGCCACCTGGAAGTACGGAACCTTCGTGCCGTCGCTGGAGGCCGCGAAGTGCTGCTGGACCTCGTAGCCCGCCTCGTCGAAGAACGACGGCGAGGTCCGGATCACCTCGTGCGTGCTGGTCACGCCTTCGGCAGCCCCGCAGTCACTGTCGCGGGCGAGTGTCCCGCGGGTCAGGGTGGTCGGCGTTGTGAAGCCGGTGGCCACCAGCCAGAAGTCGTTCCCTGCGCCCGGCGCCTCGCCTTCGGCAACCGAGGCGGCGCCGCCGGTACCGTCGTCGTCCGAGCCTTCGGCGTCGTCCTCGTCATCCACCGCGAAGGCATTGACGTCGTGCAGGGGCGGGCAGGCGTCCAGCACGGTGGCCGCCCAGGCGGCGTCCGTGCCGGGGCGCCGCGGATCCAGGACGTGGATCTCCGAGGACACGTCCCGGAGCAGGTTCAGCAGCAGGAAGTCCCGCGTCCAGCTCCAGGACTGCAGGGAGGTGTGCGGATCGGGCGTGAAGAGCACGGCGAGGTCCCGGGAGCCGGCGAGGAAGTCCTCGAAGCCGGCCGCGAGCAGGGAGCCCGCCGGGTGGGTGGTGCCGTTGACGGTCCAGTCACGCTGCGGGCGGAACAGCAGCCATTCACGGTGCGAGCTCAGGTTCACGTCCGCCGGCACGTCGATCTGCACCCACGCACCATCGCGCAGCACCGAGGTGTTCTTCTCGAAAAAGCTGATCCAGTCGACGGCAAACGTGCGTTCGAAGCCCGGTGTGGAGTCGTGGGCCACGATCGCCATCATGTGGTCCTCGGGAATGTCGAACAGCTGCTCGGCCTGGGCCAGGGACTCGCCGCGGCGCAGCTTCACCCCGGTGCGGGCATAGGACGAGGTGGTCCGCGGCAGATCGTGGGCGGTGGTGGCGACCAGCAGGGTGTCCCCGTCCAGCCAGGAGGCATTGCCCTTGCCGGTCGGGAGGTCGAAGCCGCCGTCGGCCGGGTCCACGAAGCCGCGGGCCTCGACGTCGAACTCCCGGTGGCGGTTGGCGTCCCCGCCGTCGGGGGAGAACGCCAGCAGGGCCCGCCGGTGGGGTTCACCCGGGGCCGGGCGGAGGAAGTTGGCGCCGTGGAAGACCCAGTCCTGGCCCTCGGCGGCGGCGAGGGCGTCGACATCCAGCAGGACATCCCACTCGGGGGTCCCGGCCCGGTAGCTGTCCCAGCTGGTGCGCCGCCACAGGCCCCGGGGGTTGTCCCGGTCCTTCCAGAAGTTGTAGTACCACTCGCCGTGCTTGCCCACCATGGGGATCCGGTCGGTGGAGTCGAGGACCTCCAGGATCCGGCCTTCCAGATCGGCGTAGTCGGCGTCCTCGAGGAGCTCCTCGGTGCGGGCGTTCTGTTCACGGACCCACGCCAGCTGCTCCTGGCCGTAGATGTCCTCCAGCCAGATGTTCTCGTCGACGGGTTCGGGGGAAGTCCCTCCAGCCGGGAGGGCGCCGGTGGCCTCGCCGGACGCGGACGGGTGGTCAGCTTCTGTGGTGGTCATTTTCCCATCCAAGAACATCGGTGCGGCAGTGGCAAGTCACACGGAGGTCAAGCCGGCGGCCGGGTTGCCGATACGCTGGATGCCGTGGGCATATCTCGAAGCATCCGGACGGCAGTGATAGGCGCCGGTCCCCGGGGCACGAGCGTGCTGGAACGGCTCCTCGCCAACTGGGCCTCCGCCGGCTCCGCGGACACCCTGCACATCGACGTGGTCGACCCTTACCCGGCAGGCCCGGGGCACGTCTGGCAGCCCGGACAGTCGCGGCTGTACCTGATGAACACGCAGTCCTTCTATCCCACCGTGGTCCCCGAAGACCCGGAACTCGTGCCGCCCCTGGCCGGGCGCACATTCGACCGGTGGCGCGAACTCCAGCAGGCCCACCCGCACCCTTCGCTCACTGACGACGAACGTGCCGAGCTCTCACGGCTCGGCGAGGCGGACTTCCCCAGCCGGGCCCTCTACGGCCGTTACCTGCGGTCCACCCTCGAGGAACTGCTCACCGTGCTGCCGGCCGGCGTCAGCGTGGACTTCCACGCGGCGACGGCGACGTCCGTCCGCCACGCCGCCGCGGAGGCCGCCGCGGAGGCCGCCGCGGCGCCGGGCCCGGACCTGGCCGCCTCCGGGCCGGCCGGCGCGGAGGACGCTTCGGTGCGGTTCGACGTCGTGCTCGACGACGGCACCATACTTACCGTCGACTCCGTGGTGCTGGCCGTGGGCCACCTCGACGCGCGGTTGAACCCTGAACAGCGGGAGCTGCTTTCCGCGGCGGAGGAACTCGGTCTCCTGTACGTGCCGCCGGCGGCGCCCGCCGACGTCGACTGGTCCCGGGTGCCGGGAGGCAAACCTGTCCTGGTGCGCGGCATGGGCCTGAACTTCTTTGACGTGATGGGACAGCTGACGGAAGGGCGCGGCGGCCGGTTCGTTGCCGGGGAGGGCACCGCTGAACTGACGTATCTGCCGTCCGGCCGCGAACCGCTCATCATCGCCGCCTCACGCCGCGGCACCCCGTACCGGGCCAAGGCGACACTCACCGGCTACTACCCCGGAACTGTCCGGCTGCGCTACTGCACTGAGGGCGCGATCGCGAAGTTCGCCGACTCCGGAATCCGGCCCTCCTTTGACTACGACCTCTGGCCGCTCCTTCACCGGGACGCGGTCTGGGCCTACTACTCCACGCTCGCGCGCTCGCAGCCCGATGCCATCCTGACCGGCCCGGCCGAGTTCCTGCGCGCCCTGGACGAGTCTCTGCGGCCGCATGCTCACTCGACCGCCAAGTGGGAGCACACCGCGGAATCGGTGATTGCCGTCCATGTCCGGGCATCCCACCGCCTGGACCTGCTCGGCCTCGCGGCGCCCCTGGCCGGGCGCTCGTTTGACTCGAGAGCCGAACTGGACGCCGCCGTCGTCGACTACCTGCTCGACGACGCCCGGCGCTCGGCCCTTGGCGAGGACGATCCGGTGAAGATGGCGATCGGCGCGCTGCACCACGGCCGGGCGGTGCTCAAGACCGCTGTGGCCGATAGCGGCATCACGGACGAATCCTGGGTCGCGGGCCTCCGGGGCTGGTTCGAATCATTCGTGGAAGGCCTGGCGAGCGGCCCACCGGCGCTGCGCTCCGCGCAGCTCGCGGCACTGGCCCGGGCGGGAATCGTGCGCTTCGTGGGCCCTGACCCCAAGTTCGGCGTGGACCGGCGGGCCCGGATGTTCACCGCGGCGTCACCATGGGTGGGCGGCGGAATGGATGAAAGCGCCGACGGCGGGGCGGAAGGTTCTGCGATGGAGCCTGCCGGCGTCGGTGGTGCTGCCGCGGGCGGTGCTGGGGTCCGCGGTTTTGTGGGCAGTGCCGGCGTGATCGGTGCTGCCTCAGGGACGGCGAAGGCCGGTGCGATATGGGACCGGACGGAGAACGCCGTGTCCGGTTCCGGGGCGGGGGCCGTGTCCGCGGCGGCGATGATCGAGGCGCTGGCCCCGGCCAACCGGGTGGCCGTCAACTCTTCGCCCCTGCTGGAGCAGTTGCTCGCCGAGGGGCTGGTGCGGCCGCGCCTCATGATGAGCGTGGAGGGGACCCCGGTGCACACTTCCGGGCTGGACGTCGTCCCGCACCCGTACCGGCCGCTGGGTGCCAACGGGTCCGTGACGCCGGGGCTTTACGTGCTCGGGCTTCAGCTCTCCGCCACGCAATGGGGCACGGCCATCGCCGCCGAGGCCCGGCCGAAGACCGGCCCGGTCTACCGCAGCGGCCAGCGCACCCTGCGCGACGCCGACGAGATCGCCCGCGACATCCTGGCCCCCTAGCCCGCACCCGCCCGCCGCTCAGGAGCCGCTTAAAAGTGGGCATGCCCTCCGGCGTGCCTGCCTCCAAGAACGGGCATGCCCTCCCCTGGGGCCGGGCAGCGGACACGTGGTGCTTATGTCCAGTGCTGCGGGCCAGGGGAGGGCATGTGCCGTGGTGGGGGCTGGGGAGCCCGGGCTAAGACATCAGCCCTTGAGGCACTTCCGGTAGGCGGCCATGGCTGTCCCGTAGTTCACCTGGCCCACGAGATCCCCGGGCCTGGTCGGCTTGACCGGCGGCGTGCACTTCGGCGGGACGGGGACGCTGGCCGCGACCTTCACCGCCGTTTTCACTACAGTGCCGGATTCGACGGCGGTAAGCACCAGGGTGCCCGCGCCGGCGGCGGCTCCGGCCGGAACCTTCACGTCCACCTGAGCGGCGCCGGCGGTCACCGGCACCGTGCCCAGGGCCGTCACCGTGCCCGCGGCGTCGGTGAACTCGGCGCGCAGCGAGGCATTCACCGGGCTGCCCAGCGAGGTGAGGTCCAGCTTTGAAACCGCCAGTGTGAGGGATTCGCCGCCCTTGACCTCCGCCGCCGTCGTGTTCACGACAGCCACGGAGCGGCGGCCGAAGTCCGGCGAGACCGGGTTGTGGGTCTGCAGGTACTTGATCCAGGCATCGCGGTCCACGAGCCCGGAGTCCTTGGTGCCCGCGCCTTCCTTGAAGATGCGGAAGTTGTCGCCGCCGGTGGCCAGGAAGTTGAACGTCCCGATCCGGTAGGACTTCGCCGGGTCGATCAGTGCACCATTGACCCGGATCGAGGTGATCCGGTCACCGGCGGCGCGGGCGGCGTCGTAGGTGTAGTTCACGTTCTTGGACAGGCCCAGCTGCTGGTAGGCGCGGCTGGGAACCGTGCCGTCCGGGTTGGTCTGCCACTGCTGCTCCAGCAGGGTCTTGAACTGCGCACCGGTGAGGGACGTGGTCCACAGATTGTTCACGAACGGCAGCACGGCGTTGGCCTCGGCGTACGTGATGGTGCCGTCGGGCGCGTAGTACAGCTCGTTGCGCAGGCCGCCCGGGTTGACGACGCCGATTTCGGCGGCGCCGAGGTCCGGCGCCTTCAGCGCATCGACCAGGGAGTCCGCCACCAGATTGCCGAGGGTGGACTCGCTGGCACGGTCATCGCGCACAGCCGGGGAACCGGCGAACGCCGTCGTGATATCCGCCGTGACCTTGCCGACAGGCTGGTTGCCGACCACCGCGGCGTCGGCCAGGGCCTTGTCCACGATGGCCTTGACGGCCGCGACGCGCGGGTACTGCGCCACAAGATCGGCTGCCGGCTGCGCGGCGCTGGTGGTGCGCTGGACGTTGCCGGCCTTGTACCCGGTCACCGACATGGTCCTGGTGTCGATGGTCAGCTGGATCTGGCCGATGAACTCGCCGTAGTTTCCGGTCTGGACGATCGGGCGGGTCTTGCCCGTGGGCTGGCCCGCCGCATCCAGGACCGGGGCGTCCCAGGCGTACTGCTTGTGGGTGTGGCCGTTGAAGATCGCCGCCACATCCGGGGTGACCTTCTGGACCATCTTGGCGAAGGGGCCGCCGGCGGCGATTTCCTGCTCCAAAGTGGCCCCGTCGGGCGCGCCCGACCCGGCGCCGTCGTGGTTCTCCACGATGATGACGTCGGCGAGCTTGTCCGCCTTGATCTTCGCCGCGACCCGGTTGATCGCGTCGACGGGGTCACCGAATTCAAGGTCCGCGATGCCTGACGGCGTGACCAGTGACGGCACCTCCTGCGTGACCGTGCCGATCACGGCGACCTTCACGCCGTTCATGTCCAGGACCGTGTATTCCGGCAGGACCGGGGTGGTGGTGCCCTTGGCGTAGACGTTGGCGCCCAGGTACGGGAACTTGGCGTTGGTCCCGCCGGCGGTGACGCGGTCGCGCAGGTCAGCCCAGCCGCCGTCGAACTCGTGGTTGCCCACCGCTGAGGTGCGCAGGTCCAGGGCGTTCAGCACGTCGATGGTCGGCTGGTCCTTGGCGATGGCCGAGGCGAACAGCGAGGCGCCGATGTTGTCGCCGGCCGAGATGAACGCGGTGGCGCCCGCGGCGGCGGCGCGCAGCTTCTCGATGGTCCCTGCGAAGAACACGGTGTTCGAATCGATGCGGCCGTGGAAGTCGTTGATGCCCAGGAAGTTCAGCTCCACGCTGGCCGGGGTGACGGGCAAGTTCAGACCCACCACCACGGGATCGTGGTCGCTCGCCCGGAACTGGTCCGGAGCGTAGTAGTCGGTGACGTTGTTGTTGTAGCGGCTGTACTCCAGCGCCACGGATTCCACGGAGTTGATGTTCCAGATGTCCGCGCCGGTGACGGCGGCGTTGGCCGCCGGGGAGGCGAGGATGTGGTCCAGCGAGCCCACGAGGCCGCCGAACAGGTAGGAGTGCTTGGCGGAACCGTCGGCGTTCTTGGCCTTCTCATCCTGGTTGACGTACCCGGCGCCCGTGAGGACGTTGATCGGGTCCTCCTTGGCGTAGGAGTTGAAGTCGCCGATCAGGAAGACCTTGTCCGTGCCCTTGGACTTCTGCAGTTCGTCGGCGAATGCCAGCAGGGACTTGGCCTGGGCGGTGCGGGCCAGGTTCGAGGCGCCCTGGCCCTTGTCGGTGTCCTCCGGCGTCGCGGCGGAGCCCTTGGACTTGAAGTGGTTGGCGATCGCGATGAACTTCTTGTCATCGGCGGCGCCGACCGGCTTGAAGACCTGGGCCATCGGCTTGCGGGCGCTGGCGAACGCGACCGTGTCGTTGTGGATGATGGATTCGCCGATCGGTTCGGCGGCGGCCAACTTGTAGATGAACGCGGTGCGGATCATGTCCTCGTCCGCCAGCGGGGGTGCGTTGGCCGGCGTGCGGACATAGTCCCAGATCCCCGGCGTGGCGATGTTCAGCGCATCCACCAGCTTGGCGAGCGCGTCGTCCCGGGTCTTGCCGAACTGGGCCGAGTTCTCGACCTCCATGAGCGTGACGACGTCGGCCCCGGACTTGGAGATCGCCGCGACGATCTTGTCCTGCTGCCGCTTGAAGTTCTCCGCGTTCGCCGCGCCGCGGACGTCGCAGCCGCCCTTGACCGTGATGGGGTTGCCGTCCCGGTCCGGGTAGAACGTACAGCCGGAGATCTGGTCGCCGGTGGTGGGGAAGTAGTTCAGCACGTTGAAGGAGGCAAGCTTGAGATTGCCTCCCACGGCGGCCGGGGTCCCGGCCCGGGTGGCGCCGAAGCTGGCCGGCTGCACGGTGTCCGCGTTGGCGGCCGTCAGCTGCGTCAGGGGCTGGAACTTCCAGGCGCTGTTCGCGTAGCTGAGCACCACGTTGGTTTTGAACGTCACCGGCGCGCCGACCCGGACGGGATCGGCCGTGGTCAGGTACGGGAGCACCTGGGCCTTGGTGGCGGCGTCCTTGAGGAAGTTCGTGGTGGCGCCGTCGTCGAGCTTGATGCCGCGGGCGGCGTTCGCCGCGGCCGTGGCGGTGTACTCCGCAGAACCGAAGGGCGCGACGGCGGTGGGCTGCTCCAGCGCGGTGGTGCCGCCGGCCAGGCCGATCTCGCCGTACTGGTTCAGCGAGAAGTTGTCCGCCACGGTGACGGGGCCCTGTGGGGTGAGCAGCATGCCTTCGAGGGATTCACGGAAGGCCTCGTCGGCGGGGAGTGCGAAGCCGGTGGCCTTGACCTCGGGGGCGGCCTCGGTGAGCTTCTTCAGATCGGCCGCCGCGGCGACGTTCAACTGCGTCATGCCGAAGAATTCGCTGACAGCGCCGGTGAGCTCGACGTAGTCGCCGATCCTGACGGAGTCGACCGTGGACGGGGAGTAGACGAACACCGCGTCCGACGCCGCGTGGTTGGCCGGGGTGAGATCGCCGCCCGTGCCGGGGGTCTGGACGTAGTAGCCTGCGAAGCCGCCGGTGGGGAACGTCGCGGTGACCCGGCCCCGCGTGGTGACCGAGGATCCGGCCAGCGGGCTCGCGGCGCCGGTGCCCTGGACTTCGGCAATGGTCTTGGCGGCCGGGGGAGTGCCCGGGTCCACGGGCGGATCCACGGGCGGATCCACGGGGCCGGCAGCGCCACTGGCCGCCGTCGGCGTGATGGCGGCGTTCAGTGCGAAGTCGGCGGCGTTGTTGTTGGTGTCCGCGCCGTTGCTGCGGTTCATGCTCTTGACGTCGGTGTTTCCCGACGGCGCCGCGGCCGCCTGGGCCTCGAAGGTGTTGGAGGTGCCGTAGCCGAGGAGGTCCGCGACGTTGGCCGGTTCGATGACCGAGCCTGTCGGCAGCGGGTTGAGTGCTGTGGCCTGTTTGGCCAGCACGATCGTCCCGCCCCCACCGGCCGGGTTGAAGCCGGTCGCGGTGGCGTCGGCGGCCGGCAGGTCGGCGCCGGCCGTGCCGTTGCTGCCGCCCTTGAGCAGGTAGTAGCCCTTGGCGGGAATGCTGCCGGCCAGGGCTGCCACCGAGCTCGGTGCACCGGTGCCCGGGGCTGAGCGGTACTGGAGGCTCCAGCCCTCCAGTGGGACCGGCGCGTCGGAGCCGTTGTACAGCTCGACAAACTTGTTCTTGAAGGCCGCGCCGGAGCTGCCGCCGCT
>Ga0207691_10002801_pt1 | contig 16998 bp, 13 predicted proteins | sample KBSM13metaG_FD_184327 | JGI IMG/M metagenome (GOLD analysis project Ga0207691, IMG submission 184327) | Miscanthus rhizosphere microbial communities from Kellogg Biological Station, Michigan, USA - KBS M1-3 metaG (SPAdes) (version 2) | ecosystem: Host-associated > Plants > Roots > Rhizosphere >... | reverse complement strand
CGGTCACTGGATGCTCGGTGCACCGGAGCACATTTATACGGCGCCAGCAGCCAGTGAATCTCCGCGACGGGGATTCAGGCGCTACGTGATCGAGACGCGACGTGCCGCTGCGATATTTGTGCGCGCGTTCGACTTCAATCCCGGTGACAGTCACGCGCGAGCCGCGTTCTATACGCTGGATGGGACGGGTCAGTTTCTCGGCGGCTGGACTCCCGGGCACTCCGCAACGCAGTTCCCGGAACCGTCAGCGGTGCGCCTGCCGCCAAACGCACGGGTGCTCGTCGACGTGCTATCGACAAGCCCAGAGCCGCCGTCCCGGGCACCACAACTCGCGGTCTACGTTGCTCAAAGCAATTCACGAGCGGTCGAAGATCTTGTACTGACTCCTACGACCTCGACGGCGGATGCACCCTGGAACGCTCAACGCCGTCTCATGGCCGAGACGACGCTGTTGGCGCTTCGTATCGACTCCAGCGAGGCCAGTGACTTGATCGAGATCAGGGCGCGACGACCTGACGGCTCCATCGAGCCGCTGCTACTCACGCGCGAGTTCGCTGACCAGTGGCAGACGCCGTACGTGCTCGGCCGACCCCTCACATTGCCAGCAGGGTCGGTCATCGAGGCGGCGCGCTTCCCGTCGGGTAATAAGGAGGCGCACTTTTCGGTTCACGTGCAGGCGTTCGAGCCCGCCGCCGCGCCGGTTCGATCGCCAGCGCCACAACAACCAGACCCACCTCGTGACTCCCATCACCATCATTGAGCCATGCTGAAACGAACTGGAACTCTTTCAATCATCGTCGCGGTTGTCCTGGCACTCATCGACGCCTCGGCGCAGACCCCCGCGCAATCCGCGGCGCCTGCTGACTGCTCGCCGGTTGCAGGCGTGCAATATGTGTGTGGGCAGCGTGGCCCCGAGGATCTCATCCTGCTACCGGGCGGCCAGTGGGTCCTTGCGAGCGCGTACTCCGCTGCAGGCGGCATCTTCGCTATCCGCACCTCCGACAAGATGAGCACGCAGGTGTATCCGTCGCCAACGGCGTCAGTCCGTTTCGACGCGAAGGCCTATGCAGGGTGTCCGGGACCTCCCGACGCGGCTGCTCAGGCGAAATTCCAGACGCATGGTCTGTCGCTTCAAGTCGGAGCGAACGGCGTGCACCGACTCTACGTCGTGCTGCACGGCTCGCGCGAGTCGGTCGAAATGTTCGAGTTGGACGCGCGCAAGGGACTGCCGTCGCTCACGTGGATCGGCTGCGCCGTTGCACCGATGCCGATCGGCCTGAACTCGGTGCGCTGGCTGCCCGGTGGCGGCTTCGTCGCGACGAACTTCAATCCTCGCGGCGCGCCACCGGAGTCATTCAAGCGGTTGCAGTCAGGCGAACGGAACGGCGAGGTGTGGGAATGGCAGACCGGGCCAGGCTGGCAGAAGGTGCCCGGCAGCGAGGCAGCGGGCGCGAATGGGATCGAGAGCTCTGACGACGGCCGCACTATTTACGTGGGGGAATGGGGGACACGCACCGTGTTCCGTCTCCCGCGTGGCCAGGCTGCGCAGGCCCGCGAGGAGGTGAAGGTCGATTTCAACGTCGATAACATCCGTTGGACCGCTGACGGCATGCTGCTCGCCGCCGGCCAGGACTTCGCGAAGGGAAGTTTCGCTGTTGCGAGAATCGATCCGAAGACGCTGGTGGCGCGGGAGATCTTGCGGCAGTCGAACACGCCCGCATTCGCCAATGGGACCGTCGCGATCGAAGTCGGAAAGGAACTGTGGGTCGGTGCGGTCGGGGGCGATCGCGTCGCAATATTCCCGCTACCGAAATAGCCTCACTTGTCCGTGTGCTTTTCCGTTGTACGCGCGGCGCTGAGGATGTTGTGGATGGCGTGGTTGCCCTCGTGGCAGGCGTACTCCAGCACGGGCTCCTGGTCGTTCATCGTCAGCGGGATCGAGAATGTCCACGGCCGTGTCCATGTGGCCGGATCGTCAACCGTGACCGTCCACTCGACTGTCTGCGGTGACGTGCGTCGGAAGCGTTCCACGAGTCGCATCGTCTCGGCACTCGCATTGCGGTAGATGCTGCGTGCTTTGAAGTTGCGTGTCTCGACGACGAGCGTGTCGCCGTCCCACCAACCGCGTGCATCGCCCATGTCGAATGAAATGCTGGCCCCGAGCTTCGGACGCCGATCAAGCGGGATAATGCGCGTTTCGTGGATCATCTCGTAGCGGATCGCGACGAAGCCGGGCGCCTGCACGATCTCGAACGAATTGCCATACTGCCCGGGCATCATCGAGCCTGGAAGACCGCGCGTGATGCACCGATCCCACAAGCTGAAATCGAGATGACTGTAGAAGGGACCGTTGCCGAAGCTGCTGCCGCTCCTCGGTAGCGCGTCGATCCTCGCTTTGGCCTCGGGCCGCAGGGCGGGGATTCGACCGTCTTCGGGCTCAATCACGAACCACGGCCGGCTGCCTTTGGAAATTTCGTAGATGTCGCGGAATTCGGCCGCGTTGCCGATCAGCCCTTCCGGATCGCCGCCGAAGAACTTGGCGCGGGCCAGAGTCTCCTCCTGCCGTTTCCGCGCGACCGCGGCCTGTTCCTCTGCCGTGATGTCGGCCATGCGACGCCCCTCGAACTCCTTCGGTCGCTCGAACGGCGTGCTCGTCTCGTACTTGTTGGTGTAGTTGCCCTGTAGATCAGGATCGCCCCAAGGCGTGCGCGCCGTCTGTGCGGCTGCTGTCCCGGCAACAACGACGCTGGCAAATACGAGCACTCCCGCGCGAACGGCCTGAGGCGAAAGCATTCTTATGGCTCTCCTGATTGTGATGTCGTTCGACATCTCTGGGCACGCAGTGTAGCCCGGCGTGCCACCGACGACGGCCGCTTTATCCCCCGATTGTCCGCCTCGTCACCACGCCATGCGCGCGCGGGTATTTTCCCGCACGACACACCTGGTGCGAAGCGTCGGCCGGACTACCATTCCTCCATGCACACGCTTGCTGACACTCGATTCAATTGGCGCGACCCGCTCCTCCTCGAGCAGCAGCTCACTGATGACGAGCGAATGGTGCGCGACACGGCGCGTGCCTACTGTCAGGAGAAGCTTGCGCCGCGAGTGCTCGAAGCGTTTCGCAGCGAGCGCGCCGACGCGGCAACGATATACCGGGAGCTCGGTGAACTGGACATGCTCGCCATCACGACTCCTCAGGAGTACGGCGGGGCGGGGCTCGGCTATGTGAGCTACGGCCTCGTGGCGCGTGAGGTCGAGCGGGTCGATTCGGGCTATCGCTCGATGATGAGCGTGCAGGCCTCTCTCGTCATCACACCCATCGTCGAGTTCGGGACGCTCGCACAAAAGCAGAAGTTCATTCCGAGGCTCGCGACCGGCGAGTGGATCGGCTGCTTCGGCTTGACGGAGCCGAATCACGGTTCGGATCCTGGCGGCATGATGTCGCGCGCGAAGCGAGTCGCCGGCGGATATGTTCTGACGGGAACAAAATCGTGGATCACGAATAGTCCAATCGCTGACATTTTCATGGTGTGGGCGAAGGACGACGCTGGCGACATTCGTGGCTTCTTACTCGAGAAAGGTTCGACCGGCCTGAGCGCTCCTCCGATTCACGGCAAGGTGGGCCTACGTACGAGCATTACGGGCGAGATCGTGATGGACAACGCGTTCTGTCCCGACGAGAACGCGTTTCCCGACGTGCGCGGGCTGAAAGGTCCATTCACGTGTTTGAACAGTGCCCGCTACGGCATCGCATGGGGCGCACTCGGAGCGGCGGAAGACTGCTGGCACCGCGCCCGTGCCTACGTGATGGAGCGCACGCAGTTCGGACGGCCGCTCGCTGCGAATCAGCTGATTCAGAAGAAGCTGGCCGACATGCAGACCGAGATCACTCTCGGCCTGCAGGCCTGCTTGCGGCTTGGACGGATGAAAGATGAAGGAACCGTGCCGCCGGAGATCACGTCGATGCTGAAGCGCAATTCAGCGGGCAAGGCGCTCGACATCGCACGCGTCGCTCGCGACATGCTCGGCGGCAATGGCATCATCGACGAGTTTGGTGTCATCCGTCATCTCGTCAATCTCGAGGTCGTGAACACCTACGAAGGCACGCATGACATCCATGCGCTGATCCTCGGTCGCGCGCAGACGGGTATCGCCGCATTTTCAAACTAGGCGTGGCCAGGAGTACGCGTCTCGAACAGGGCCGGGCGCTTTGTCACAGCGAGGTCCGTTTGGTCCCAAGCTGACCCTTCGACGCTTGACTGCAATGGGTGTGGACCGGACACTTGACGCGTGCTCGACCCGCTTGTGGCAGGTCTTGAACGAGGAGAAGTGTACATGACGCGATTCCACGTCCAGGTCGGTTGGATGCTCGCCGTGGTGTTGTTCCCAGCAGCGGCGGTAGCGCAGACGACGACGCCTTCCTTCACGAAGGATATCGCTCCGATCATGTACTCACGCTGTGCGACGTGTCACAGACCAGGCGAAGTCGCGCCGATGTCGCTCATGTCGTACACCGAAGTGCGGCCGTGGGTTCGAGCCATCAAGGCCAAGGTCGTCTCCCGCCAGATGCCTCCGTGGCACGCAGAGGGGGAGGCCGGCAAGTGGCATAACGATCGGCGTCTGACACAGGCGGAGATCGATACCATCGCCGCGTGGGTCGATGCGGGTGCTCCGCGCGGCGACGACAGCAGCTTACCGCCGCCGCCACAGTTCGCCGCGGGCTGGAATCATCCGAGCGGACGACCGCCCGACTTGATCATTGAAGCTCCAGAACTGAAAGTCCCGGCTGATGGCGAGACCCCGTGGCAGAACGTCTATGTGAAGCTGCCGTTCCAAGGCGATGTCTGGGTGGAAGGCGCGCAAGTCCTACCTGGCCAGCGCGGGGTGGTTCATCACATCGTGGTCACATCGACGACGTTGCCGGCGGATGCGACGATCGATGACGAAGGTCGCCTGACGTTACCTAGCGGCGATGGAGCCAGACGCCAGCGTACTGGCGCGGTGGGAAATATCCCCGGCGGATTTGGCAGTTTTTCAGCTGCGTGGGAGCCGGGTGTGGACGTCGCCAACAGCTTCGGGCCTGAGATCGGTGAGCGCATCTCTGGCACGCATCTGGTTTTCAACATCCACTATCAGGTGAACGGGCGCGCAACGACGGACAAGAGCCGAGTTGGCCTTTGGCTGCAGCGAAATCCGGTCAAGTACTCCGCTACCGGACCGGGCGTCGGCGTGGGAAGCGAAACGTTCATCTTCAATGGCCGTGAACTCGCAGGGCGGTATTCAGCGCAGGTCACACAGGACATCCTGCCACCCGGCACCCAGACGGTGCCAAACATACCGGCGTACGATGGCAATTTCCGCCTGACACAGATTTTCCCGATTCGCCAGGATATGGAGTTGTTCAGCATTCAGCCGCACATGCACGTACGCGGTCGGTCGATTCGATACACCGCGGTGTTTCCCGATGGCCGCGAGGAAGAACTGCTCAACGTCCCGCACTACGACTTCAATTGGCAGATCGTCTATCAGTATGCAAAGCGAGTGAGGCTGCCTGCTGGGACGACGATTCGTGTCGATGCGACGTGGGACAACTCGACGAAAAACAGATACAACCCGAGCCCGGAGAAAGAGGTGCTGTGGGGCGAGCAGAGCTGGGACGAGATGCTCAGTCCCACATTGCGCGGTGTTGTACGGCTGGAGAGTCCGGTGACACCAACCCTGCCTTCCACTTTCTAGATCGAATGGCGCACCACTCACATGACGTCGCGCGCTCCGGCTGTCCTCTTTGCCGTGGTCGCCATCGTTCTAGTGGCGCTCCCTGTTCTCGGCTTCGATCCGCGCGAGTTTGCTCGCCGCCATGGCGGCACCACCCGCCTCTCTATCGCCACTGGTAACACAGGCGGCGTCTATTACCCGTACGGCGGGGCCATCGCGAGGATCATCAGTCAATCACTCCGCCGCGTGGATGCTACGGCTGAAGTCACGGCGGCATCGGTCGACAACCTGAAGCTGATTCAGCAGGGTAAGGCCGACATTGCGTTCACCTTCGGCGACACGCTCGACGATGCGCTGCGTGGACGAGGAGCGTTTACCAAAAGCCCGGTGAGAGCGCGGACGCTCGCGGTGCTCTATCCGAGCTACACGCAGATCGCGACGCTCGAAGGCAAGAACATCGATCGCCTGACGGATCTGCGAGGAAAAGTGGTATCAACCGGCTCGCCAGGAAGCGGCACGGAAGTGATGGCGCTCCGGCTGCTGAAGGCCGTCGGTCTCGACGCGGACAAGGACCTCCGCCGACAGGGGCTCAGCGTCAACGCGTCGGTTGATGCGCTCAAAGACGGCAAGATCGACGCGTTCTTCTGGATCGGCGGCATTCCAACTGCCTCGCTTCTCGATCTCACCAACACCATTGGAATTCGCCCGAAGCTCCTGCCCAGCGACGATCTGGTGCCGGCGCTGCAGGCGACTTACGGGACGTCGCTCTATTTCAGCCTGGTGATACCAGGTGGTACCTATGCTGGTTTGGCGTCGGACGTTGCGGTAGCAGCCGTCGCCAACCTGCTGGTCGTGGACGAACGCATGAGCGACGACCTGGCATACGACCTGACCCGAGTGCTGTTTGAGAAGCAGCGAGACCTCTCTGCAGTCCACCCGGAGGGAGCCAACCTTACGCTCGAAACCGCGATCGCCGGCTCGCCGGCGCCATACCATCCCGGCGCGATCCGGTACTACCGTGAGCGTGCGGTGTGGAAGCAGTAACCATTCCGGCCGAACTTTCCGTTTCGATCGCCACGACCGAGAGCGAGTCGCCGACTCGTGACCTTGCAGGTTGGCCATTCGCTTTGGCGCGAGTGCTCGCCATCGCGCTCTCGCTCTATTCACTCTATTGGGTCGTGGGTATCGTGCAGCCGCTGGTCTATCGGACCAGCTTCCTGCTGGCGATCCTCGTGCTGACGTTCCTTGTGTATCCAGCCACCGACAGCCCACGCGATCGTGCGCGAGTGTCGTGGGCCGATTGGATCCTCGCAGGCCTGGCGATTGCGGCGCTGCTCTGGCCGCTAGTGACGTTCGACGACTTCATCTACCACGCGGCCGATCCGTCCGTTGCCGACAAAGCATTGGGAGCGATCCTCATCGTGCTCGTGCTCGAGGCCACACGCCGGAGCGCTGGATGGATTCTTCCATTCACGGCAATCGGCTTCCTCGTCTACACGTTCTATGGGCCGTTGCTCGAGTTGATTGGTCTCGGGATGGTCGCCCACCGCGGCTATGACGTCGCGCGTATCGTCGGCACGACCTACATGACGCTCGAGGGCATCTTCGGTGTGCCGCTCGAGGTCGCGTCGACCTACATCATCCTGTTCTCGATCTACGGTGCGATTCTCGCCGCATCCGGCGCCGGACAATTCTTTCTCGAATGGTCGATGGCTGCCGTCGGCAAGTCAGGAGGCGGTGCGGGGCCGGGCCGTGCCGTCACCGTAGCCGGATTGCTACTCGGCTCGGTGTCGGGAAGTGGAGTCGCCAATACGGTCACGCTCGGGTCGGTTGCGTGGCCGATGCTCAAGCGAGCGGGGTATTCGCCTGCCATGGGCGGCGCGATTTTCTCGGCCGCGGGAATCGGCGCCATCATCTGCCCGCCCGCGCTCGGTGCGGCAGCGTTCATCATCGCGGAGTTCCTGCACATCACGTATCTGCAGGTGGTCGTGATGGCCGCGATTCCTGCGGTCCTCTACTTCTTCTCGATCTTCCTGATGATCGAGGCCGACGTGCGACGCGCGGGTGCACAGCCCTTCCCGATCCACACAGCTCCGTTCTGGGTCCTGACGAAACGCCACGGCTACCATTTCCTCGCCGTCATCGGCATCCCGATCATGCTCGTCCTGGGGATGTCGGCGTTCCGTGCGGTGTTCGTGTCGATGATCGTGGCGGTCGTCTTGAGCTTCGTCGATCGCTCGGCGGCGCTCACGCCGCGACGCCTGCTCGAGGCGCTGCAGTCTGGCGCGCGCAGCGTACTGCCAGTGGCAGCTGCCACCGCAACGGCCGGTATTATCGTCGGCACGGTGACGCTCACGGGACTGGGACTGAAGGTCTCCGGTCTCATCGTCGATCTGGCGGGCGAGCACATGTTTCTGACAGTGCTCTATTCGGCGCTGGCGATCTGGATGCTCGGACTGGCAGTGCCTGTCACCGCGTCGTACATCATCGCGGCCGTCATGGTGGCGCCGGCGATGACCAAGGTCGGTGTGCCCGACGTCGCGGCGCACATGTTCATCTTCTACTACGCCGTGCTCTCCGAGGTGAGTCCGCCGACAGCGCTCTCGCCGTTTGCCGCGGCTGCGATCACTGGCGCCAAGCCCGTTCCAACGATGATGCGGACCTGGAAGTACACGCTGCCGGCATTTGTCTTCCCCCTCGCATTCACCTCGAGCCGTCAGGGACTCGGACTGCTGATGCAAGCGCCACTCGGCGACATTGTGATGTCCGTCGGCTCCGCCCTCATCGGCATCATGGCACTCAGTGCCGGCTTGGGCGGATGGATTCGCCGGCAAGCCAGTATTCCGGAGCGTGTTCTGGCCACGGCAGGGGGGCTGCTGCTGTTCTACGCGGGAACGATAGCCGACCTCGCCGGTCTGATCGTGTTTGCGGCAGCCGTGACGCTCCACCTAATCAGAACTCGCGCTCTTGTGACCTAATCGAGCGCGAGACCGACCACGTGATCGACTTTCAGTCGCTCGATTTCTGTTCTCGCGTAACCAAGCTCCGCGAGAATGTCGGCCGTATGCTCCCCGAGGCGAGGCGACGCGCGCTCGTATTTGAGCGGCGTCTCTGACATGCGGATTGGCGTCCTCACGCCGGGCACAGTACCGCGTCCCGCACGCGGCAAGTCGAGACGGAGTTTCCGATGAACGACCTGCGGGTCGGCGAACACCTCCGCCACTGAGTTGATGGGTCCGGCGGGCACGCCGACCGATTCCAGGCTGGCGAGCAACGCTTCGCGCGTGAACGTCGAAGTCGCCGCTGCCATCAGCGTCACGAGGCTCGCGCGGTTGGTCACGCGTGCCTCGTTGGTCGCGTAGCGGGGATCGTCAGCGAGATGCGGCAATCGCAGGACTCCGACACACGCGCGGAATTGACGGTCGTTGCCCGCGGCGATGTTCACGCTGCCATCGGCAACGGGGAAGAGTTGATACGGCACGATGTTCGGGTGCTCATTGCCAAGCCGTCGAGGTGAGTTGCCAGAGGCCAGGTAGTTGAGCGCCTGGTTGGCGAGCACCGCCACTTGCGCGTCGAGCAGCGCCATGTCGATCCATTGCCCGACGCCGGTCCTGTCGCGATGGCTCAGCGCCGCCTGTATCGCGATCACGGAGTACAAACCAGTGAAGAGATCTGTGAACGCGACCCCGGTCTTCTGCGGGTCGCCCGACGGATCACCCGTCAAATCCATGATGCCGCCCATCCCCTGGATCATGAAGTCGTACCCTGGACGGCTGGCGTACGGACCATCCTGGCCAAAGCCCGTGATCGAACAGTAGACGAGCCGCGAATTGAGACAATGAAGGCTGTCGTAGTCGAGGCCGAACTTCTGCAGGCCTCCGGCCTTGAAGTTCTCGATAAGCACATCAGCGTGGACGACAAGTTTCCGAATGATGGTCTGGCCTTCAGGCCGACTCAGATCGACGGCGATCGAGCGCTTCCCTCGATTGGTGGAATGAAAATACGCGGCGTCGCGAGTGCCGTCGTGGTTGTCGATCGAGGGCGGACCCCATTGTCGCGTGTCGTCGCCCGCAAGGCTCTCGACTTTGACGACTGACGCGCCGAGGTCGGCGAACACCTGGCCCGCCCAGGGACCGGCCAGAACGCGCGCAAGTTCGACAACCTTCAGCCCGGCGAGCGGCGGCAGTGTGGTCATGATCCCCGATTGCGGCCGGCCGCTGGGCGATTTACGGCAATGCGAAAGCGACAAACTCTGCGGCGTGTTGCTGGCCGCCAATTGCAAACACCACGTACTGCTTGCCGCGGTGCATGTACGTCATCGGAGCGCCTGTCGATCCCGCCTCTAGTTCCGTCGTCCACACTAGCTCGCCCGTGGCCTTGTCGAATGCGCTGAACTGCTTCCCGCCGAAATCAGGAGGCGTGCCGATGTTGATTTGATCGCCAACGGTCGCAAAGATCAGTGTCTTCGTTGCGACCACTCCGGAGCGCGACGCATTGCCGAGCGGCCCCAGTTTGAGATGCGCGATTGCGGGATGGTTCCGCGGGCCGTCGCCGTTCGGCGCCGTCCACACCTTTTCACCACGATTCAGATCGAGGGCGGTAATCCGGCCGTAGGGAGGCTTCAGCAGTGGCAACCCGCGCGGGCCGACGATCCGCGTGTTGTTCGAGACGCGGTATCGCAGGTTCGATGATTCGGGGTTGCCGGGCATCACATTCTGGGCGATTGGACCAGTCATGGAAGGCACGTACAACCTTCCGGTCTCAGGATCGAACGCGGCTCCGGTCCAGTCTGCGCCACCAACGGTTCCGGGCATCTGAATCGTCCCCTGCTTGCCGTCCGGCCCGGGCTCGGGCAGCGACCCCGGCGTGAAGATGGGAGCCAAAACGTACTTCTTTGCGATCGCGAGGGCTTCGGCACGCAGTTCGGGGGTGAAGTCGATCAGATCATCCTCAGTGATCCCTTGCCGATCGAAGGCCGGGGGCTTTGTCGGAAATGGCTGTGTGCGCGACGCTCTTTCTCCTGGCACTGTCGCAGATGGAACAGAGCGTTCCTCGATCGGCCACACGGGCTTGCCGGTCACGCGGTCGAAGACGTAAGCGAACGCCTGCTTGGTGACCTGAACGACCGCCTTGATCCTCCGGCCGTCGACGGTGACGTCCGCCAGAATCGGCGAAGTCGGGTTGTCGTAGTCGAATATGTCGTGATGAACGGTCTGGAAATGCCACACGCGTTTGCCGGTCGTGGCGTCCAGACACACCAACGAGGTGCTGAACAAGTTGTCGCCGAGACGGTGGCCGCCGTAGTAGTCGCTGGTCGCGCTCGTCGTCGGCAGATACACGTAGCCGAGTTCGTCGTCAGCACTCATCGACGACCAGACGTTCGCGGCGCCGGTGTAAGCCCAAGATCCGTTTTCCCACGTGTCAGCGCCGGGCTCATTGGCGCTCTGTGGGATGGGGTTCCACGTCCAACGCAGTGCGCCGGTGCGGATGTCGAATGCGCGGACGACGCCGGGAGCGCCCTCCATCTTCGTGGCGAAATCCTGATCGGTCATCGCGGAGCCGATCACGGCGACGTCGCGGACGATGAGCGGCGCGCCACTCCAGCGCCAGCTGCGGGCGCGCGGGTCGAGTCCGGCCGAGAGATCGACCCGTCCGCTACTGCCGAAGGACGGTATGACTGCGCCAGTCTTCGCGTCGAGAGCGTAGAGATACTGATTGCGATAGGAGAGGACGCGATGCTCCTTCCCGTCCGTCCAATAGGCGACGGCACGCACGCTCGCCGATCCGCGCAGCGGGTCATCGCCGGGTTTTTGTACCCAAATCGTCGCGCCCGTTGCTGGATCGAACGCCTCGGCGAGACCGAGACCGTTCGAGGCGTAGAGCACACCGCCCACCATGATGGGAGTAGAACGGTAGTTGTTGTTGGGGCGAAGCGCCGTCGACAGGGGAATGTCAGGTGGCGCTTGCGGACGGCGCCAAGCCACCTTCAATTTCGCGACGTTCGCTCGGTTGATCTGATCGAGAGGCGAGTATTTGGTGGCCGCGTTATCCGCAGAGTAGGTTCGCCACTGGCCATCGCTCGTGCCTGAGGACACCGCCTGGACCGCAATCGCGCCAACGAGCGCGATCGCGCTCATCCCACCCAGACGACGTAAAGTGGTCATCGGCCAGCTCCTTCCGTCCCGAACATGCGATTGAAATCGTTAGCGCTGCAACCGGCCACGGTAGTTCCGACTAAGCCTGAGGACCGTGCCGTCGTGGAGCGATAGATCGAAGTCGCCATGGCTGGCCGACACGATATCTTTGATGCGGTCGATCTGCACAATCGTCGAGCGCTGGATGCGCACGAACAGGGACGGATCGAGTCGGTGCTCGAGCTCCTGCATCGTCATCCTCACCAGATGGATTCGGTCGGCGGCGTGGATCTCCGCGTAGTTCCCTCGCGCCTCGATATAGTCGATGTCGCGAACGCGCACGAGTCGCATGCCGCGGTGGTGCTTGACCGCGAACCGGACCAGGTATCCCTTGGCCTGATCGACCGGTGACCCACTTCGATCGTTCAGCAGACTGACGATCCCGCGGTGCGCGGGCGGATCGGGCGCACTCGCAAAGGCCGCTCGGGCGCGCCCCAGCGCGGCCCTGAAACGGTCGCGGGTGAACGGCTTCAGTAAGTAGTCGAGCGCATGGGTCTCGAACGCCTTGAGCGCATAGCGATCATGGGCCGTGACGAAAATCACGATCGGCAGCCATGTCGAGGCCACGCGATCCAGCACCTCAAAGCCGTCCATCCCTGGCATCTGCACGTCCAGGAATACGAGATCGGGCAGTGTTTCACCGATCAGTGCGACGGCCCTCTGGCTGGTGGCCGCTTCGCCCACCAGTTCGACGTCAGGCTCAGACTGGAGCCGCATCCGGATCGCATCGCGAGCCAGCGGCTCGTCATCGACGATCACGGTGCGGATTCGATCCTGTTCCGACTTCATGGTTAGAGCGATCTTTCCGCCCTCTGCCGCAAGCGGGGGGCTCAGGATGCTGTTTCGGCTGCTCAGTGTCTGGTCCTCCTAATCGAGTGTCAAGCGTCTGCGGTGCATGAGGGACGAGAAGGACGCTGCAGGGACAAAGCGCGGATCACGCGACTCACCATCGTGGTACAAGAATTCCGCGTAGCTCTGGGCGCACTGCCTGCTTTCTCGAGGAGTGATTCTTGACGAAACCTCGGCTCACGATCGGCTACATCATCGCTGCGGCGTTGTTCCCGGCGCCGGCGATTGCACAGAGCTCGACGATGTCATTTGCCGACGTCGCGCCCATCCTGAACGCGAAGTGCGTCATGTGCCATCGCCCGGGTGAAGTGGCGCCCATGTCGCTCATCACCTACGACCAGGTGCGCCCATGGGCGCGAGCGATGAAGAACAAGGTGGTTTCTCGTCAGATGCCGCCGTGGTACGCCGAAGGCGAGCCCGGTCGATGGCGGAACGACCGTCGACTGAGCCAGGCTGAAATCGACAAGCTCGTGGCCTGGGTCGACGCCGGCGCCCCGCGTGGGAACGACAAGGAACTGCCGCCGCCTCCTCAGTTTGCGCAGGGCTGGAATCACCCAAGTGGTCGACCGCCCGACCTGATTATCGAAGCACCGGAACTGAAGGTGCCGGCTGATGGCGAGAGCCCGTGGCAGAACGTCTTTGTGAAGTTGCCCGTTCAAGGCGATCTGTGGGTCGCAGCCGCGCAAATCGTGCCTGGCAATCGCGCGGTCGTCCATCACGTGATGGTCACGCCAGTGACGTTGCCGGCCGACACCACGCTCGACGCTGAAGGGCGCGTCGTGAATCAACGCCCGTCCGGCGCAGCCGGACCTCCCCCTGGAGCCGCAGCCGGCGGGCCGCGTCCAGACAACGGCGCGTTCAACGCTGGGTGGGAGCCGGGCGTCGACGCGCCCACGATCTACCCGACCGGCGTCGCCGAACGCATCTCAAGTACCCATCTCGCGTTCAACCTTCACTATCAGGCGAACGGTCGCGCTGTGACGGACAAGACCCGTCTTGGTCTGTGGCTGCAAAAGGAACCTGTCACCCACGAACTGGCGGGACCCGGCCTGGGGATGGGGAGCGAAGTGTTCATTGCCAACGGCCAGGAGCTCACAGGACGATATTCGGCGCAGGTCACGCAGGATGTCCTGCCGCCTGGCGTACGAACCGTGCCGAATATTCCTCCGTTCGCCGAAAGTTACCGCCTTACGCAGCTCGTCCCCATTCGCGAAGAGATGACGCTCTACAACTTCCAGCCGCATATGCACGTGCGCGGACAGTCGATGAAGTACACAGCCGTCTTCCCCGACGGCCGCGAAGAAGTCCTCGGCCACGTGCCGCAGTACGACTTCAATTGGCAGATCGTCTACGAGCTGGCGAAGCCGATCACTGTGCCCGCAGGAACCATCATTCGCGTCGAGGCATCGTGGAACAACTCCACCAAGAACAAATACAACCCGAAGCCCGAGCAGGAGGTCCTATGGGGCGAGCAGAGCTGGGACGAGATGCTCAGCCCAATCATTCGTGGTGCGGTGCGGCTCAAGACCCCGGTGATCCCGAAGCCACCGATTCAACAGTCGTCACAACGATGAGACAGCTGACGAGCATCGTCGTGTGCCTCGTGTTCGCGGCGGCCAGCGGCGCGCATGCACAGGGCCGCTCCTCCGAACCACGAGCAGATCTCACACCGCTCGTCGAGGCGGTCGGCTGCCTCTCGAACGCAGGAGACAGCTGGATCTTGGGGAACGCAACCGATGTCGCTGTCGTGACCACAGCGTTTACGACGCCAGACGCGCTGAAGGCCGCAGCGGAAAAACCGCTTGGCTCGCAGAAGTATCAGCTTCTCGGCGCCGGTCCGTTCGGCGCCGAGCAGCACAAAGGGCACAAGATGGTGGTGAGAGGTCTGCAGATCAAGAACGGCAACGAGACCCGCATCAATGTCACGTCGTTTCAGATGCTGGCCGAGACGTGCGCCAAGTGAGCGGCAAATATATGAAGGTCCTTTTTGTCGTGGCACTGATGATGACGGCACCGACCGTCACGGTTTTCGCTCAGGGCGCGACACCGCCGCCGCGCCCCCAGCCCATCGTTCGTGCTGCTGGGGAAACGCTCGTACCCGGAAAGTGCCTCTACAAAGAGGATCTCGATCTCATTGAGAAGCGACGGACGCTCACCCGCACCACGCTGAACGACGATGCAGCGGCACCGTTTAACCCTGACTATCTGATTGGCCGATGGGCGTTCGAGTACGACACGCCAGAGTCCGCGCTTGGACCGGCCGGTCAGGTCTCGGGGACCGAGACGATTCAGTATGTGGACGGGTGCACGTACGAAGGCACCCTCCAAGCGAAGGGCCCGGCCGGCGCGTTCACGATCAAGTCGACATTCGTGTACGACCCATCGGCTCGCTACCTCGTCGTCCTGGAGCACGACAGTCGCGGGTTCGATCTGCTCAAACAGGGACGCGTTGGCGGGGACTCCGGCGGCTACTTCACCCATCACTGGACGGCGGCGCCACTGAGCGTCAAAGGCAAGAAGGTCAAGCTGAAGGGAAGCACCTTCATGGCCTCGCCAGCAAACTATCGGGTCCGTACGGAGATTGCGGAGGGTGACGACCCCTTCGTCAGCATGGGCACCCTTTGGGTCCAACGGCAAGAATCAGCTGACAAGAAGTAGGGAAGCGTCAGCCCCATGATGCGTGCCGCAGCAACTCAATTCACAGTCGTGAAGTCGCTTGCGGTGTGTCTGGTTGCCGCCGGCCTGCTCGTGCCGTTGCGCGCGTACTCTGTGCCGAGCGCGCGGCCCGAAGACGTCGGGTTCTCCTCTGAGCGCCTCCGGCACATTGGCGACACTATCCAGCGACATATTGACGCCCGGAACATCGCGGGAGCGGTGACGCTCGTTGCCAGCGGCGGGCGTATCGCGCATTTCGAGGCGCACGGGCTGATGGATCTCGAATCGAAGCAGCCGATGACGAAGGACACCGTCTTCCGCATCATGTCGATGACGAAGCCGGTAACAGCGGTCGCCGTGATGATGCTCGAGGAAGAAGGCCGACTGCGCGTCACCGATCCGGTGTCGAAGTACATTCCCGAGTTCACGCACGTCACCGTCGGCGATGCTCGAGTCCCCGTCGCGCGCGAGATCACGATTGCGCACCTGCTGACACATACGTCCGGCATGCCGAACGGAAACATCGCGGAACGATCCGATAAAACGCTCGCTGCTGCCATGCCGCGCCTCGCCCAGGTCCCACTGAGCTTTCAGCCTGGGTCTGAATGGGCTTACAGCGGCCTCCTCGGTCCGGATGTACTTGCACGCATTGTTGAGATCGTCTCGGGTCAGCCCTACGACCGCTTCCTGCGAGAAAGGATCTTCGACCCTCTCGGGATGAAGGAGACGTCGCACTATCCGACCGATGCGCAACGCCCTCGCGTTGCGACGTTGTACACGCGAACCGCGACTGGGCTCGTGCCGAGAGAGGATACCTATTCGAGTCGAACGTACTTCTCAGGATCGGCTGGTTTGCTGAGCACAGCGGAAGACTATCTGCAGTTCGCGCAGATGCTGGCCAATGGGGGCGAGTTGAACGGCAGACGCCTGCTCAAGGCCGAAACGGTTCGGCGGATCGCAACGAATCATGTCGGTGACTTGTTCAACGGCAAGCTGAACTTTCCGAATCGTGGCGTCGGCTTCGGGTATCTCGTCGCGTTGATTGAGGACTCCCGAACCGCCGCGTGGCCGTTGCCCGACGGCACTTTCGGCTGGTTCGGCGCCTACGGCACGCAGGTCTGGATCAACCAGAAAGAACGCCTGGTGACGCTCTTGATGGTTCAAAAATTTCAGGGACTCTCACTCGAGTATCAACGCGACTTCGACGCCGCGGTCGCGCAAGCGCGGCTCAAGTAGCGGAACGCATCGGCCTGAAGAACGTTCGCAGATCGTCGACCAACAGCTTGGGCTCTTCGGCGGCCGGGAAATGCCCGCCCTTTTCGTGGTAAGTCCACAGCTTGACGGAGTCCGCCAGGGTGTCGACAAACGACTTCGGCACGCGCTGGCCCTTGATGCCGGGAAAGTCGAAGTACGCCCGTGGCGCGACGTCACTCGACGGTTGCGACCTCACCTGTGCCGAGCCCGCGGGCGTTACGCCCGTCGGCGTTCTCCATCGTCCGGTGAAATAGTAGTAGCGTGCTGACGTTCCGATAGTGCGGGTGTGCCAATAGATCGACACCAACGTCAGGATCTGGTCTTTGGTGAA
>Ga0207691_10002800_pt1 | contig 16999 bp, 12 predicted proteins | sample KBSM13metaG_FD_184327 | JGI IMG/M metagenome (GOLD analysis project Ga0207691, IMG submission 184327) | Miscanthus rhizosphere microbial communities from Kellogg Biological Station, Michigan, USA - KBS M1-3 metaG (SPAdes) (version 2) | ecosystem: Host-associated > Plants > Roots > Rhizosphere >... | reverse complement strand
CGCGCGATGTTCCCGGTGATCTGCTTCTCGGAGAAGCCCGCCACGAGCCCGACGACGACTGACGCGACGAGGAACAGCGCGATCAGCTCGGGGAACCACCAGCCGAGGTTCCACCAGGGGTCGTGCGGGAGGGGCACGTGGGTCACCGGGTCGACCTCGACGCTGAGGTCGAAGATCGAGTCCCAGGGGATGACGGAGAACACGAGCAGCAGGAACGTGAAGGTCGTGATCCCGAGGATGATCTTCTGGCGACCGGTGAGCGTCAGATGGGAGGCCGACTCCTCCTTCCTCACGAGGTCGGCGTCCTCGGGGAGGAAGCCGACGAGCGAACGGTCGGGGTCGGCCTTCGCGCGCTCCGCGTAGCGCACGACGTAGGCGATCGTGATCGCCGTCAGCACCGCCCACCCGATCCAGCGGAGGGCGATGCCGTCGCCGATGCCGGTGTTGGCGAACTCGCTCGCGACGCCGATCGAGAATGGGTTGACCGTCGACGCCATCGCGCCCACGGTCGTCGAGGCGATGATCATCCCCGCGACCGCCATGCGGTCGTATCCGAGCGCGAGCAGCAGAGGTATCAGCAGCGCATAGAAGCCGAGCGTCTCGTCGGCCCAGCCCATCGTCGTGCCGAGCAGCGAGAACAGCGCCATCACGGCGACGATCACGAGCCACGGCCGGCTGCGCATGGCGTACGCGAGCTTCCCGATGGCGACGTCGAGCGCGCCTGTGGCGAGCACCATCGTCATGAAGGCGCCGATCGCGAGCACGAAGGCGAACACGCTGACCGCTCCGAAGAGGCTGCCGACGCCGAACGGCCGCACGAAGCCCGTGGCCGGGTCCTGCAGGCCGTAGAGACCGTTCACCGGGGCCTTGAAGAAGTCGCCCACGCGCTCGCCGAAGTCCTGCGGCGAGTCGACCTGGGTGTAGGAGCCGGGTACGGGGACGCCGTTCTCGTCGTGCTTGTACGTGCCCGCCGGGATGAGGAACGCCGCGAGCCAGACGATGAAGGTGACGATGACGAGGACCGTCATCGTCCCGGGGAACTCGAATCCCTTCTTCTTCTCCTCGGGCTCTGCCGCCCCGGTCGCCGTCGACTGCTGGTCGTCGCTCACCGCGTCTCTCCCTTCCATCGCCGTGCGAGCTCGCCGAAGAAGATCGCCTCCGCGAGGGTCGCCTTCTGCCACTCGTCGATCAGGACCCGCTCGTTGGGCCCGTGGATGTTCGCGAAGCTGTCCGTCGCGCCGAACACGAACATCGCCGCGTCGGGCACGCCCTCGCTCATCGCCTTGACGAGCGGGATCGCGCCGCCGGTCGCGATCTCGACGGCCTCGGCGTCCCACGCGGCGCTCATCGCCGCGACCATCGCGTCCCAGGCGGGCCCGCTCGAGCGGGCACGGAAGCCGTCGCCGGTCGCCCCGGAGGTCACCGTGAGGGGCACGCCGAACGGGGACGCAGCCTCGAGGTGGCGCATCACAACGGCCTGCGCCTCCGCCGCCGGCTGCTCCGGATGGACGCGGACGTTCAGGACGGCCCTCGCGTGGGACTGCACGGCTGCGGCCGCGCCGTCGACGGCGGGACAGTCGATCCCGAGCACCGTGATGCCCGGCCCGCTCCAGATCTTCGAGCCGATCCCGCCGGTGCCGACGATCGGCATCCCCGGCTCGACCTCCGCCAGCGCGCGAAACTCCTCGTCGGTGTACGACTCGCCGTTCCACTCCTCGCGGCGCAATCCCTCGACCGCCACGTCGCCGGTCTCGTCCCAGAGGCTCGCGAGCGCCATGAGGAGGACGACGAGCGCGTCGGGCGCGGCGCCCCCGTACTGGCCCGAGTGCTTGTTGCTCGCGAGCGTGCGCGCCTCGACGGTGATGCGTGCATCTCCCCGCAGCGACACCGTGAGCGAGGGCTGGCCCGCGCGGATCGAGCCGCCGTCGGCTACGAGGATCGCTTCGGCCGCGAAGAGCTCGGGATGCTCAGCCGGGTACCCCTCCTCGAGAACGCTCCCGACCTCCTCCTGCCCCTCGAGGAGGATCTTCACGCCGACGGGCGGGCGGCCGCCCCAGGCGCGCAGCGCGCCGACGTGGACGAGGAGGTTCGACTTCGAGTCGGCGGCACCGCGCCCGTAGATCGCGCCGTCACGCTCGCTCGCCTCGAACGGCGGGGACGTCCAGAGCTCCTCGTCTCCCGCGGGGACGACGTCGTAGTGCCCGTAGAGGAGCACCGTCGGCGCGCCGTCCGGAGCCGGGATCTCGCCGGTGAGAATCGGCGCCGTGTTCGGCAGCTCGAGGCTCGAGATCCGCTCGATGCCCGCGCCGCGAAAGAGCGGGATCAGCGCCTCGTGCGTCTCGAGGAGGGGCGCCCGCGTGTGCTCGGGGAAGTCCCATTCCGAGAGCCCGGGGATCGCGACGAGCGCGCCGAGCTCCTCCTGGAGCTGCGGCATGCCTGCAGCGATGCGCGCTGCGAGGTCGGGAGCGTCTGCGGCCATGCTGGACCTCCGGGGTGGGGCGGATCGCCGGAGTCTGTCAAACGGCAGCGCTACACGGGCCCCGGAGGGGGCGGCGGCTTCTGCCGCACGAACAGCCCGAGGACGGCGTCGCGCACCTGCCGGCGAATCGGCACCGCCGGGCCTGTCCCCGGGGGCGCCGACCAGGCGGCCGCCACCTCCGCGCCGAAGAGCAGGGCCGAGGCGTACAAGTACACGGAGTACAGGAACACGAGCAGCGCGGTGATGGAGCCGTAGACGACCGAGAGGCCTGCAACCTTGTCGTAGACGAACGCGGACGCCGCCGAGATGGCGAGCAGGAGGATCCCCGTCACGATCCCGCCGGCGACGGCATCCCCGAAGCGCAGGCGCCGGGCAGGCACGAACCGGTAGAGCAGCATCACGACGATCGTCGCGATCACGAGCGGTATGGCGAGGCGCAGCAGCTCGGGAAGCAGCCCGCCCTCGAGCCCGACCGCATCGGCCGCCCCGCCCACGAGGCGCGTCACGACCTGTGCGACGACGGTGACGGCGACCATCGCGAGCAGGAGCGCGCCGGCCCCCGCGACGAGGATCAGGTCGACCAGCTTCGCCCGCGCGGCGGGCCGTCGGCGGTCGGGCTCGACGCGGAGCGCCGCCTCGAGCCCCGTCCGCACCGCCCCCATCATCCCGGACGACGCCCAGAAGAAGAGGACGAGCGTCACGAGGCCGAACGCGCTCGTCGGGCTCGCGAGGCGTGTGATCGCCTCCTCGACGGAGTTGGAGCCTTCCTCGGTGAATGGAAGGTGGCCGACGATCTCGGTGATCACGTCCTGCTTGCGGACCTCGTCGTGGAGCACGGTTCCGACGAGTGAGACGAGCACGATCGTGAGCGGCACGAGGGAGAAGAGGACGCGGTAGGCGATGCCCGCCGCGTGCTGCGTGAGACGGTCGCGGAAGAAGCCGTCGATCGCGGCGGGCACGGCGCGGACGAGGTTCTGCACGACACCGAGCGGCCACCGGACCGCGCGCGCGACCCACGAGGGCTCGTCCGGGACGCTCGCCTCGGCCATGCGCTGAGTCTAGGGTCGCGCACCGCCGACTTCCGCCACCGCGCCTCGTAGGCTTGCGCGGTTGGCCCGGCCGAGCCCTCCACCTCGTCACGCGCCCGCCCGGGTCTTCGCCTCGCCTCGCGGACAACGGCGCTACCGCCGCGCGACGGACGTGTTCGTCCTCGTGCCGTCGCTCCTCGGCCTCGCACTGCTGATCGCGGTCTATCCGCCCTCGGCCTTCGAGCGGTCGCTGGTCCGTCTGCTGGCGAGCCTCCCGGACTGGCTCGATCCGCTGTGGGAGATCGTCTACGACACCCTGGGTCTCCTCGCCCTCGCGCTCGCCGTGCTCGCACTCGGCGGCCGGCGCCCCGCGGTGCTCGTGCAGGCGGCCCTGTCCGTCGCGCTCGGCGTCGCGATCACGGTCGTCTCGTCCCGGCTCGCCGTCGGGCGCTGGCCCGACCCCGACAACCTTGCCCGGCTGCGGGTCGACGAGGCGACGTTCCCGGTGCTCCGGGTGGCGCTCGCGGCGACGGTCGTCCTCGCGGTCGTGCCGCACCTCGTGCGGCCGCTCCAGCGCGCCGCGCGCTGGATCCTGCTCCTGGGGCTGCTCGGCGGCGTCCTCGTCGAGGCCGCGGCGCCGAGCGGCACCCTCGCTGCGCTCCTCGTCGCGCTCGTCGCCGCGACGGTGGTCCGCCTCGCCTTCGGCACGTCGGCCGGTCACCCGGAGGCGGACGACGTCACCGCGGCGCTCCGTGAGCTCGGCATCGAGGTGGAGCAGCTCGAGCCGGCCGACCGCCAGCGGGCCGGCGTCTTCGTCGCGCGCGGGCTCTCGCCGGCAGGCGAGCCCCTGCTCGTGAAGGTGTACGGGCGCGACGCCTACGACACGCAGCTGCTCGAGAAGGTCTGGCGGACGGCGCTGTACGCCGACGACGGCCCGCGCCTGCGCCGCAGCCGGCTCGAGGCCGTCGAGCACGAGGCGCTCGTCACGCTGCTCGCGCAGCGCGCCGGTATGCCGACGCGCGACGTGCTCGCTGCCGCCGAATCGTCGACGGGCGACGCCGTGCTCGTGTTCCGCGACGCCTCCGACTCCTTCGCACCGCTTGCCGCCGACGACGGGGCGCTCGCGCGGGCGTGGAAGGCCGTTTCCGCGCTCGGAGCAGCGCGCATCGCCCATCACCGCATCGATCCCGACACGCTGGTGGCGTTCGGCGACGAGGTCGGGCTCGTCGACCTCGACCGCGCCACGATCGCGGCGCGGCCGGAGCACGTTCTCGTCGACCGTGCGCAGCTCCACGCGACGCTCGCGGCGCTCGCCGGCATCGATCGTGCCGTCGCGGCCGCGGCCGCTGCGCTCGGCCCCGAGGGCCTGGCCAAGCTCCTCCCGTACCTCCAGCCCGCGGGCTTCGGGCCGGGGCTGTCGCGCGCGCTCGACGCGGCAGACGTCGACGTCGACGACCTGCGCGAGGCGACGGCCGCGGCCGCGAGCGTCGAGGCGCCGTCCCTCGTCCGGCTCCGGCGCGTGACCTGGGGCACGGTCGTCCAGGTCGGGCTCCTCGTGCTCGCGGTGTCGGCCGTCGTCGGCTACCTCAGCGGGCTCGACTACGGCGACCTCGCGGATGCCGTCCAGGACGCATCGTGGGGCTGGATCGCGCTGGGCTTCCTGCTCGCCCAGACGCCGCGTCTCACACAGGCGCTCTCGACGCTCGGATCGGTCCCCGCGCGGATCCCGTACCTGCCGGTCTACGTCATGCAACTGGCCACCGGCTACCTCAATCTCGCGCTCCCCTCGAACCTCGCACGGATGGCGATCAACATCCGCTTCTTCCAGCGGCACGGAGTCCCGCCGGCGACGGCGGTCACCGCGGGCGCGATCGACTCGTTCGTCTCGACGGTGATGCAGGCGCTGCTGCTCGTCGCGCTGCTCCTCTTCTCCGAGTCGAGCCTCGACTTCGGGCTCGAGACGCCCTCCGGCCCTCCCGTCACGGCGCTGCTCGTCGTCGCCGCGATCGCCGTCGCCGCAGTCGGTGCCCTCGCGCTCGTCCGGCGGCTCCGCGGCGCGATCGTCGAGCGCGTCCGCCGCTGGTGGCCCGACGTCAGGGCGACCCTCTCGAGCCTCCGCGCGGGCAACAAGCTCGGGCTCCTCCTCGGCGGCAGCCTCGCGACCGAGCTGCTCTTCGCCGTGGCGCTCGGGGTCTTCGCGAACGCGTTCGGCTACGACGTCTCGCTCGCGGACCTGCTGCTGATCAACATCTCCGTGTCGCTGCTCGCGACGTTCGTGCCGGTGCCCGGCGGAATCGGCGTGACCGAGTTCGGCCTCACGGTCGGGCTGACGGCCGCCGGGATGACGGAGGAGGCCGCACTCGCGGCCGTCGTCCTCTACCGGGTCTCCACCTTCTACCTGCCGCCGGTCTGGGGCTTCTTCGCGATGCGCTGGCTCCAGCGCAACGCGCACCTGTAGCGCGTCGTCCCGCGCTACGCGACCGTCGAGGCGAAGAGGTCGAGTCCCAGCCGGCGGGAGAGGAACCTCGCGGCGAGCTGCCCGCGCACGCTGTTGCCCGACTCGTCGAGCGGCGGAGAGAACGTCCCCAGGCCCCCCTTCCCCGGCGAGACCGTGACGATCCCGCCGCCGATCCCGCTCTTGCCCGGCAATCCGACGTCGTAGAGCCAGTCCCCGGAGGTCTCGTAGAGGCCGGCGGTCGTCATCACCGTGAGCGCATACCGGCACGTGTCCGCCGAGACGACGCGCTCGCCGGTGACCGGGTTCACGCCGCCGTCCGCGAGCGTCGCGCCCATCACCGCGAGGTCGCGAGCCGTCACCGCGAGGCAGCTCTGCCGGGTGTAGACGTCGAGGGCGCCCTCGGGCTCGCAGCCGAGGCCGCCATGCCGCGCGAGGCTCGCTGCGAGCTCGCGGTTCCGGTGGTTCGTCGCCGCCGCGGACTCGAACGTCTCCTCGTCGAGGGCGAGCGGCCGGCCGGCGAAGCGCGAGAGGCCATCGCGGACGAACCGCCACTTCTCCGTCGCCGAGTCGCCAGGTGCGAAGCTGGCCGTCGCGATAGCGCCCGGGTTGACCATCGGATTCGTGCGGCCGCCCGTGTCGATTTCCAGCGCCTCGAGCGAGTTGAAGGGAAGCCCCGTCGCGTTGACGCCGACCCGCCGCTGGATCTCGTCCGGCCCCAGGACGTCGCAGACGAGCGCGAACGTGAACGGCTTGGCGACGCTCATGATCGTGAACGCGACCTCGGCGTCGCCGACCGCGTGCACCCGCCCGTCGACCGAGGCCACGCAGATGCCGTAGAGCGCGGGCGAGACGCGGGCGAGAGCCGGATAGACGTCGGAGACGGATCCGATCTCGACGTCGCGGTAGCGGCGGTGCGCATCGTCGACGAGCGCGGCGACGTCCTGCTCGGGCGGAAGCCGCCCGGTCGAGACGTAGCCCGGCTCCTCCACGAGTCGAGGCTATACCGGGCGAGATGGACCGGCGACGGCGGCGGCGGGGAGGGCTCCGCCGCGCCGCCGCCAGTTGGGCCGCTCGGTCCTACGAGCGGCCGGCAGCCGCTCGGCCCTACGAGCGGCTGACGCCCATCGCGATGCGCGCGGTGTAGCCCGTTCTCGTCTTCGCGAGCTTGAGCATCGACTTCGAGCCGCCGTTCCGGAAGATCGAGTCGGTCGCGTTCCGCGTGTCACGGCCCGGCCGCCGGTTGTACGGCGGGCGGCGGTAGACGGTGTCCGTGAGCGTCTCCGGGAAGAAGAGCTGCCCCGTGTGCAGCACGTTCCCCCCGAGCGACACCTGGACGTGGATGTGGACGGTGCGGCCCGAGTACCAGCCCGGATAGACCGTGACGAACGTCGCGAGGCCGGTCTTCGTCGTCCGCTGGATGCCGCGCATGAACGTGTCGCCGTCGGTCCCCTCCTGCGCGAAGCCGGAGTACGTGCCGCCCGCGTCGCAGTGCCAGATGTCGACGAGAGCGCCCTTGATCGGCTTGCAGGTCGAGACGTCGACCACCGTCGTCGCGAGATCGAGGCGCGTGCCCGGCCGCCCCTCTCGGATGTCGCGCCGCACCTTGTCGCCGTCGAGGTAGTACGGGCCTTCCGTCATCTCCGGGGTCAGGACACACGTGAGGAGGCCCGACGCGACCGCGGCGGGGCCGCTCGACGCCGCCTCGGCGTCGTCGCCGTCGAGCGCCGCCAGGACGCCGCCGGCGCCGAGCGCGGCCGCCGCGATGCCTCCGAGCCCGAGCAGCGAGTTGCGCCTTGTAAGTGTCGTCTCGCCGGGCATGTGGGTCTCGTCGTCCATCGTGGCGTCTCCTCTCTCTGCGGTCAGGACGGTCTCGTGGCCAGCGTCACGGTGACGGTGCGACGCTCTCCGCTGCGGAGATAGTCGACGATCACGCGGTCGCCGGGCTTCTTCGCGTCGATCGCGGACTGGAGCGCCGCGGCCGAAGCGACCGTGTCTCCGTCGACCGCGGTGACCACGTCGCCGGCCTGCAGCCCCGCGTTCGCGGCGGGAGTGCCGCTTCGCACCTGGGCGAGCTGTGCGCCCGCCGTGCCGCCGGTCGTCTCGGTCACGGACACGCCGAGGTAGGCGTGCTCGACCGCGCCGCCGTCGACGATCTGGCCGACGATCGAGGCGACGGTGCTGGACGGGATCGCGAAGCCGACGCCGTCGTTGCCGCCCGACTCGCTCTCGATCTGCGCGTTGACGCCGACGACCTTGCCGTCGAGGTCGAGCAGCGGGCCACCCGAGTTGCCGTGGTTGATCGCGGCGTCGGTCTGGATGGCGCCGGTGATGGTGTAGCCGTTCGGCGCCTGCATCGAGCGGCCGAGTGCGCTGACGATGCCGGCGGTGACGCTGTTCTCGAGGCCGAACGGGCTGCCGATCGCGACCACGACGTCCCCGACCGCGACCTGCGAGGAGTCGGCCAGCGCGATCGGGTGCAGAGCTGACGCTGGCGCGTTCACCTTCAGCACGGCGAGATCGGTCGACGCGTCGACGCCGACGACGGTCGCGTCGTAGGACTTGCCGTCCGCGAACCGCACCTTGGCCGACTCGGCACCGTCCACGACGTGGGCGTTCGTGATCACGTGGCCGCTGGCGTCGTAGACGAAGCCGGAGCCCTGCGCCTGCGCCGTGCCCGAGCCCATCGGGCCCTCGGCGGGCGCCTGCGTCGTGACGGTGATCTCGACGACGGACGGGTTCGCCCGCTCGTAGACCTCGCCGATCGTCAGCGCCCCGTCCTTGACGGACTGGGCGGTGCCGGCGCTGGAGGCAGGTGCAACTGCGGTCGTGCCGCCGCCGTCGAGGGCGGCGTAGGTCGCGGCGCCCGTGCCGGCCGCGATGACGAGGGCGGCGGCGCCGGCGGAGAGCTTGGTGACTGTGCGCTTCATGCGTGTCCTTTCGCGGAGGGTGTCTCTCTCATGGCACCACCCGGGCCTCGGCAGCCTCTGTGAGCCGCCTGTGAATCGGCTGTGGAGCTCAGCCCACGTCGCGGGCGAGCGGAAGCGCGATGGCGATCGTCGTTCCCTCACCCGGACGCGACGATGCCGAGGCGGTGCCGCCGTGCGCCTCGGCGACGGCGGCGACGATCGCGAGGCCGAGTCCGACGCCGCCGCTCGCCCGCGCGCGGGACGGGTCGGCGCGGTAGAAGCGCTCGAAGAGATGCTCGAGGTGCTCCTCGTCGAGCCCCGGCCCCGCATCGGTGACCGAGATCTCGGCGCTCCCGTTCCTGCGCGTGACCGAGACGGAAGCGGGCGTGCCCGGAGGCGTGTGGGCGCGGACGTTCGCGAGGAGGTTGTCGACGATCTGGCGCAGCCGGACACGGTCGCCGAGCACGGTCGCGGGCTCGGCGTGGAGCTCGATCGCGCGATCGGGGTCGACGGCCTGCGCCGTCTCGACCGCCTCGCCCACCACCTCGTCCAGCTCGACCCGCTCTCGCTCGAGCGGCCGACCGTCGTCGAGGCGTGCGAGCAGGAGGAGATCCTCGACGAGGACGCTCATCCGCTCGGACTCCCTGCTGATCCCCTTCATCGAGCGCTCGAGGTCGTCCGGCCGCTCGGCGGCGCCGCGGTCGTAGAGCTCCGCGTACGCACGGACCGCGGAGAGTGGCGTGCGCAGCTCGTGCGACGCGTCCGCAACGAAGCGTCGGAGCTTGCGCTCCGACGCCTCCTGTGCCCGGAACGACGACTCGATCCTCGCGAGCATCGAGTTGAGGGCCAGGCCGAGGCGGCCCACCTCGGTGCGCTCCTCCGCGCGCTCGACCCTGCGGGAGAGATCGCCGGCGGCGATGGCCGACGCGGTCTGGCCGATCGCGTCGAGCGGGCGCAGCCCGAGCCGGACGAGCCAGAGGCCGAGACCGGCGATCGCCGCGAGCACGAGCGCCGTGACGACGAGCTCGATCGCAAGGAGCCGGTTGAGTGTCGAGTTCACGTCCCGGAGCGACGACGCGACCAGGAGCATCGCCTCGTCACCCTGCGCGATCGACGCCCGGACGCGGTACTCCGGGCCGCCGTGCGCGCCTCCGACGGTGAAGTACCGCACGGCCTCCGTCGTGCGGTTCAGGGCCGGCGGCCTCACGGCGTCGGGGAGATTGGGCGCGGGAACGCTCGCCCCGGGGAGCGTCGCCCCGGAGAACGTCGCGACGACGGTGTCCCCGTCGAGCGACCGCACCTGCACGAACGTGCCCGGCGGCGCGGAGCGGATGCCGCCGCCCGGACCGGGTCGACGCAGCGTCTGGGCGGTCTGGTCGAGCGTCGAGTCGGTGCGGTCGAGCAGGTACGAGCTCAGGGTCGAGTACGTCGCGACGTTCGCTGCGACGAGCCCGACCGCCGCGAGCGCGACGACCCCCAGCAGGAGCCGCGCTCGGAGCGACAGGCGCTTGATCATCCCTTAAGACTCTTCGAGCATGTAGCCGGCCTGCCGCACGGTCTTGATCAGCGGCGGCCCCGTGGCGTCGAGCTTGCGCCGGAGGTAGCTCACGTAGGTCTCGACGACGTTCGAGTTGCCCCGGAAGTCGTACCGCCAGACGTTCTGGAGGATCTGGCCCTTGGAGAGCACACGCCGCGGGTTGAGGAGGAAGAACCGGAGCAGCGAGAACTCGGTCGCGGTCAGCTGGAGCTGCGACCCACCGCGGAAGACCTCGTGGCGGCTCTCGTCCAGCGTCAGGTCCGCGTAGCGGAGCACGTCGCCGGGAAGGTCGCCGCCGGTTCGCCGCAGGATCGCCTGCACGCGCGCGACGACCTCCGCGAGGCTGAACGGCTTCGTGACGTAATCGTCGCCTCCGGCGCGGAGTGCCTCGACCTTGTGCTCCACGGCGTCCTTCGCGGTCAGGAAGAGGATCGCGTTCCGCTGACCCTGCTCCCGCAGGCGCCTCCCGACCTCGATCCCGTCGATGTCCGGCAGCATCCAGTCGAGCACGATCAGATCCGGGTCGAACCGCGCCACGGCCGAGAGCGCCTCCCTGCCGGTCGCGGCCTCCTCCACCTCGAATCCCTCGTAGCGCAGAGCGGTCGCGACCGCGTCGACGATGGACGTCTCGTCGTCGACGACGAGGATCTTCCCGCCTCCGTTCGTGCTCTCGCGGAGCCCGCTCATGCCCGTACCGTGCCCCCGGTTGCTGTGAAGCGGCTGAGAGTGGCCATCCGTTGCCTGTGAGTCACCTGAGAATCGTACGGGCGCCTACGATCGGCCCGTGGACGACGCACCCGGCACCGGTCGCGCGAGCATCCGGTGGATCGGCCACTCCACCGTCCTGATCGCGCTCGACGGCGTCCGCCTGCTCACCGATCCGCTCCTGCGCGTGCTCGTCGCCCACCTGCGGCGGCGGGTTCCGATCCACCCCGATGCGACGCGCGGGATCGACGCGGTGCTGATCTCGCACGCCCACCACGACCATCTCGACCTCGGCTCGCTGCAGCGGCTCGGACGGAAGACGCCGCTCGTCGTCCCGCGGGGGCTCGGGTCGCTCCTGCACCGGCAGGGGTTCCGGGACGTCCACGAGCTCGCGGTCGGCGAGGGGATCGAGATCGGCGCCGTGCGGGTGGAGGCGACGTTCGCCGCGCACGACGGCTCGCGCCCGCCCTACCCGGCACGCGCGCCCGCCGTCGGCTACGCGGTGCTCGGCTCGCGGCGGGTCTACTTCGCCGGCGACACCAACCTCTTCCCGGAGATGGACGGCCTCGTTCCGGACCTCGACCTCGCGCTCATCCCGATCTGGGGTTGGGGCCCGAGCCTCGGCCGGGGCGAGCACCTCGACCCGGAGGGCGCGGCCGAGGCGATCGCCCTCCTGCACCCGGCGACCGCGGTGCCGATCCACTGGGGGACCTACGCCCCGCTCTATCTCGGGCTGCGAGCCGTGCCCGCCTACCTCGCCCAGCCGCAGGTGGCGTTCAGCGCGGCCGCGGCGAGGCTCGCCCCAGGCGTAGCGGTGCGGATCCTCCCACCCGGCGCGGCGCTCGAGCTCTGAGCCGGCCGCTCACGGGCCGGCTCACGGGCCGGCGCGCGGCAGCAGCCGCCCCTTCGCGGCCGCGTACTCGTCCTCGGTGAGGAGCTCCTCCGAGCGCAGCTTCGCGAGCCGCTCGAGCTCTTCGACCTGTGTCGGCGCCGTGGCCTGCGCCGGCGTGCGCCACGGGAGCGCAGGGCCTTCGCCCGGGGGCGCGGGGCCCTCGGCCTCGTACTCGCGCACGGCCTGCCTCCGCGCAAGCTCGAAGCCGGTGCAGGCGAGGACGACGAGGATCGCGGCGATCAGGAAGCGGTGCAGTGGAAGCGCCCAGATCACGAGGAGGAGGATGGCCGCGAAGACCGCCCAGGCGACGCCGGCGTTGGCGAGCGACGGCCCGAGCCGCCGCCGCACCGACACCGCGCGGCGGCCCTCTCCGGTGATCCATGCCCCGAGCGTGGCGACGATCCCGATGACGACCACGGCCCAGGCCGCCTGGGCGAGGCCGTCGGACAGGATCGTCCAGAACGCCTTCACAGCCGGACGGACGGAATCCGATTGGGTGAGGTTCTCGACGAGGTACGAGCCGGCGAGGTTCCGGATGACGAGGAGGAGCACGCCCGCGACGATCCAGCCGATCGCGATCGCCCGCACCTCCTTGCGCCGGCGGCCCGGGACGAGCCAGAGCGCGGCGGCCCAGACGAGGAGCGTCGGGATCCAGATCCAGTTCGCGATGTTCACCAGGAGCTCCGTCACGTTCTGCGCCGTGTCGAGCTCGTCGGAGTCGAGGACCGTGATGCGGCCGGCGTCCGGGGGCAGCTGGTCGCTGACGTTGCCGAGGAAGCCGAACCGGTCTCCGAGCTGCACCACGAGGGGCCGGAGGTCGAGCACCACCTCGCCGTTGTCGGTCGACAGCCTGGTGGTATCGCCCTCGAGCACCTTCACCACCTCCTGCTGCGAGAGCGACGCCGCGGTCACGAAGAGCGTCTGGACGCGCGGGCGCCCGAGGAGCTCTGTCGCCGCGCGGTCGAGTCCCTCGCGCGCGATCCCGGCGATGGGCGCAGCCAGCGACTGGAGGTTCGGCGGGAGCTTCTGCCCGAGCTGGGCCGAGACGTCGACGTTCGCGTAGAGCTGCTCGACCATCGTCTGCGCGATCTGGTCCTGGATCGCCGGATGGGCGATCAGCTCCTGGGACGTCGACTTGAACGCGTCCGGGTCGAGCGCTTCGCGCTTGACCCAGTTCGACAGGACGCTGACGACGACGAGCACGACGCCGAGGACGACGAGCGCCCTCGCGGCGATGATGCGGCCCCGCGAGGGGCCGGAGGGCGGAGTTTCGGCGGTCGATGTCATGCGGTCACCTCGGTCGTCGGGACGGTGGCTGTGGGTGGCTCGGACGGGCCTGCGACGCCCTTCAACTCGGCGCGCCACGTGCGGAGGAGCGCGTTCACGGCCTCCGCACCGACGACGGGCTCGTCGGGCATGCGGAGCCGCGCCGGATGCAGGATGAACGGCTCGGTCTGCGGACCGCCGAGGCCGCCGTGGAAGGAGATGAGCTCCTCGAACGCGCAGCCCTCCTCGAGCTGCGGGTCGTAGAACGAGCCGACCATCAGGTCGGCGACATTCGAGAAGCCGTCCGTTCGCAGCAGGTGCCGGATCGCGTTCGGCGGGAAGGCCGCGAGTGGATCCTCGCCTTCGATGCGCCCGTCGGCGAGGTGGCGCGTGCCGCGTGGGCCGATCGCCAGCGGGCCGTGCTCGGCGGAGCGGACGAGGAGCCAGCCGATGTGCGGATGCGCCGAGAGCGCGGTCAGGAGCCGCGGATGGCGCGCGTCGATCTCCTCGCGGGTCATACGCCGCGGCTCGTCCATCAGGTAGACGAGCCCGAGATTCCCGGAGGCGAGCACGACAACGTCCTCGCCCGAGACGTCGTTCTTCGCGCGCTTCTTCTCCTTGGGAGGGCGACCCGTGGCCTCGCCGAACGCCGTGCCGACCGCGCTGTCGTGCTCGTCTCCTCCCACCAGCGACGTCACGTCGGCTTCCTCGAGGGCGCGAGTGACGAGCTCGTCGAGGCCGTAGCCGTTGCGCTGCTTGAACGTGGCGCCCTGCGTCTGGCCGTGGTCGGAGAGAACGACGATCTCGTACGGACGCGGCGCGTACCGGCGCGCCCGCGCGATGCGACCGAACTGGTGGTCGAGCTTGCGTAGTGCCTCGAGGGTGTCCGCTCGCTCGAGCCCCGAATGGTGGGCGACCTCGTCGTAGCTCGAGAAGGTCGCGTACACGGCTGGCCGACCGGCCATCATGTCCGTGAGCACCGACTGGACGATCAGGTCGCGCACGACGACGCACATCGCCGCGCGCATGAACGGATAGATGCCCCCGCGGTGCCCGCGCGGCCGGACGTCGCGGCGGCTGGCCCGCAGAGCGGCCGTCCACTCGAGGAGCACCTCCCACCCGAAGAGCACCAGCACGCGCATGACGTTGAACCCGTTCGCGAAGAACGTGCGGTAGCCCGGGTTGGCGCGCTTCTCGGCCTCGATCCGGCTGACGGTGAGGATCACGGCCTCCGCCTGGCCGGAGAGCAGGTTGCCGCGGCTGGCGCCGCCGTCGAGCAGGAGGCCCTTGTCGGTCGCATGCCGCCGCTCGAGCTCGGCGCAGTCCGCGGGCGCGGAGCAGGTCATCACCGTCGCCGTCTCCTTCTCGACCCAGCGGAACGCGGGGATGTCCGCGTTCGAGCCGAGCAGGATCCCGGCCTGGCTGGCGCCGGTCTGCGAGGAGAGGTCGGTCTCCCAGCCGCTCAGCACGTAGTCGTCCTCGGCGAGCCAGAGCGCCATGTGCGGGGCGTTGCCGTCGCGCATCGCGCGGCGCAGCACGGGCAGCGCGAGCCCGTCGATCTCGAGGAAGACGACACCCGGCGCGTCCGTGCGGACCGGCGCTCCCGTCTTGCGCGCGATGCGCTGGACGACGCGGTACGAGAACTCGCTGTCGTCGTCGACCCCGGCGATGACCTCGATCACGAGCGTCACGGCGGAAGCGATGAGCGCGACGAGGAGCGCCCACCAGAAGCCGTCGACGCTCATGCGCTCGTCCGTGATGGCGTCGGCGGCGAGGAGCATCAAGGCATCCACGACGAGGATCGCGAGGAAGCCGAAGACGAGCGTCAGCGGGAGCCGGATCGCGGCGATGATCGGCGGGAGGATCGCGTTGAGCGCCGCGATCACCGCCGCGACGAAGAGCGCGGCCACGAAGCCGTTGATGTGGGCGCCCGGGACGATCCAGGCCGCAACCAGCAGCCCGATCGCGGAGAAGAACCATGTCCGCACCATGTGGAGCGGCCTGAACCGAAGACGTTCCTCGCGCCACGCGGTCTCGGATGCCGGCCCGACCGAGGGCTCGGCGGTCGCCGGCGGGACGTCGTCGGTTGGCGGCACGCTCATCGAGTGGCGATTATGCGCCCCAGGGCGCCTCGGCGTGAGAGCGGCAACCCGCGGCGGCGGATCACGCGTCGGCGTCCACAGCCTGAGCGTCGTCCTCGCCCTCGACCGCGTCGAGCCCCTTGCCGCGGCTCGCCTTCATCTCCGACGCCTTCTCCTTCGCGTCGGTGTACGAGTCCTTGACGAGCTTCGAGCCGCCGCTCCAGCCGAAGACGATGCAGATCAGCACGATCGCGAAGACGACGTTGAACGCCGTCGTGACGAGCTGCTGGCCGAGCGAGTAGGCGGTGGCGGTCGTCGAGCTCGTGTAGCTCTCGAGCGCGAACGCGTTGAACGCCTGGTTGACGCCGAGGCCGCCCGGTGTGAGGGAGAGCAGGTTCGCGAGCTGGTTCGAGCCGAGAACGCTCATCACCGACCCGAAGGTGACCGGGATCGAGTACGCCGCGAGGAAGACGATGATGACGAGCACCTTGGCGATGTACCCGCCGATCTGCGGGAGCAGGACGAGGCGGGTGTACGCGCCGAGGTCGCCGAGGATCGCGGCGCCCTTCTTCGCCTTCTCCCACATCCCCTTGACCCACCGCCAGAAGATCCGCAGGAGGAGCACGACCAGGAGGAGTCCGGCGGCGACGATCCCGAGCACGAGCACCGTGTGATTGGTGATCGCGTCGCGCTCGTCGCCGAACCGGAAGTCGAACGAGCCCTCGATCTGGATGAAGAGGTACAGGTAGATCAGCGTCCCGATCACCATGTAGAAGATCTTCTGGACGAGGTAGCCGGCGAGAATCCCGGGGAACGTCGAGCCGCGAACGATCGCGACGTACATCACGAGCGTGACGAATGTGCCGATGTTGGCGGGGAGGAAGTTGTTGAGCGCGACGCCCGCCGCGTACGACGCGAGCACGGGCATGTACGTCACGCCGCCCGGGTACGCGTAGCGGAGAATCCCGTACCAGCCGAGCGCGGTGAGGGTCGTCTGCAGTGCCTGGAAGATGCAGCCGAGCAGGATGTAGACGATCGAGATGTCGGTGAGGGTGTCCCAGAGCTCGCTGATCCAGCCCCACACGTCGACGCCGGCCAGGTGGAGCAGCACGAGCAGCAGCACGAGGCCGAGGATCCAGGCGACGATCTTGACGATCCGACGCCTCTTGGAGGGCTCGACGAGCGTGACCGCGGCCTCGGACATGGACAGAGCCTACGCCGGAGACAGCTGCGGCTCGGATGCGACGTCGTCGCGGACCTTCTCGTGGGCGGACGAGACGACGACCGCGCCGAGCAGCGCCAGGCCGAGCGACGCGCTCGCGACGATTGCGTGCCACGGCGGGTCCCGATCGAGGCGCTCGAGGAGCACGAGCGCACCGAGCATCACGCTCACGACAGGGTTCGCGACCGAGACCGTCGCGACCGACGGGACGAGCTTGCCGGTCGAGAGCGAGAGCTGCTGGAACAGGAATCCGACGATCCCGGCGGCCGCCCAGATCCAGAACTCGAGGCTCGCGACCACGTCCGCGAGGCCGTCGGTGTGGAGATGCTCGACCACCGGCTTCATCATCGTCGCCGAGAGGCCGTAGAGCATCCCCGCCACAGTCCCGAGCACAGCCGCCCGCGTCGACAGGCTGCCGCGGTTCG
>Ga0207691_10002799_pt1 | contig 17002 bp, 13 predicted proteins | sample KBSM13metaG_FD_184327 | JGI IMG/M metagenome (GOLD analysis project Ga0207691, IMG submission 184327) | Miscanthus rhizosphere microbial communities from Kellogg Biological Station, Michigan, USA - KBS M1-3 metaG (SPAdes) (version 2) | ecosystem: Host-associated > Plants > Roots > Rhizosphere >... | reverse complement strand
GGTGATCCCGATCGCCGGCGACCTGATCACGAGCGACATCGCGATGGCGCTGCGCACGCCGACCAAGGACGCCGAGGAGATCAAGGTCGAGTACGGCGTGGCGAAGCAGCTGCTCGCCGATCCGAACGAGCAGCTCGAGGTGCCGGGGCTCGGCGATCGGCCGCCGCGCATGCTGAGCCGGCAGGCGCTGGCCGGGGTGATCGAGCCGCGCGTCGAGGAGATCTATTCGCTGGTCCACCAGGTGATCCGCGAGAGCGGCTACGAGGAGCTGCTGTCGTCGGGAATCGTGATCACCGGCGGCGCCGCGGTGATGCCGGGCATGGTCGAGCTCGGCGAAGACATCTTCCTGAAGCCGGTGCGAAAGGGCATCCCGACCTACCGCGGCGCGCTCCACGACATGGTCGCGAATCCGCGCTCGGCGACGGTGATGGGCCTGCTCGAGGAAGCCCGCCTCGGCCGCACGCGCGGGTTGCGCGCGGCCCAGCAGGCCGGCTCGGTGAAGACCCTGTTCGGACGCGCCAAGGACTGGTTCCTCGGCAATTTCTGACGACGACACGGCGCAAGGGACCCATCGATGAACAAGCTTCAGCACGCCCTGCTGCACGGCCCGTGTCACGGCCGCGACCCACCCGGGCACCGATCACAACAGACCGGGGCGGTCGGCTGACGCCGACACGACCCTGGCGACATGCGAGAGGACGCCGCGAGGCGTTAAGGAAGACGAGGAAAGACTGGCAACTGCAAGCAAGGAATTGGAGTCACACATGGCTATCGAGATGATCGAAGAGTTCAGCATGGGAACGCAGATCAAGGTGATCGGCGTCGGCGGCGGCGGCGGCAACGCGGTCGAGCACATGATCAATCAGGGCGTTCAGGGGGTCGATTTCATCTGCGCGAACACCGACGCGCAGGCGTTGAACCGTTCGGCGGCAAATCACCTGATCCAGCTCGGCACGACCGGCCTCGGCGCCGGCGCCAAGCCGGCTGCCGGAAAGGCGGCAGCCGAGGAAGCGGTCGACCGGATCCGCCAGTCGATCGACGGTGCGCACATGCTGTTCATCACCGCCGGCATGGGCGGCGGCACCGGCACCGGCGCCGGTCCGGTGATCGCGCGGGTCGCGAAGGAGATGGGCATCCTGACCGTCGGCGTCGTCACGAAGCCGTTCGACTTCGAAGGCAACCGCCGCATGAAGGCCGCCGACGACGGCATCGCCGAGCTCGAGGCCAATGTCGACTCGCTGATCGTGATCCTGAACGACAAGCTGCTCGACGTGCTCGGCGACGACGTCACGCAGGACCAGGCGTTCGCGCATGCCAACGACGTGCTGAAGAACGCGGTCGGCGGGATCAGCGACATCATCCACATGCCGGGCCTCGTCAACGTCGACTTCGAGGACGTCAAGACGGTGATGAGCGAGCCGGGCAAGGCGATGATGGGCACCGCGACCGCAAGCGGTCCGGACCGCGCGAACAAGGCCGCCGAGGCCGCGGTCGCGTGCCCGCTGCTCGAAGGCATCGACCTGTCGGGCGCGCGCGGCGTGCTGGTGCTGATCGCGGCGAGCCGCAACACGTTCAAGCTCGCCGAGAGCCGCAACGCGATGAACTGCATCCGCCGCTACGCCGCCGACGACTCGCACGTGATCTACGGGACGGCCTACGACGAAGGCATGGGCGATGCGCTGCGCGTCACGGTGATCGCGACCGGTTTGAGCCCGACCCGGCGCGCCCAGCAGCCGACGATCAGCGTCGTGCACAGCTCGGTGCCGATGCAGCGCACCGGCACCGACAACATGCCGGTGCTGAACCATCCGGCGCAGATGGTGCCGCCGACCCACGACTACAGCGGCCTGACGACGCCGAGCGTGTGGCGCAACGGCCGCACCGCGGCGGCCAAGGTCGATGCGCTGGCCAGCAACGGGATGGACGAGATCGAGATTCCGGCGTTCCTGCGCAAGCAGGCCGATTGAACGTCGGTCTCGCCTTTCGGGCGGCGAGGGGCCGTTCGCGCAGCGCGCGAACGGCCCTTGGCGCGTCGCTTCGTCCGCCGATCTCTAAAATCGACGCGATGCTGGCCCAACGCACCCTGAAGTCGCTGACCCGCGCGGTCGGCGTCGGCCTGCACGGCGGGCAGCGCGTCGAGCTGGTGCTGCGACCGGCGCCACCCGACAGCGGCATCGTGTTCCGCCGCATCGACCTGCCGACGCCGGTCGAGATCCAGGTCGACCCGTTCGCGATCACCGACACCCGTCTCAACACGACCCTGTCGGCACACGGCGACCCCGGTGCGCCGAAGGTGCGCACGATCGAGCACCTGCTGTCGGCCTGTGCCGGGCTCGGCCTTGACAACCTGCGCATCGACATCACGGCCGAAGAGGTGCCGATCCTCGACGGCTCGGCGGCCAGCTTCGTCTTCCTGCTGCAAAGCGCAGGCATCGAGTTGCAGACAGCGCCGAAGCGCTTTCTGCGGGTCCTGAAGCGGGTCGAGATCCGCGAGGGCGAAGGCGCCCGCGCGATGTGGGCGCGCCTCGATCCGCACGACGGCTACACCCTGGCCTTCGAGATCGAGTTTGATCACCCGGCGGTCAGCCAGACCGGGCAGCGCTACGAGTTCGACATGGGCTCGGGCCAGTACAAGCGCGAGATCGCGCGCGCCCGCACGTTCGGCTTCACGAAGGACGTCGAGATGATGCGGTCGCGCGGCCTGGCACTCGGCGGCAGCATGGACAACGCGGTCGTCGTCGACGACTACAAGATCCTGAACGGCGATGGCCTCCGCTACGACGATGAGTTCGTCAAGCACAAGATCCTCGACGCGATCGGCGACATGCAGGTCCTCGGCCACCCGCTGCTCGCGGCCTACAGTGCGTTCAAGTCGGGCCATGCGCTGAACAACCGGCTGCTGCGCAAGCTGCTCGGCGACCGCAGCGCGTTCGAGATCGTCACCTTCGAGGATGCGGCCCAGGCCCCGGCCGGGCTTGCCGAACTCGCGCCGGCCTGGTGATCGCAGCGCGCGATGCTGTTCTTCCGGGCGGTGGTGCTGCTGATGCTCTTTCTGGGCGTCGCCTGCTTCGCGGTCTATGCCGTGACCGGCAGCCTGCAGTACCGGCGGGTCGGTGTGCGTCTGGTGAAGTGGACGGTGGTCGCCGGACTCGTGTTCTTCGCGGTGCTGATCGTCGAGCGCCTGACGCGTTCGGCGTAGTGAAAACGCCATGACGATCTTCCGCTGGGTCATCGGCGGCCTGGCCGCGCTGATGATCAGCGGCGCGCTGTTCTCGCTGCTGATCTACCTGATCTTCAAGATCCCGCTGTGGGTCGAGCGGGCGCGCCGCCTGCGCCACTGGACCTGGCTCATCCTGCTGCTCTGGTTCATCGTCGAGATCTGGATCCGGGTCTTCGGCGCGGCGTTCGCGTCCTAGCGACCGTCGGCGTCAGCCGGCGAGGCCGAGGAAGCGCATCACGTCCGGCAGGTGCTCGTCGAAGTCGCTCAGCGCATGGTCGCTGCCTTCGAGCAGCTTGAGCCGGGCGCCCGGGTAGCGCGCCTCCATCTCCTGCCATGACAGCACCTCGTCGCCCTTGGCGATCACCGCGAAATAGCGCTCCGGACGGGTCGGCGCCGGCACCGCGAGGGCACGCAGTTCGTCGATGAACTCGGCGCGGAAGTAGAAGCGCTCGTCGCTGTGCCACGCGGTCGTCTCGCCGATGTGGCGTGCCAGGTCGCGCGCCGGCTCGATCGCCGGATTGAGCAGCACTGCACGGCAGCCGGTGCGCTCGGCCACCGCGGTGGCGTAGAAGCCGCCGAGCGAACTGCCGATGACCGCCATGCGCTCCCTCGGCAATGCGGCGATGGCCGCCTCGATGTCGTCGAAGGCCTGGCGCGGCGAAGCGGCCAGCTGGGGGCAGTGCCAGACTACCTCGGGATGGTGTGCGGCGATCCAGGCGGCGACCTTGCGTGCCTTGGTCGACTGCGGCGACGACCGGAAGCCGTGCAGGTAAAGCAGATGGCTGATGGCCGGGGCCATCAGCCGGCGGGCGCCGGCGCGGCCGCGCGCAGCGCCTCGAGCAGCTTCATGTGGATGCCGCCGAAGCCGCCGTTGCTCATGCAGAGGATGTGGTCGCCGGGCCGCGCGATCGCGACGATGCGCGTCACCAGGGCGTCGATCGAATCGCAGACGATGGCCTGTGCGCCCATCGGCTTCAACGCCGCGACGGCGTCCCAGCCCAGGTTGCCGGCGTGGCAGAACGCGAGGTCGGCCTCTTCGAGCGACCACGGCAATTGAGCCTTGACGACGCCGAGCTTCATCGTGTTCGAGCGCGGCTCGAAAACAGCCAGGATGCGCTGGCGGCCGACCCGCCGACGCAAGCCGTTGATCGTCGTGCGGATGGCGGTCGGGTGGTGCGCGAAATCGTCGTAGACGGTGATCTCGTTGACAGTGCCGCGCAGCTCGAGGCGGCGCCGCACGTTGCCGAACGTCGCGAGCGCCTTGGCCGCGACGTCGGGCGCAACGCCGGCCGCCTCGGCCGCGCCGATCGCGGCCAGCGCGTTGAGCTGGTTGTGCTCGCCGAGCAGCGACCATTCGACGCGGCCGATCTTCAGGCTGCCGCGCAGCACGTCGAACGCATGCGGCTCGCCGCGAGCGCGCAGCGCGCCGGGCTCCTCGCGGCGCGCGCCGAAGCGCTGCACCGTGCTCCAGCAGCCCATCGCGAGGACGCGCTGCAGGCTGTCCTCGCGGCTGTTGACGACCAGGCGACCCTGCGACGGCAAGGTGCGCACGAGGTGATGGAACTGGCGCTCGATCGCCGCCAGGTTCTCGAAGATGTCGGCGTGATCGAACTCGAGGTTGTTGAGGATCGCGGTGCGCGGGCGGTAGTGGACGAACTTGCTGCGCTTGTCGAAGAACGCGGTGTCGTATTCGTCGGCTTCGATCACGAAGGGCGATCGGTCGGCGATCCGGCCGAGCCGCGCCGACACGCCGAAGTTGCCGGGCACGCCGCCGATCAGGAAGCCCGGCTCGAGTCCGGCGGCTTCGAGGATCCAGGCCAGCATGCCGGTCGTCGTCGTCTTGCCGTGGGTGCCGGCGACCGCCATCACATGGCGGCGCGGTAGCACGTGGTCGGCCAGCCATTGCGGACCGCTCGTGTACGGCGCGCCGGCGTCGAGGATCGCCTCCATCAGCGGGTTGCCGCGCACGATCGAGTTGCCGATCACGAACTGGTCCGGCGTCAGCGCGAGCTGGTCGGCGCCGTAGCCGTCGATCAGGTCGATGCCGAGTGCGCGCAGCTGATCGCTCATCGGCGGGTAGACGTTGGCGTCGCAGCCGGTCACCGTGTGGCCGGCCTCGCGCGCCAGCGCGGCGATGCCGCCCATGAACGTGCCGCAGATGCCGAGAATGTGAATGTGCATGGCGCTGCCGGAGAGCAAGGTCGGTGCCCGGGTAAGGCGGGGCGGCGGACGCTTTCGGTGCGCGGTCAGCTCAGCGCGGTGCGGCTCGCGGCGACCGTCGCCTGGATGTCGTCGGCGCTGTGCGCCGAGCTGACGAAGCCCGCTTCGTAGAGCGCCGGCGCGAAGTAGACGCCTCGCTCCAGCATCGCGTGGAAATAGCGGTTGAAGCTGTCGCGGTCGGTCGCCATCACCTCCGCGTAGCAGCGCGGCAGGGTGTCCGCGAAGAAGAAGCCGAACATGCCGCCCTCACTGTCGCCGACCATGTCGACGCCCGCGGCGCGCGCCGAGCCGACGAGGCCCTCGACGAGCTCGGCGGTCCGGCGCGACAGCGCGTCGAAGAAGCCGGGCTTCGCGATCTCGTGCAGGGTCGCCAGGCCGCAGGCGGTCGCGACCGGGTTGCCCGAGAGCGTGCCGGCCTGGTAGACCGCGCCGAGCGGGGCGAGCTGCTCCATCACGGCCCGCTTCCCGCCGAAGGCCGCGAGCGGCATGCCGCCGCCGATGACCTTGCCGAACACGCTGATGTCGGGCTCGAAGCCGGGGATGGCGCGCGCATAGAGGCTTTGCGCGCCGCCAAGCGCGACCCGGAAGCCGGTCATCACCTCATCGAAAACGAGCAAAGCGCCGTGCTCGGTGGAGAGCTCGCGCAGGCGCTTCATGAACGTCACGTCGGCGCGCACGAAGTTCATGTTGCCGGCGATCGGCTCGATCATCACGCAGGCGATCGCGTCGCGATGCAGCGCGAACGCGGCCTCGAGCTGCTCGAGGTCGTTGTACGGCAAGACCGTGGTGTGCTGCACCACCTCGGCCGGCACGCCGGCGCTGGTCGGATGTCCGAAGGTGGCGAGACCCGATCCGGCCTTGACCAGCAGCGCATCGGCGTGGCCGTGGTAGCAGCCCTCGAATTTGATGATCCGGCTGCGCCCCGTTACGCCGCGCGCCAGGCGCAGCGCGCTCATCGCCGCCTCGGTGCCGGAGCTGACGAGCCGCACCTGCTCGACGCTCGGGACCAGGCCGATGATGGTCTCGGCCAGCTCGATCTCGCGCTCGGTCGGTGCGCCGAACGACAGACCGTCGACGACGGCGCGCTGCACCGCTTCGACAACTGCCGGGTGGCCGTGGCCGAGGATCATCGGCCCCCACGAGCCGATGTAGTCGAGATAGCGCCGACCTTCTGCGTCGACGATGTGCGAGCCTTCGCCGCGAACGATGAAGCGGGGTGTGCCGCCGACTGCGCGGAACGCCCGGACCGGCGAATTCACGCCGCCCGGGATCACGCGCTGGGCGCGGGCAAACAGAAGGGCGTTGCGGTCCGTCGACGCGCCGGCGGCGTCAGTGGACATGTCGCGGACTCTTCGCAGTGCCGGTGTCGTCGGCGGCCTCCGCGGCAGCGTCGTCCGCCTCGTCTTCGCCAGGCGGCAGGGCCCAGAAGAAGCGGTCGGGAATCACGTTGCCCATGCCGGGCCGAAAGCCGGCGTCGAGGGCCTGGTCGAGGAAAGCGAGGGCCTCGCCCACCGCAGCGTGCAGGTCAGCGCCGGTTGCCAGCAGCGCGGCGAGCGAGGCCGCCAGCGTATCGCCGGCGCCGACGAAGCTGACCTCGAAGCGCTCGAACTTCTCGCCAGTGATCGCGCCCTGCGGTGACGCCAGCACGTTGTCGAGGAACTGGTCGGGCAGCGGGACGCTGGTCACGAGGACGTGGCGAGTGCCGTGCTTGTTGGCGGCCACCGCGAGCTCGCGCGGTGAAGCCGGACGGTCGCCTTCCCAGTCGGGCAGCAGGAAGTCGGACAGCGTCTGGTGGCTGCCGACCAGCACCTCGGTCTGCGGCAGCACGAGGTCACGAAACGCATCGAGGTAGGCCTGTTGCTCGTCCTCCTCGACCCACGAGAGGTTCGGCAGATAGGCCACCAGCGGCACGTCCGGATAGTCGGAGAGGATCTCGGCGACGCTGCTGACGCCTTCGGTCGAACCGAGGAAGCCGACTTTCCACGCCGCGATCGTCACGTCCTCGAGGACGCTGCGCGCCTGCTCGGCGATCACATCGGCGTCGATCGGGTGGTGGTCGAAGACCTCGGCGGTGTCGCGCATCACGATGCTCGTGACGACCGGCAGCGCGTGGGCACCCATCGCTGCAATCGTCGCGACATCGCCGGCGATGCCGCCCGAGCCGCTCGGATCGCTCGCGTTGAAGGTCATCACGCAGGCTGGAGCCGGCTGCTCCTGGAGGGTGCTCGGATCGGCTTCGGCGGAGGATATTTCAGCGGTCATCGGAAGGGCCTGCTGGCGACGTTGGGGAGAGCCTTCGGGAGCTCGGCCGTACCTCTAGACAAGCGTGAAGAATGTTGCGTATGTACCTACGAAGCCTTGCTTTTTCAAATGGGCCGATGGCTACAATCTGCCTGCATTGTAGTGAAGGCGTAGAGCGACCCGTGAGCGAGCCGAAGACCTGGATGTGCCTGATCTGCGGCTGGATTTACGACGAGTCCCTGGGCGATCCCGAACACGGCATCGCGGCCGGCACGGCTTGGGCGGCGGTGCCGATGAACTGGACCTGTCCCGAATGCGGCGCCCGCAAGGAAGACTTCGAGATGGTGCAGATCTGAGAGCGTGGAGCGCGCCCCCTTCGGCACGCGGGTCGATTCTGAGGAGTACCCCTGTTGAGCAATGAGGCCGCTGCCGAATCCGCGGGACTGAAGGTGCTGGTCATCGATGACAGCAACACCATCCGTCGCAGTGCGGAGATTTTCCTGAAGCAAGGCGGCTACGAGGTCCTGCTCGCGGAGGACGGCTTCGATGCGCTGTCGAAGGTCAACGACCACGCCCCCGATTTGATCTTCTGCGACATCCTGATGCCGCGTCTCGACGGGTACCAGACCTGCGCGATCATCAAGCGCAACGCGCGTTTTGCAAGCGTCCCGATCATCATGCTGTCGTCGAAGGACGGCCTGTTCGACAAGGCGCGCGGACGGATGGTCGGGTCGGAAGACTACCTGACCAAGCCCTTCACCAAGGATCAGCTCCTTCAGGCGGTGAGCCAACACTGTCGCGGCTCGGCCGCCGATCAGGTGGCCGACGCGGCGCCGACGGTCGGCGAAGTCGCCGGCGCCGACTAGGAATCACCATGCCCGTTCAAAAGATCCTGCTGGTCGACGACTCGAAGACCGAGCTGCAGTACCTCTCCGACCTGCTCGAGAAGCGCGGTTTTGCGGTTCGGCTCGCCCACAACGGCGAGGAGGCGATGCGCCGCCTGACCGAGGAGACTCCCGACCTGATCCTGATGGACGTCGTGATGCCCGGACTCAACGGCTTTCAGCTGACGCGTGCGATCACGCGCGACCCGCGCTACGCGAACGTGCCGGTAATCATGTGCACCAGCAAGAACCAGGAAACCGACAAGGTCTGGGGCATGCGCCAAGGGGCGCGCGACTACATCGTCAAGCCGGTCGATCCGACCGAGCTGATGAGCAAGATCCAGGCGTTCAGCTGAAGCGGCAGCGGGCCCAGGCGACGCGCACGGCGGCGACACGGACGAAGTGAATGGCGAACAAGCAAGCACTGCGCGACCTCCAGAGCCGTCTCGCCGACCGGCTGCAGGCGGCGCAGACCGAGCAACGAGGCAGGTCCTGGCTCGCCGTCGAGTGTGGTGCGCGCGGCTTTCTCTTTCCGCTGCGCGATGCCGGCGAGATCTTCCCGATCGCGCCGATGGAGCGAGTCCCGCACAGCCATCGCTGGTTCCTCGGCGTCTCGAATCTGCGCGGGCACCTGCACGGTGTGGTCGACTTGGCTGTGTTCCTGGGCCTGAAGACCGGCGAAAGCAACCGCGACCAGGCCCGGCTCGTCGGCTTCAACCAGGCGCTCGACATCAACTGCGTGCTGCTCGTCGATCGGCTGTCCGGGCTGCGCAGCGAACAGGACCTTGAGGCCGAGGCCGACGACGGCACCTTGCGGCCCAAGTTTGCGGGCGGCCGCTATCGCGATGCTTCGTCACGCGTCTGGCAAGAGCTGAATCTCGCTGCGCTGGCAGCGGACGAGGCTTTTCTGGGCATCGTCGGCTGAGCCCCCCGGGTGCTGCATCGGGCCCGTTGATCTGAACGAGAGCGAACGAGACACGTATGAGATTCCTGAGCAAAGTGCGGTCATGGGGTCGAAAGGGCGATGCCGATTCGACCGATTCCATCAACGGCGACATGGCGTTCGAAGGCGCCTACGCGCAGCCGGGTGCAGTGGCGTTCCAGAGCGCGGGCGAAGCCGCGTTGGCCGAGGCCAAGCGGACGTCGAAATTCGATTCGATGCCGCCGGCGCACGCGGACCACACCGACAACTCGATCATCACCGAGTCGCTGCCGACTGAGGCGACCGACTTTGCCGAATCGCGCCAGCTCGACGACGAAGTCGGCCGCGGCGCGTTGCCGCTGATCGGCAACCGCTCGATCGGCGATCAGCAGCGCATCCTCGTGGTGCTCGTCGGCCTCGGGCTGCTCGGCCTGATCGCGCTGACGATCTTCTCGATCGCCTCGGCGGGCCGCGGCGCGGCACAGGTCGCGGCAAGCGGCCAGGCGCTGATGCAATCGCAGCGCCTCGCCAAGTCGGTGACGCAGGCGCTGATCGGCAGCGCCCAGGCCTTCCCGGAGATGCGCGAGAGCGCCGAAGTGCTCGCGCGCAATGTGCGTGGGTTGAAGACGGGCGAAGGCAGCATCGCCGCGGCGCCCGACAGCGTGCAGAGCGTGCTCGAGCCGGTGCTGCCGCTCGTCGACCGCGCCGAGAAGAACGCCAACACCGTGCTTGCGCAACAGGCGGTGCTGACGCAGGTCGGCCAGTCGCTGCGCACGATCAACCGCCAATCTTCCGACCTGCTCGAGATCGCCGAGACGGTGTCGTCGCTGAAAGTCCAGCGCGATGCATCTCCCACCGAGCTCGCGGCCGTCGGCCAGATGGTGATGCTGACCCAGCGGATCGGCAAGTCGGCGAACGAGTTCCTGACCACCGAAGGCGTCAGTCCGGAAGCGGTGTTCCTGCTCGGCAAGGATCTGAACTCGTTCCGCGATCTCGGCGAAGGCCTGCTCGAGGGCAGCCAGACCTTGCGCCTGCCCGGCACGCGCGATCCGCAGACCCGCGAACGCCTGACCGCGTTGATGAAGGTCTACGACGAGACCCGCACGCAGGCCGGCTCCATTCTCAGCAAGCTGCAGGGGCTGACCGCCGCGCGCGAGGCGCAGGCTTCGATCGTGGCCGACAGCGAACCGCTGCGCAAAGGTCTCGAAGTCGTCCAGGAGAAGCTCGGCAGCGAGACCGGCCTCGGCGCGTTGACGGTCGCCTTCCTGGTGCTGTCGGCGCTCGTCGTCGTGATCGGCGGTGCCGGCCTTGTTCGGCTGCGCGAGCATGAGCAAGGCCAGCGGGCCGCGATGGCGCAGAGCCGGCGCCTCGACGCCGAGGCGCAGGAGCAGGAAGCCAAGCGCGTCAACGACGCGAACCAGGCCGCCATTCTCCGGCTGATGAACGAGCTGCAAGGCGTTGCCGAGGGCGACCTGACCCAGCAGGCAACTGTCACCGAGGACATCACTGGCGCGATCGCCGACTCGGTCAACTACACCGTCGAGGAGCTGCGCACGTTGGTGTCGCAGGTCCAGGGCACGGTGAGTCGCGTGACCGGCACGACCGAGCAGGTCGAGGCCAATTCGACCGAGCTGCTTGCGACCTCGTCGGAGCAGCTGCGCGAGATTCGCGACACCGGCGAGTCGGTGCTGAAGATGGCCGGCCGCATCAACGACGTGTCGGCGCAGGCGCAGGAAACGGCCAACGTCGCGCGGCAATCGCTGACCGCCGCGGAGCAGGGGCTGAAGGCGGTGCAGAACACGATCGGCGGCATGAACTCGATCCGTGACCAGATCCAGGAGACGTCGAAGCGGATCAAGCGCCTCGGCGAGTCGTCGCAGGAGATCGGCGAGATCACCGAGCTGATTTCCGACATCACCGAGCAGACCAACGTGCTCGCGCTGAATGCCGCGATCCAGGCGGCGTCGGCTGGCGAAGCGGGTCGGGGTTTCTCGATCGTGGCCGAAGAAGTGCAACGGCTGGCCGAACGGTCTGGCGATGCGACGCGGCAGATCGCGGCGCTCGTGAAAACCATTCAGACCGACACGCAGGATGCAGTCGGCGCGATGGAGCGCTCGACGCAGGGCGTGGTCGAAGGAACGCGGCTGTCCGACGCGGCCGGCACGGCGCTCGGCGAGATCGACCGCGTGTCGCGTCAGCTGTCCGACCTGATCGAGCAGATCTCGAAGCAGGCGCTCAGCGAAGCGGAATCGGCGAACGTCGTCGCCGCCAACATCCAGCACATCTTCGCGGTGACCGAGCAGACCGGCGAAGGCACCCGCTCGACGGCCCAGATGGTGCGCGAACTGTCGAAGGCCGCCGAAGAGCTGAGGCAGTCGGTGACCCGCTTCAAGATCGCATGACCCCGACCGGTTCGAGAGCGCGCGCAACCGGGCCCCGCAAGGGCCCGGCCCGCCTGCGCTCTCGAATCGGCGCGTTTCCTGTTTCATTCCAAGTCGAACCACGATGAGCGAGTACAGCGACGATCTGAGCGCAGTGGCATGGGTCCATGAGGAGCTGCGCCGCTCCATCGAGGCGGCCCACAAGGCGCTGCGCCGATTCGCCAAGGAGACCGAGACCCTCGACGGCAACGACGTCGACGCGGTCGACCCGGCGATCCTGAGAACCGCACGGGCCCAACTGCACCAGGGCGTCGGCGCCCTCGAGCTGGTCGGCCTGCCGGCCGCCGCGCTCGTGTTGCGCGCCAGCGAGGCATTGGTCCAGCGTGCGGTCGCCAAGCCGGCGACGCTGACGCCGAAGGTCATCACGGATATCGAGCGCGCGTCTTTTGCACTGCTCGACTACCTCGGCCGGATGCTCGCCGGCAAGACGATCTCGCCGCTGTCGCTCTTTCCCCAATACCACGCGGTCCAGGACGCGGCCGAGACGAACCGCGTCCATCCGGCTGACCTGTGGCCGATCGACTGGCGATGGCGTGACATCCCGGCGGACGCCGGCCTACCGGCGATCGAACCGGGTCACGCCACCCGCGATGTGCTCGAGACCCAGCTGCTGGCATTGATGCGCGGTCGCCAGCCGCACGAAGCGGCACGGCGCCTCAGCGATCTGTGCGCCGGTCTCGGCGCCGGTGCCAACGACGCGCAGGTGGCCACGCTGTGGCGCCTCGCGGCGGCTGCGTTCGAAGCGCAGGCCGAAGGTCTGCTCGGTTTCGATCTGTTCACGAAGCGGGTCGCTTCGCGCATCCTGCCGCAGCTGCGCATGCTGGAGCGCGGCGAGTCCGATGTCTCGGAGCGGCTGGCGCGCGACCTGTTGTTCTTCTGCGCGCAGAGCCGGTCACCGGCCGCCGATCAGGCGCCTCGCTTGACAGCCGTTCGCCGCGCCTATGCGTTGCCCGACGACGCACCGGTCGACTACACGGTGAGCATGCTCGGGCGCTTCGACCCGGCCTTGATCCTGCATGCGCGCAAGCGCGTCGCTGCTGCGAAGGAGGCCTGGTCGGCTGTCGCCGGCGGTGAGCTGCATCGCTTTGCCGGCCTGAGCGAGGCGTTCTCGCTGGTCGGCGATTCGCTGAAGCGCCTGTTCCCCCACGGCGAAACGTTCGGCACCGAGCTGCAGCACGCAGTCGCTCAAACGCTGCAGTCGAAGGCCGCACCGCCGGCCGCACTGGCGATGGAAGTGGCGACCAGCTTGCTGTATATCGAGGCGGCGCTCGAGGACGCTGACTTCGACGATCCCGCACATGCGGCCCGCGTTCGCCGCCTTGCGGAGCGCTTACATGGGGTGCGCCAGAACCATCCGCCCGAGCCGCTCGAAGGCTGGATGGAGGATCTGTACCGCCGGGTCTCCGACCGGCAGACCATCGGCAGCGTGGTCCAGGAGCTGCGCGTGTCGCTGTCCGAGGCCGAGAAGTCGATCGACAAGTTCTTCCGCAACCCGACCGATCGCGAGGTGCTGATTCCGGTCGCGCAACAGTTGTCGTCGATGCGCGGCGTGCTGTCGGTGCTTGGCATGGATCACGCCTCGGCGGCGCTGCTGCGCATGCGCGACGAGATCGACGGCCTGGCCTCGACCGAACTCGACGGCGAGCGCGTCACCCAGGCCGGCCTGTTCGACCGCATCGCCGGCAACCTGAGCGCGCTCGGGTTCCTGATCGACATGCTCAGCGTCCAACCGCAGATGGCGAAGTCGCTGTTTGCGTTCGACCCCGACAGCGGCGTGCTGAGTCCGGTGATGGGACGGGCCGCCGAGCAAGAGGCCGGTGCGGCGGCGAGCGTTCCTCGACTGGCATCGCCGGTCGAGCCCCGCCTCGTCGAGCAGGCCCAGATGCTGGCGTTCAGCGCGGTGCGCGAAGACGTCTCGCTGCACGACGTCACCCGAGATCTCGAACGGCTGTCGAACGAAGCCAAGGCGGCCGACCAGCCGGCCCTGGCGGCCACGGTGCTGAAGGCGCAGCAGGCTCTCGAGCGCGCGATCGGCCCCGACGATCTGGCCACCGCGCGCGGCGACCTGTCGGAGGCCCTGGTCGACTTCGTCGCGACCGCCGTCGCGCCGGCCGCGATGGCACCGGAACCGATGCTGCCGGCGCCCGCGCGGCTCGAGCCGGCGGCCGACGTCAACGACTTCACCGAAGACGACGAGATGCGCGAGATCTTCCTCGAGGAAGCGCGCGAGGTCGTCGCCGAAGCCCAGGCCGCCTACCAGGAGCTCGCGCGGACGCCCGACGAGCTCTCGCTGCTGACAACCCTAAGACGCGCCTTTCACACCTTGAAGGGCAGCTCGCGAATGGTCGGGCTGAAGGACTTCGGCGACGCCGCCTGGATCTGCGAGCAGCTCTACAACACGCATCTCGCCGAGCAGCGCACCGCCGGTCCGGCCTTCATCGAGTTCACCGGCTGGAGCCTCGGCTACCTCGGCGCATGGTCGGAGGAGATTGCGGGGCGCACGCCGGTCAGCCACGATGTCGCGACGGTGAAGGGGCAGGCGGATCGCTTGACCCAACGCCTCGAAGCCACCGAGACGAATCCCTCGGACATCTCGTTGCCGCTCGGCTTGCCGCCGAATCTGCCGAGCGCGGACGATCTCGATCTGGGTTCGATGGAACTTGACACCGCCGTCTTGCCGACGGTCGATACCGCCCCGAATACGGCAGCCACGCGCGCACCGGATGTGTTGGCGTTCGAGCTGGATCTGGCGGCTTTTGAATCGGGCGTTGCAGCACCGCCGCCGACCGAAGCCCGCTCGTCGCTGTCGATGGGCGAGGTCACGCAGGTCTTGTCGCGAGAACAGCTGGAAACGCCGCCCGGCGGCGATCTGGCGCCAAGCTTCGAGCTCGACCTGGGCACGGCGCCAGCGGCCGAGCCGTTTTCGCTCGATCTGACGCGCCTCGCGCTTGCGGTGGACGATGCCCTGCCGGTCCACGCTACGGCAGAAGCCGAATCGGCAGCGGCTTCGAATGTGGCTCCAGAGACCCCGTCGGATGACGGCGCGGAGCCGACTGCGGACGGCGACGACGAGCTGACGAAGGTGGTGGGTCCGCTGCGGATCGGGATTCCGCTTTTCAACATCTACCTGAATGAAGCCGACGAGTTGTCGCGGCACTTGTCGACCGAGCTCGCCGAGTGGGCGATGGAGCTGCATCGGCCGGTCGGCGAGGTGCCGATCGCGTTGGCGCATTCGCTCGCGGGCAGCTCGGCCACCGTCGGCTTCGCCGACCTGTCGCATCTGGCCCGGGCGCTCGAGCATGGGCTGACGCGGTCGCATGCGCTACGGGACGGAACCGCGGAAGAGGCCCAGCTGTTCACCGAAGTCGCCGACGACATCCGCCGCCTGCTGCATCAGTTTGCGGCCGGGTTCCTGAAGGAGCCGGCAGCCGGGCTGCTCGAGCGGCTCGCCGAGCACGAGGTCAGCTCGGCGCAGCGCCTCGATGCGCAGAGCGCTGAAGACGAATCGCAGGCCAGCGCAGAGGAGGCGGCCGCTGATCCCGGATCAGCTCGCGACGCGCCTTCATCGTTGTCAGCGGCACTCGACGTCGACGATGCCGATTGGGACCGGCGGCCGGGCGATCCGGCTCGAGCCGAATCGGCGCACGAAATCGTCGATGCGGCCATCGCTCATGCAGAAATGCAGGAGCCTGCCGAAGCGACCCCTTACGTCGCTCCATCGGTGCACGACGCGGAGGAGGCGAATCGAGTCGAGCCCGCGGGCGGTTTCGAACCCGAGGCAGCATCCGACGACTTGGACCGCGCCAGCGATTTCATCGAGCCGGACGACGATGGCGACGAGCCCCCCCGGGCCGGGCGTCCGCAGAGCCAGCCGCGCCGTTCGGTGTTCGGCGCGCTCGACGGTCCACGCTCCGGCTTCGGCGCCTTCGATGGGCCGCGTTCTTCGTTCGGTTCGCTCGATGCCCAACGCTCGGCTTTCGGAGCCTTGCAGGCGCGCTTCGATCCGCTCGGAGTCTCCGAGCTGAAGCCACTGGTCGCGCTCGCACCGGACGCTGCCACGCCCGGGCTCGCGGCAGAGTCCGCGGACGACGCCGAGGACGACATCGATGCGCAGGACGCAGTCGATGCCGAGCTGTTCCCGGTCTTCGAGGAAGAGGCCCTCGAGCTGATTCCCCGCCTCGCGACGCAACTGCGCACGTGGGTTCGCGAGCCCTGCGAGGCGGCGAACGCATCGGCCTGCATGCGCATTCTCCACACGCTGAAGGGCGGCGCCCGCCTCGCCGGCGCGATGCGCCTCGGCGAGATGGCGCACCGTCTCGAGACCCGGATCGAGCGCCTGCTGGCGCATCCGCCGATTTCAGTCGAAGACCTCGAGGCCCTCGAAGTTCGTTGCGACAACATGGCGCATGCCCTCGAAGCGCTCGCCGGTCGCGAAGGCGCAGCGGTGGCAAACGACAGCACCGAGGCGCCGGCAGCACCTGCTCCGATCGTCGAGCGCGCGCCGGCATCGTTCGCCCCGATGGCATCGACACCGATGGCGCCGAGTGTGCAACCCGATCCGCATGCGGAGCAAGCGCCTCCTCGAGGTTTTGTTCAGCCCGCTGCACCAGCGGGCCAAGCAATTTCCACAGCGGCATCGCCTGCCGCGACGCCGGAATCGACCGAGGTCGACTGGTCGCGCTTCTTCAACACCGAGCCGATACGCGCCAAGGCGCCGGATCGCAGTGCTGCCGCGTCGCAGGCGGCGGTCCGCGTCGGTGCGCCGCTGCTCGATCGGCTCGTGAACCTGGCCGGCGAGGTCAGCATCACGCGGTCTCGCGTCGAGGTCGGTGTCGGCCAGATCAAGACCTCGCTCGGTGACCTGACGGACAACCTGGAGCGGCTGCGCGGACAGCTGCGCGATATTGAGATCCAGGGCGAGACGCAGATGACATCGCGCCTCGAGGCCGCGAAGGCCGCCGCCGAAACTTTCGATCCGCTCGAGTTCGACCGCTTCACGCGCTTCCAGGAACTGACCCGGATGATGGCCGAGTCGGTCAACGACGTCGCCACGGTGCAGCGCACCTTGCAGCGC
>Ga0207691_10002797_pt1 | contig 17017 bp, 10 predicted proteins | sample KBSM13metaG_FD_184327 | JGI IMG/M metagenome (GOLD analysis project Ga0207691, IMG submission 184327) | Miscanthus rhizosphere microbial communities from Kellogg Biological Station, Michigan, USA - KBS M1-3 metaG (SPAdes) (version 2) | ecosystem: Host-associated > Plants > Roots > Rhizosphere >... | reverse complement strand
CAGGTCGAGAATGAGCTTGCCGTACAGGTCTATCGGCAGTGTGCCGTAGAAGAACGCCACAGTGCTCAATCCCATTGCCCCGACAATCGTGCCGAACACAAGCCCCATGCGATGCCGGTCGCTCCATTCAGCGTGTGCTGAAAAGCGCGGCAGCAGGTAGAGCGTCGTGAGTATGATGATGATGCCCCCGGTCACTGCGATGCTCGCCGGAAAATCCGGATTCAGGCGGAAAGCCAGCAGCACCAGGCAGTACCAGATCGTGGCAACGATGCCGCCGCCGATGCCTAACAACCACGGATTAAGCGGCGTCAGCGGTTTGCTGGCGACGATCAACGCCCGGCGCTTGGGTCCTATGGCCGCGAATAGCAACAGCGCAATCGCCAGGAATGCCGCCACGATGTACGCCACAGGCGGGCTGTAAGGCGCGGCGTGGAATATTTTCACGCGCGCGATCTGAGTCCACGAGTACCACGCAGGGATGCACGCGAGCAGGAAAATGATACCCACCATGATGGCGCTCCTGCGCCCGAGCCACGGGTCTTCGCGGCGCGAGCGGAAGATGAGTTCGCTCAGCATTACCGGAACCATCACCACGAGCACGGCCTCGTAGAACAGCGCCCAGAGCAAGTACAGGTAGTTAATGCCGAAGGCGCGCGCATACGGCTCGCCCTTGACGATCTGGATCACCAGGGGCGCGATGGACGTTTGCTGGACCAGGAACTCCTCGGCGATGGACAGCGCGCAAGCCATCAGCAACATGTTGAGCCAGCCCAGCTTCCAGTGGCGCGCCGCAGCGCGGATCAGCAGCGCGCCGCCGCCCCAGATGGCCATCTCGATGGGGAGCACGAACAGTGACGAGATGCGCGTGGCGCCGGGGAGTACTTCAGCGATCAAGGGCGCGAGCAACACCAGTGTCCAGGCGGGGCCGGCGCGGCCGTTTTTTACGATGTTCATGCCGGAATTTATACGGATGACGCACCGCGTATATCAGTGAGGACTGTCACCTCGCCAACCTGACATCTGCATGCGCCGGAAGGACCGCGAATGGCACCCGGAACGCCATCCTGATTATCAGGATGTTTATGAGGTGACGTATCCGTAGGTGACACGCGTATGCCTTCGAGGAGGCTATCGCTCCTGCTCGCATGAACTCGCACCAGCGTGTCCCACTCCCGGGAAATCTTGCACCCCGCTTGAGGGCCATCGCTCGCCAGCGCATAGTCGGCGCATGGCGCGCTTCATCAGGTTCGCGAGCGCGGCTTTGTTAGTCGCGGGTGCTGTATTGAATGTGCCGGCGCCCGCGTGCGAGCCGCTCGACCCCGATGCGCCAAGCGCCGCGGGCACCACGACCAAAGACACGGCAGGGCGCGCCGTCGCCCTCATCAGCATCAACGGCCAGGGCCCGTTTCGCTTCGTCATCGACACGGGCGCCAATCGCTCGGTGCTCTCGCAGGCGCTCGCCACGCGCCTTGGCCTCGCGCCTTCCGGCCAAGACGTGGTGCATTCGATCGACGGCGCGGAGCCAGCCACGCTGGTGAATGTCGAATCACTCTCGTTCGGCGCCCTTCGTCTTTCGCGCGGGGATACGCCGGTGCTCGACGGCCCCATGCTGGGTGGCGAGCATGGGCTGCTCGGCGTCGACGGCATGGCCGGGCGCCTGCTGCATATCGATTTCACGAAACATTGCGTGGAGATTTACGAGAGCGCCGCGCAGATGCCGACGCAAGGCTGGCTGAGCGCCCCCGCAGTCATGCGCTTCGGCTCGCTGCTGATGGTCCCGGGCGAGATCATGGGCGTGCACGTCAACGTGTTGATCGACACCGGCTCCGACATCTCGCTCGCCAACGAGAAATTCCGCGACGCGCTGCGCGAAGTTGCCGCCCGAACGATCGAGTATCACAACGGTCACGCATTCACATTCGGGCACCCGATCGTGCTCGAGGAGAGAGTCTGGACACCGAGTCTGCGCCTTGGCCGCACCGTCGTCGGCGGCGTGAACGCGTATATCGGCAACTTTCACGTCTTCGACTTCTGGGGCTTGCAAGATGAGCCGACCGTGCTCATCGGCATGGACGTGCTCGCCCGCTCGCGCGAAATGGCGATCGACTACGAGCATGGAGTTGTGTATTTCCGCAAGCGGCCACGTGGAAAGTAGTGCTCACCGAAGGTCGGAGGTGGCGTCCCACGTGCGTATGCCAACAGCGCCGATTCAATGACTGCAGGGGGTGGTCCAGGCTGAACCACCATGAGATCGATTGCACGCCGCCGCTTCCTGCAAAACGGGCTCGAGCTGGGCGGCGCGCTCTTGCTAGGATCGTGCGGAGGTGGGGGCGGTGGCGAGTCAGGCAGCCCGACTCCGTCCCCGACGCCTACTCCGACCCCGAGCGATTGTCCGAATCAATTCGCCGGCGGACAGCAACTGGGCGTCGCGGCATTCGTGGGCGAGAGTGAACGACCCCTCGAGCAAGCCTTCGATTCGGGCTTGGACGGGCGCCTCTTTACCGATCTGTCCAAGCTCAGTGCGACGAATCTGGTGACGCCCAGCGAAGCTTTCTATATCCGCACCCGGTCTCCGGACTTGCTCGTGCCGGAAAGTCCCTGGCGAATCTCGGTACTCGGTCTGCCTGGCTCTCCGGTCGAATTGTTCCTGGACGATCTCCTGCCGATGGCCGTCGACCAAGGCCAGCAGCTCATGGAATGCAGCGGCAACACGCGCAGCGCGAGCTTCGGCCTGCTCAGCAGCGCCGAGTGGGTCGGCATTCGACTGCTCGACGCGATCGAAAAGTTCGATATGCCCGCAGGCGCCACGCGGCTCTTGGTCTCTGGCTTCGATCAATACTCTCAACCCTCGGAACGCTCTACGCCGGGCGCCAGCTGGATATTCAGTTTCGACGAGCTCGAGCGCTCCGGCGCATTTCTGGCGACCGAGTTGAATGGGGCACCGCTCCCGGCCGATCACGGCGCCCCGGTCCGGCTCGTCGTGCCCGGCTGGTACGGCTGCACGTGCATCAAGTGGGTGAACGAGCTCCGCTTCGTCGGAGAAGACGAACCGGCGACTTCACAGATGCGCGAATACGCGTCGCGCACGCATCAGAGCGGCACGCCGGCGCTGGCGCGCGATTATCTGCCGGCGGAAATTGATCTTGCGGCGTTGCCCGTCCGCATTGAAAAGTGGCTCGTGTCCGGGGCGATCCGCTACCGAGTCGTGGGCGTACAGTGGGGTGGCGCGGCGCACACCAATAAACTCGAAATCCGCTTCGGCGAGGGATCCTGGGAGAGCATTTGCATGACGAACGTCTCTCCGGCGCCCTGGGCACTGTGGGAGCACCCGTGGCGGCCGCCAGCGACCGGCGTCTACGCCATCACGCTCCGAACTACTGATCCGTCGATCCGAACTCGCCGCCTCGATACCGGCTACTACCTGCGCGAAGTGGCCATTGACCAGATTTGACGGCGGACCGCGCTAGCAGCAATTCGCGACGAAACGCGCGCTAATCCGATTCCGCTGCGCCGCACCTTGAGGCACGATGCGCGGCATGCGTACCCGCCGCCAGTTCCTTCAGGCCGCGAGCGCCGTCGGCGCCACCCTCGCGCTCGGCGTACCGCGCGCCTTTGCGAAAGGTTCAACGTGGACCGAGCGCCGCGAGTTCTATCCCCAGGGCGTCGCGTCCGGCGACCCCGCGCCCGACAGCGTCATTCTCTGGACACGACTGCAACCCAAGCCCGGCGATCCTCGCGAGACTCACACGATCTTCCTCGAAGTGGCAAATGATCGGGAGTTCAAGAAAATCGAGACGCGCGCCGTCATCCCGATCACCGCGGACACGGACTGGACCTGCCGCTTCTACGCAGCGGGCCTCAGGCCGTCGACCGAATACTGGTACCGCTTTACCGACGAAGACGGCAACGGCAGCCGCATCGGCCGCACGCTCACCGCGCCGAAGGAAAGCGATTCGCGCCCGGTGCGCTTCACGTTCGTGAGCTGCCAGGACGTGGGGCAGAGCGCCTGTAATGCCTATCGCCGCATGATCTGGGAAGACGAGCGCCGCCCCCGCGACCAACAGTTGGGCTTCGTCCTGCATCTCGGCGACTTCATCTACGAAATCTGCTGGTATCCGGAGGACAAGCCGGATGGCCGCCGCTACAACCGCCGCATCCGCGATCTGTTCCGCTATCCCGACGGCGAGAATCTGCACGACTACCACCTGCCGACCACGCTGCGCGACTACCGCACGGCCTACAAGGCCTATCTACAGGATCCGGACCTGCAGGACGCCCGCGCGCGCTTCCCGTTCGTGCCGGTGTGGGACAACCACGAGTTCTCCTGGCAGGGCTTCCAGGGCATCCAGGTGTTCGACGGCAAGCAGCGCCCGGCGCAGACGAAGCGCGTAGTGGCGAACCAGGCCTGGTGGGAATTCCAGCCGGCGCGCGTCGCGCAACCGCGCAAACAGCAAACCGATCGCTTCGATGCGCCGGCCGTCAAGGACGCGCCGATCACGAGCTTCGACGCCGACGGCTTCGGCAACGAGCCTAACAACATCGCCGCGGTCGAATCGCTTCGCATCTACCGCACGTTCCGCTACGGCAAGAACACGGAGATGATCCTCACCGACAACCGCAGCTTCAAGACCGCGGATGTGAATCTCGACGCGTTCGTGCCCGAGCAGTTCCCGCAGTTCGCGGACGAAGACGCGGCGCGCGTGCTCGACGACGGCCGCACGTACGGCGATGGCAGGCCGCCCGCGACCCTGCGCTTCGGCGGTAAGGAAGTGCCGAATCCGGAGAAGGATTCGGCGCGGCAGTCTTACCTCGGCGCGACGCAGCGCGCGTGGCTGATCGAAAAACTGCGCGCGAGCAAGGCGCCATGGAAAGTGTGGGGTCACAGCTTCGGCACGCTGGCGTGGCGCTCGGACCTGCAGAACCTGCCGGCCGGTGTCGGTCCGAAATGGCCGGGCAAGGGTTACGGTCTCATCAACGGCGGCTACTACTCGGAGCACGAGGAAATCTTCAGCGTCGTTCGCAAAGAGAACATCACCGGCCTCGCGATCGTCGCGGGCGATAAGCATTCCTTCTGGGCCGGCCTTGCTACCGCCGATCTGCCGCCACGCAAGTACGACCCCGTCGCCGTCGAGTTCATCACTGGCTCCATCTCAGCGCTGGGACTCGCCGAATCCCTGCCTTACAACATCAAGGACGACGATCCGCTGCGCGCGCTCTATATCGTGGGCCCGAAAGAGAACGCCACTCCGTCGATCAATTTCGCCATCCTGCATGGCGTGCGCGCGGCACTGGCGCTCAAGGACGGTGACGCAAACAAGGCGCGCGCGCTGCGCAACCCGGACGTCTCGCCGCAGCTCTCATTTGTGGACCTCGCGGGCCACGGCTATTCCATGGTGACGGTGACGAAGGATGCACTCGAGACGGAGTTCGTCTGTATCCCGCCGCCGCTCGAGCGCAGCGCGACGCCGGACGGAGGGCCGCTGCGTTATCGCGTGACCCATAAGGCACATCTCTGGAAGCCAGGTGAGCGACCCGCGCTGATACAGACGGTGATCGAAGGCGACGCCCAATACTCAATCTGAGTACACGTTCAGGTAGGTCAAGGCCGACAAGAGGACAGGCCATTGGCGAATCAGTCTTCGTATATCTTGGCATCGTTTGGCGTGGACGTTCGAACCAGTAGCAAGGGCACGGCATGACCGGGACAGGGAAATTCAAAGACGGGAAGACGGACCGAATCTGCGGGCTGATCACCGCCATCCATCCACGCATCAAGACACTGCTCGTCGTCGGTTGTGGCTCCGGAATCGAAGCCGCGATACTGGCTGAGAAGCTCGGTGCAGCGGTGACCGGCATCGACCCGCAAGACAACTTCGATGCTGACGCACGACGGGTCGCAGACCTCCGAGTCGGAGACGCGTTGGCCCTCGATTTCCCCGACGAGAGCTTCGACTTCGTGTACTGCTATCACGCCTTGGAGCACATTGAACGACCTGCCGTTGCCATTCGCGAGATGGCTCGCGTCCTGAAACGCGACGGCGGGTACTGGATCGGCACTCCGAATCGCTCGCGGCTGCTCGGCTACATTGGCAGCCACGGTGTAACTTTCTCCGAGAAGGTCCGCTGGAACATGAACGATTGGCGAGCGCGTCTCACCGGTCGATTTCGCAATGAGCTTGGGGCGCACGCCGGCTTTAGCCTTACGGAGTTACGGGACCTGCTCGCCGCCTCGCTGCCGCCGCCAAAGAACCAGACCCTTGCGTACTATCGCGCGATGTATCCCTCGCGGCCGACGACACTGAATGTCCTGAATGCGACGGCCCTCTATCGAATCGCCTACCCGTGCGTCTACTTCTCCGGTAAAGGCGAGTGACGATCGCCGCCTGACCATGATTCCCCCGGGTACCGGATGAGGGAATTCAGAATGCCAGCCACTCCCCGGCCAACCGGTATTCCTCGCCGCGCATGCCACGCTTGAAATGCCCGTAGCGGTCACTCACTGAAAATCCGCCGAGGTCCAGCGTCCGGCAGCCGATCCGCTGCATCTCGATCACCGAATTCCACATGAGGTAGTTGCCAGCGGTGGCGCGCCGGGCCGTTTCGCTGAACCAGGCGATGAAGTTTTCGGCGTGTTGGCCGAAGCGTCCGACCAGCAACCCCGCTTCGGGCTGGCCCGCGATCATGGCCTGCAGCAGGCGGAAGTCGTGCGCTCCGGCGCCCACGACCGAGCGGACGAATTCCGGCGATGGACCGGTGAAATTCTTGCTGCGCATGTTCTCGACGTGTCGATCCAGCAGCCAATCGATGGCTGCCGCGTCGCTACGCACGCGCAGGGTGACGCCAAGTTTCTCGGCGCGCCGGATCTTGGTGCGCCAGTCTGGCGCGAGGCCGCGGAAAAGGTCCTCGAGAGGCTGCTGCAGATTGATGAACGAGGAGGCCCAGCCTGAGTCCTTGCGCCGGATGAAGCCGGCCTCGCGCATTAGCGCCACGGACTCATCGTCCATGGGCAACGAAGGCGCCATCAGCAGCAGCCCGCGCATTCCAAAGCGCCAACGCCGGCGCAAGGTGCGCAATACGCCGAGCTGCGTCGCCCGCGAAGGCTTGTCGCGCAGGAACACCGGTCCACGATTGATGCGTGTGATGGGAATACCCAGGGGGCGCTTCACCAGCAATTGGCACAGGGCCACGGGACCACCCGCGTCGGGAATTACCAGGCGCTCCACCTGCCAGCCTTCTGCGCGCTTGCCCTCGCCATACGCCCAGGATTGCGTGAAGTGAGGCCAGGGCGCTTGCGCGAACAGTGGCTCCCATTCCGCGCGCGACGTGACGGCCAGCGGATTACCGGTGGCAGGCAGTGTCAGGAAAGCGGCCGGTGCGCTCACCGGGCGGCTCTCGAGATTCGTTTCGGCACGGCGTTAGCCTGCACGGACCGCGGCGGATGGGTGTTGCGACTGCATTCCTGCACCACCCACTTGTATTTGCCGCTGGGCAGCGCCGGTATGTCCTCGCGCAGTTCGATGCGCGCCGCGATTCGCGACGACACCTGCTTACCGAGTTTGGCGAGCACGCGTTCGCTATCCAGGGTGGTGTACCCGGCACCCGGCACGATACGGATCACCCATTGATCGACCTCGGTCTGCGCGACCTGGGCCTTGCGGATGTTATGCATGCCGTCGAAGGCGAAGCCGATCATGGTGCAGTTCACGGCGCGGCCATCGAGGTCGTAGAGCTGATCAGCGAGCCTGCCGACAATTCTTTCGATGACCGGATAAGTCCGCCCGCAGGGACAGGGCTCGTGGTTCCAGCGCGCGGTGTCGTTCATGCGATAACGAATCAGCGGCATGGCGCTGTTGTTCAGCGAAGTGCCGATGATGGTTCCCTCTTGGTTGGTGGGACGTCCCTGGGCGTCGACGATCTCCAGCACGCCGTACTCGGGGTTCACGTGCATGCGCCCGTGCTCACATTCGGCGGCGTACGCCACGCGCTCGGTCATGCCGTAGAAGTCGAACACGTGGCAGCCGAACACGCGTTCGATGCGCTCGCGCTGGAAGTCGTAGAGCATCTCCGAGCCGGTGATCACCGCGTCGAAATGCAAGCGCACGCCGGCCTCCTCGGCGAAGGCGGCGAGAGCGTGCGCCGCCGATGGGTAGGCGCGCAGATGGGTCGCGCCGAAGCGCTGCAATTCACTGATGAACAGCACTGCGCTGTGGCGATCCAGGTGCCTGGTCGACAGCACCAGCTGGCCGCCGGCCGGGTCCGTGAACCAATACGGCGGTTGGCGGCGCCGGATCGGTACCACGGTCTCGCCGCGCAACACGGCCTGTTTGACGCCTGGCCGCCAGCCAGCCCAATGCCAATGCTGCAGGTGAAAGGACTCTTCCATGATCATGGAATTGAAGCTGCGGTAAACGTCGAACGGAGTGCCCGTGGTGCCGCTGGTTTCGGCCACCATGAGGCGATGCGACGGCACGCGGCCCTTGCGCAGGAAACTTGACGGGCGCTGCAAGACCTCGCCCTTGTCGATGATGGGAAAAGCCTCGCGCAGGTAGTCGAGGGGGTCAGTGTCTGACGGCAGTGCGGTGCGGCACTCGTAGGCGGGAACGTTGCACGCCTCAGCCAGTAACTGGGTGACCAGCGCCCGTTGACGCGCCAGATGCACCACCGGATCCGCCCGCTCGCGGCTCATGAGATCCGCGCACCGCCGCGGCACTAGGGGATTGCGCTTCATGGCGTGCCGGAACGCGTACTTGAGCTTCAAGGCCAACGTCACCGAGCTACTCTCCCCTAAGGTAAGTACCTCTTATAAGAAAAGCGGTGTGAATCGAGTGTCCGCGAATACGCCGTGTGCGTGTCGTACAAGTCTGATAACGCGTCGGCGCCGTCTTGGATGGACCTGCGCGGCCGGGGTGCCGGGACGGCCGGCTGCACGCCAGTTCCAAAGGCTGCCCGCACAGCCCGAGCGCCGCCGGGTATCGACGCTGTGCGACGGGTCCCCGCCTCGAGCGTACGTACACATATATATAGAGTGCGGCCCGCGGCTCGCTGGTCGAAGGCGCGCGCGGGCCCTGTCGGAAACGAGCGGCGCTGCAGAGGGAATTCCGTCAACTACCTGCCGGACAAGCTGCTCACGCGGGCCTCGCGGACCAACTTTAGGCGAGCTGATTACAGTCCCAGGCAATTTTCTCGTCGATAGAGAATGGTGCTGCGAAACCAGGAACTTTCCGTGGGTTTAAGCCCCTCGAAGTCCACCGTCAAATAGCCGTTATCCTGAGCGTACGAGATGGCGGGCGCATATCCCGCTCGTTGCGAATCATCAAGCACGATCACGCCGCGTGACGACAGCGCTTGCATGCTTTGCTTGACGCAGTTCTCCCGGTCTTTGCCATCGACGACGACGACGTCAAAACTATCTCCGCTGCGCGCGATGGCGCGGCAGTAATCGCCATCGACATCATCTGGCACGAATAGCACGCTGGCGTTCGGCGGCAAGCGAGGGCCGATGCTCGCAATCCATGCCTGGTCATACTCCACTGAAATCACGTTACGCACGCGCCGCGCATAGAACAGTGTTGAATAGCCGCTGCCGTATTCGAACACCGATAGGGTTTTGTTCAACCGTCGCTCAAGGAACGCGACCACCGCATAGTTCATCCACGGCAGTTCCGAACCGTCTGGCCGACACGGATAGCCGCGTCGTTTACTTTCGATCCAGCCGGTGGAATGTAAATAAGAGTCACCTTTGGCTAGCAATGTGTAACAAGCGCTGAGCTTCGGAAATCTGCGTGTCAATGAGTGCTTTAGTGTCGTATTCATGCTCGCTCAGTTAATTGTTATCGAGGTGTACGCCGCGGTGAGGTCGAGACCGCCGCGTTTTTTCTAGCCATGGCGCTGGGCTGGATTGGGCGCCAGAAATTAGTTGTACATGGAGCTTACGCAAAACAACAAAGGCATGGCTTGTCAGATATGGACTAGATGCGGCAGTAAAAAGCGGCATAGCCACCGATGATTTTGCCCGCTACGCCGAGTTGGACGGCGAGTGCGCATCCGGCAGCGTGAACCAGAAATTGCTGCCGGTCGGTACACCGTCATCGACTCCGATCGAACCCCCATGGGTCTCCACGGCGAGCTTGCAGAACGCCAGGCCCAAGCCCACGGAATGATAGCTGCGACTGTGCCGCGCTTCGATGGTGCCGAATTTCTCGAAAATCTTGGCGCGGTAATCCGGCGCCACGCCGGTGCCGCGGTCGCGTACCTCCACGCGCGCACCTTGCGCCACCCGTGTGACTACGACGCGCAGCGGGCTGCCCTTCGGTGTGTGCTTGAAGCCATTGCTGACGAGGTTCACGAGGACTCGACGGACGAGCGCCGCGTCGCAACTGATCTCCACGGGAGCGGAAGCTTCGACCTCGAGGACACGCTCGGGATCGGAGGCACGCATACTCGTACACACCTCGTGCGCGATGGGCGCGAGATCGCAAATCGAAAGGGTGATTGGCATCCGGCCTGCTTCCATGCGGCTGACGTCAAGCAGGTCGTGCGACATCGAGGCAAGGGAAACCACCGCGTCGATGACCGCGTCGAGATCCTCGCCGGCATCGGTGCTGATCGCCTCGGGCGTGAGCTTGATCGCATAGAGTCGGCTGAGCACTGCGGTCAGAGGTGTTGCCATGTCGTGGACGATCATGTGCACCAGGTCGTCGCGCAGCTTTTCCAGTGAGCGCAACGATTCGAAGCTCGCGCCCAGTTCCTGGTTGGCGCGCTGCAGCTCGACGGTGCGACTAGCCACCAGCGCTTCGAGCTGCTCCCGGTGCTGACGCAGTTCTGCGAGTAATTCCTCGCGTTGCCGCTCGGCAGTCACCAGGTCCGTGACATCCCAGTTGATGCCCACCATGCGCACTGCACGATCGCTCGCATCGCGAATCACCTGTCCCTCACCACGCAAGATGCGCACTGCGCCGTCCCGCCTGCGCACGCGAAAGTCCGTCAGGTATTTGCGTTCGCCACGCAATGCCGCCATCACGTCGGCGGTGGAGCGCTCGCGGTCTTCGGCGACGAGGCTGGCCGTCCACGTGTCATAGGCGCCACTGAAGTCTTCCTTGCGCACGCCGTACAGCCGATACATGGAGTCGTCCCACACGAGGCGGTCCTCCTCCACGTGCCAGTCCCAGATGCCGAGGCCGCCAGCGTCGATGGCCAGTTGCAGGCGATCCTCGCTTTCCCGCGCGCGCGATTCACTGGCGCTCAGGTCGTCGAAGGAGCGTTTGAGCTTCAGTGCCATGTCGTTGAACGAGTCCGCCAGGGCTGCCAGCTCGTCGAGACTGCCACCAGAAACGCGGGTTTCCATGTCGCCCTGGGCCATCGCTCCGGTGGCGATCGAGATGCGTCGCAGCGGCGCGGTGACCGTCGAGGCGAGGATCGCAGCAAGAATCAGCGAGATCACGAGGGCGAGTGCAAATACGACGGCGCTGCGCCCATGGCCGGCACGCAATCCCGACAGGTAGTAAGACTCGGGCATTGTGGTGACCAGCGTCCAGCCACTGGCGGGACCCCGATCGTAGGTAGTCGCTTGCGTCAGCCAGGTATCGCGCGACAGTGGCTTCGCCGTGACGTGGTCGAATTTGAGTTCCACCGCGCCGCCACCGGGCAAACCCTCCCGCGCTTTCGCCAATGCCGCTGTCGCCGCGCTCACCACCTCATCTCCGTCCTCCGCCGAGGACGCAATCACCTTGCCCGCTCCGTCCAGGATGAAGGCACGGCCATTTGCGCTGGCGGTGCGATCGCGCAGCAATGCGTCCAGTCCGCCACGACGGGCGGCATCGGCGGGCACCAGCGTGCTCGCCAGGAAGTCATCGAGCTGCATGCGCACGTTGTCGGAAGTTTCCTGATGAAGATTGCTGGCCAGCCGGTCCGAGTCGATCGCGGCGGCGCGCAGTGAAACCGTGGCCGTCACACCGACCATGATCAGGACGAGCAGAATGAACGGAAGAAAGATGAACACGCGGATCGGCAGGCCGCGCTGCATCAGTGCCGGGTTGTACGCACGATCGGCGCGGCCCGATTCCCAGATCCATTCCTTGCTGCCTATCCAACGCGCCCGAACGTGACCAGGAATCTCCGCCCAGAACCACCCAAGCCGTTTCACCACCGGCAGGGTGAGCAGGAATGCCAACGGCGCGAGCACCCAGGTGACCACGAGCGTGAAAAACAATGCGGAAGTGATGTTGCGGTATGAGATGAGAGAGGTGAATTTTCCCGAGCAGATGTAACCCCACATCACCGGATCGAGAAACATGATGGTCGCGACGAAGACCGCGTATCTGGCCCAGGTACGCGGCAAGCGAAAATCCGGATCGCGACCGATGAGTTGCAGCGCCATCCACACGAAGGCGGTCCAGAAGAAGTAACCCTCGGCCCAGTCCCGCACGAACGACGGCGGCACACCCTCGATGAGGTCGGACAACATGTATGCCGGCGGTACCGCCAGCAGCGCTGGGTAGCCGAAGTAGACAATGCACAGGAGCACCACCAGGTCCTTGAGCGATTCAAACGTCTGAGCGCCCGGCACCAGCACGATGAACGAGCCGAGATAGCCGCTGAGGATCACCAGCACCAGGGTGAGCGGCACGGCGAGGAATGCCTTGGTGTTCCAGGCGAATCGCTCGCGCCCGAACCCCCAGCGTTCACCGATGCGAAAGGTGAATCCGCCAAAGGCGCATACCGCCAAGGCCGCACCGACGAAGTAGCTGAAGCGCCCCCATACCTCGAGCAGGGCCAGCGGAATTGCGCCCACCGAAGAATCGATCAACGAAATGATGGAGCCCATTCCTAACAAACCGCTGCGGAATCAATTGGCTCGATCGTAAGCGATGCGACCGGCTGGCGGAAACTAATCAGAACAAGGGCTTGACACTGTCGGCCGGTTCACGGGGCCGCTACGGGTACAAGGGCCTGCCGGGCTACTCCCGGCTTCGATCGAGGCGCTCAGCTACATGTGCCACGCGGCTTCTGTGTGCGGTGATAGTCACGTCCCACCCAGACATTGTGTCCCTGTTCCCACGTGCTGCCGGCGTGACTGTCGCTGAGACCTGAAGCTGTCGCCGCCCAGGTTCCCACATCGACTAGATAGTTCTCGCCCGTCACGTTGGGCTTGCGGTCACGTGTTGCGTATTCCTGATACCGGCTGACGCGGGCGCACGGCAGGCGGGCGGCGATCTCCTCCATCGCGAATGCCACGGCGCGATGATCGGCATGGTCGCCCGGGTTGAGCCTTTCATCCAGCTCGGCGATGTGCAGATTCAGCGCGGTGCCGGGCGCAAGCTCGCTGGCGATGACGGCCTCCAGTGTGGCGACGAAATCGCTCCATCCCGCATATCGCGCGCTGCCATCGATGGCCTTCGTCTCGGCGGACGCGCCCGAGCGCAGACGCTGCAGCGAAAGTGGGTGCTCCTGAAAGTCGTTGCCGTTGACGATGTTGCCGTCATGCACGCGAAGGAAATACGCAACCGCGTTGGCGTAGGTGTGGCGAGCCACCTTGTGTCCGCCGCGCTCGACGGTTTCGGGCTTGGTGTCAGCGCCCAGCGCAGCGGTCGCGTTGGCGGCGTTGGCCATGAAGCGAATACTGCGTAGCGCGCCTTCCTCGCGCGCAAGGTAGTAAGGTGTCGGTTCGCCGGTCACGCCCCGGCCGGCATCGCCCGCCGAGACGTGCACGAACACGGCCTTCTCGTGCGATTCGTTCATGGCATGGAAGGCGGCGGGGTTCATGAAGAGCTGCCAGTCGTCGGGATGGGCGACGACGAAGACGCTGACCGTAGGCGTCGGAGGCGCCTCGCGCGGAAGATCTGCGCAGCCGGAAATCAGTAACAGCGCGGCGAGGGCAATATTTTTCATGCCGGTTTCTCCCTATGTTTCTCCCAATGGACGAAGGCTCTCAGTTACGCCAACCAAAAAAAAGGGCCAGAAGTAGCCTTATGGCCCGATCTTTCATCCCACGCATTCGGGCGGCGGGTCGCGGCCGTTTGTGAGACTGGCCGTCCTATAGAATCAGAGCGGTTCGATGTCGGGCTGAGGCCCGACCTACCAGGAGCACATATGACCCGTTCACTTGCCATTGCCTGTCTGCTGCCGCTGGTCGGTGTTGTCCATGCGCAGTCGACGTCTTCGCCCGACGCGCTCTCCGCGCGCATCAAGGCGATGGCGCAGATCCCGAGTACTTTCAATTCCGTGTATTCGCATGACGGCAAGCGAATCGCATTTCTCAGCAATCGCTCCGGCACGCCGCAGGTCTGGCTGGTGGACACGGCTGGCGGCGAGCCGAAGCAGATCACGCAGGAAGCGGATCCGGTGGGTTCGCTCGCGTGGTCGCCGGTCGACGACACGATCGCGTACGACGTGGCGCGCGGCGGTGGCTTCAACGCCCAGGTGTTTCTCAGCAAATCCGACGGCACTGGCGCGAAGCGCATCACGAGCGGCGGCAAGGAAGACAACTTCTCGGGCAACTTCGCACCGGACGGCCGCTACTGGTTCCGCTCGGCGTTACGCAACCCGCAGGCGCCCGACTCGTGGATCCACGACCCGAAGACCGGCAAGACCGCGATCGCCATCGAATACGAGGGCCTAGGCGGCATCAGCGACATTGAGCTTCCTGGCAACCGCGCGCTGATTTCGCGCGTGGTTACTCGCGGCAACACCAACCTGGCGTTGCACGACCTCGATTCGCACAAGGAAATTCTGCTGACGCCGCACGAGGGACCTGCGATCGCCTACGGCGAGCTGGCACACGACGGAAGCGCTGCGTACATCGTTAACGACGTCGGGCGCGATCGCCTGGTCGTTTCGCGCGTTGCAATCGATGCAAGTGGCAAACCCGGCGCGATGACGCAATTCGTTGCGCGCGACGACGCGGAGGCGGACACCTTTGCGCTCACCGACGATGGGCGTCGTGCAGTGCTCACCTGGAACGTCGGCGGTCGCACTGAGCTCGAACTGGTGTCATTGCCGGATGGCAAGCGCACGCCGTTGCCCGCACCGCCGGGCGAAGTGGTCTCGATCAGCGACATATCCCCGTCCGGCGACCGCATGCTGCTGAACGTCACGGGCGCGGTGCAGCCGTCGAGCTCGTGGCAGTACGACTTCGCCACGCGGCGCTACACGCAGATCGCGCCGCTCGCGACTCCGAACGTCGAACTGTCGACGCTGGTGCGGCCCGAGCTGCGTAAATACAAAGCGCAGGATGGATTGGAGCTGTCGGGCTGGCTGTATCTGCCGAAGGATTTCAAGCAGCCCGGTCCTGTCGTACTGAGCTTCCATGGCGGTCCGGAAGGGCAGGAGCGCCCGACGTTCCGCGCCGATTACCAGGCGATTCTCGCGCAGGGCATCGCGGTGTTCGCGCCGAACATCCGCGGCTCGGCCGGCTTCGGCAAGGCATTCCTGGCGCTCGACAATCATGAGAAACGATTCGACGCGAATCGCGACATCTTCGACTCAGCCAACTACCTGGTGCAATCCGGCGTCGGCGCGAAGGGCCACCTCGGCATCATCGGCGGTTCGTACGGCGGCTACGTGGTGATGGTAGCGGTGACGGAGTATCCGGACACGTTCGCCGCCGGCGTGAACATGTACGGCATCGTCAACTTCCAGACATTCTTCGCGCAATCCACGCCGTGGATGGGCGCGGTATCCAGCGGTGAGTACGGCAATCCAAAAACGCAGGCGGACCTGCTGAAGCGCCTGTCACCGATTCACAAGCTGGAGCGCGTGCGCGCGGCCATGCTCGTGATGCACGGTGCGAACGACACCAACGTGCCGTTAGTAGAGGCGCAGCAGGTGGTCGATACGCTGAAGAAGAACGGTCGCGACGTGGAGTTCCTGCTGTTCCCGGACGAAGGTCACGGCTGGCGCAAGATTCCGAATCGCGTGAAGTCCACTGTGACGCTGGCTGACTTCTTTCGTCGGCACCTGGTCGAGATAAATCCCCAGGCAGCTTTGTGAGCCTGTCAGAACTCCTTGTTGAACCGCAGACCAAACTCGCTCGCATCGTTGCTCAGCATAACGAGCACTGCGGTGATTGCGCGGGTCGTTTAGGCGGCCAGTCAAACCAGAGGCGGGAAGGTTGGATTGCGGGCGGCGCAAGGCTTCGATGTACCTGCGAAGGAATCTGCTGGTAAGCCGCTCGATCGATTCCTACATCTAGAAAAAATTGGTTGCGGTCTTGAGCGACACATAAGTTATTGAATTCCTTCCTTTGTCGCCCTCTGGCGACGAAGAAGATCTGGGCAGTTTGAACCATTGCATTAAAAGACCTTCCCTTGGAGTCCTAAATTCTGACCAGCTGATTAGGGCAAGGACCACAGGATTCCGACAGATGCAGGGTCGATCGCGCAATCTCTCAAGAGCATTCTTACCGCTCTTGCCGCTTTGCTTATGCCAGGCATGTGGTATCAGAAGTGGATCCGAAAATGGATCCGTCACAGCGGCAACGCCGACCACTGTCGACGTGCCCGCGATCTCGAACAATGCGCCGCCCACCATCGTGATTGCAGCAGTCGCGGACGCCCAGGTGGGCGCCACGTTCGACTATCAACCCGTGGCGCAGGATCCCGAGAGCGACACGCTACGATTTACGGCCGTCAATCTACCCCCTTGGGCGAGTCTCGATCCCACCAACGGCCTCATCAGCGGAACGCCAGGCCCTACTGATGAGGGCGTATACGAATCCATATCGATCACCATCGCCGACGCGACCCACCAGATCGTCACTGCGCCGTTTTCAATCACCGTGAACCCTGTGCTGGACACCGTGAACCCTGTGCTGGAAGGCAGCGGGGTCGCCTCACTACAGTGGGAAATGCCGCCGTCGAAAGTGGATGGCGGGCCGCTCGACGATCTCGCCGGGTATCGCATCCTTTACGGGCGCAGCAGTTCGGATCTCGATCACAGCGTGCTGATCACGGATCCGGCCACCACCAGTTATCAGTTTTCAACGCTGACGTCCGGTGTCTGGTATTTCGCGGTGGTTGCC
>Ga0207691_10002796_pt1 | contig 17020 bp, 16 predicted proteins | sample KBSM13metaG_FD_184327 | JGI IMG/M metagenome (GOLD analysis project Ga0207691, IMG submission 184327) | Miscanthus rhizosphere microbial communities from Kellogg Biological Station, Michigan, USA - KBS M1-3 metaG (SPAdes) (version 2) | ecosystem: Host-associated > Plants > Roots > Rhizosphere >... | reverse complement strand
AGGGGCGCGAGCCATGCGTCTGCTTGCCGCTCACCACGGAGTTCCACTCTTGCGCTCCGGCCATGAACGGTCCGCTGCGGTAGCCGATGGTTCCCGTGTTCAGCGATGCCCACACGTGAATCCCGAACGCCACCTCGGGCTTGTACTTCTCGAAGATGCCGGCCTTCAGCATTTCCGAAGCCCCACCCACTTCACCGGGCGGCGCGCCTTCTTCGGCAGGCTGGAAGATGAACAGCACATTGCCGCGCAGGCTGCCCTTCGACTTGACCATCACCTCCGCGACGCCCATGAGAATGGCGGTGTGCGAGTCGTGGCCGCAGGCGTGCATGACGCCCACTTCTTCGCCTCGGTAGCTAGACTTCGCCACCGACTTGAAAGGCACATCGGTGCGCTCGACGACGGGCAATGCGTCCATGTCGGCGCGCAGTGCAATGGTGGGGCCGGGCTTGCCGGTCCGAAGCAGTGCGACGACGCCGGTTTTCGCGATGCCGGTCTCGACCTCGAGACCGAGCGATTTCAGATGCGCGGCGACGATTCCGGATGTGCGCACTTCGCGGTTGGAAAGTTCCGGATGCTGGTGGAAGTCCCGCCGCCACGCGATGATCTTGCCGTCGACCGCTTTGGTAGCGGCTTCGAGATCCTTCGCGCAAGCCGGTGAAACCCAGAGCACAATGAGTGCTACCCACGGGAGCAGCTTGTAGGTGTTTGCCTGCATAGGGAACCCAGTCTGCGCTGACTGGTCGCACTACTGCAACGCCCCGATACTTGGCAAGAGCAAGAAGAAGCATTCATGCATGTCGTCGACGCCACTCTTTTCTATTCGCCCACCAGCGGCGGCGTGAGGCGATACCTGCTCGCCAAACACGAGTGGATGCGTGCGCACACCAACTGGCAACACAGTTTGTTGGTCCCGGGCGAAGCGCGTGCGCACGTGCCGGGAGACGTTTCCACCATCGCGGGGTCGCTCGTACCTGGCGCATTCAACTACCGTTTGCCGCTCAACCCCCTGCAATGGTCGCGCGCCATCGATGCGCTCGAGCCCGATCTCATCGAAGTCGGCGATGCATTCCATCCCGCGTGGGCCGCGGCCAATGTCGCTGGCCGCCGCGGAATCCCACTCATCGCGTTCTACCATTCGAATTTTCCGCAGCTCGCAGGCCGTCGTCTCGGTTGCGCCGTGCAGAAATTCATCGAATGGTACGTGCGGCTCACATACGAGCAGTGCAGCCACGTGCTCGCACCGAGTCGCTACATGTGCGAATACCTGCACAGCATTGGAGTCAGGAACGCCACCTGGCAGCCGCTCGGAGTCGACGTCGACACCTTCAATCCCGAGCGCCGCACCCGCGATCTCGCCACCGAGCTCAATCTGCCGCGCGGCACGCGCGTGCTGGTTTTTGCCGGCCGCTTCTCCGCCGAGAAGAACATTCCGGTGCTGACAGCAGCGTTCCGGCGACTCGGCGACCCGTATCACCTGTTGTTGATAGGCGGCGAAGGCGGTGGCCGCGACGGCAATGTCACCCGCATCCCTTATTGCCGTGACAATCGCGAGCTTGCCAGCTATTTCGCTTCGGCCGATGCCTTCGTGCACGCAGGCACGCACGAAACATTCGGGCTCGTGGTGCTGGAAGCGATGGCCTGCGGCCGGCCGGTGGTGGCGATGCGCGCCGGAGCAATTCCGGAGCTCGTCGACGAACATGCTGGCGTCCTCGCGGAGCCGAACACGGATGCGGATGCCTCGGCGCGGCATCTCGCCGGCGCGATCGCCGGGCTGTATGAGCGCGAGCTGGATGTGCTCGGCGCAGCGGCACGCCGCCACGTGGTATCGAACTACAGCTGGTCGCGCGCGCTGCAGTCGCTCATGGGCCGTTACCAGTCAGCGCTGGCCGCGAGGATCCCCGCGGGCCTCCCGGGCCTCGCACGCGTCGAGACCACACAGTAGCTGCGGCGAATGTCAGGCCCAGCCACTCCACTTCTGTAGATAGTCCTGTGCCCACTTGAGGTCTTCGATGCCGTTCCCCACGCGCATCTGGGCGACGAAGTTGTCGAATTTTGCACGCAAAGCCTCGGGGCCACCGAAGCGCTTTTCGAAGCGGTCGATGACTTCGGGCGGACCACCGATCACCGAATAGTCCATCTGCGAGTCGATGATGAGGAACACATCGAGAGTCGACGCCAGCAGGCAGGTGGGGTTCGACACCAGGCGCGTGCGTATCCACTTGGCGAGCTCGGCGTCGAGTTTCCCCGTGTGCCGGAAATGCGGCGGCGGGGCGCTCAAGTTCGCGATGTAGAATTCTGCGCCGCACACGCCGTTGAGAAATCCCGTGAGGCGCGCCGACTCGTTGAAACTGTCATCGCCTTCGGGCGGCTGGATGCCTTCGGGAAACGCGCGGCCATCGAGCGGCGCCTTGGGCCACCAGACTTCGTGGCGCGGCTTTTTCGGCGAAGGCGCGAAGCGTTTGCCGACCAGCAGATCGAAGCGCTGCTGCACTTCCCTGCGCTCGTCGGGAGCCAGATCGCGAAGCTCGACCATCATCGCGCGACGAGCTCGAACACGGTGAGGCGACCGCGCTTTTCGCCGGCCACGAGCCGTTTGCCATCGGGCGACCAGCGCACCACGCTGGCGTCGGAATCGAGCATCTGTACATCGATGGGTTGTTTGGTCTTGGCCGGTCGCCACATCGTGAGCCGCCAGTCGCGGCCCGCGCTCACGAGATGATCGCCGCCCGGTTGCCAGGCGAAGCTGTCGACGCGCTCGGTGTGGCCGTTCAGCACGATGGGCCGCGTGCCTTCGGGGCCTTTGCCGCTGAAGTCCCAGAGCACGACTTCATTGCCCGCACTCGACGCGAGGTAGCGGCTGTTGTCGCTCCACCCCACGAGTTCGAGTTTTCCGTCATAGCCGCGCATCTGTGAATCCTTGCCCGTCGAGCGATTCCAGAAATGCAACGAACCGTCGGCCATGCCGCTGGCGAGAAATCTTCCATTGCCGCTGAAGTTTACCGTGAGACATGCAGCCGGCCACTTGTAGCGTCGCGTTTCGTAGCGGGCTTTTTCGATGCGGTGCACCGCGAGCTCGCCATTCAGGGCAACCCCGAGGTCAGTGCCGGGCCGGTCGAACGCAAGCGACGCTGCGGACGTCACCGCTGGCGCGAACGCATGAATTTTTTCGCCGAGTGGCGACCACAGCGTGACGCTTTTTCCTGTCGCGGCCGCGAACATTTCACCACCCGGCGCGAAGCTCAGTGCTTGCGTCGGCGTGACGCCGGGCTTCCAGCGTTTCTTCTCCTGGCCGGATGCACCGTCCCACAGCGCGACACTCGCGTCCTGGCCGGAAGTCGCGAAGCTGTTGCCGTGCGGCCGCCAGGCGACGCTCAAGGTACCCAACAAATGCTCGCCGATGGTGTCGACTCGCAGCGAGTCTCCTTCGGCACGCGCGAGCGCGACCTTGCCTTCGCCGCCCGCGATCGCAAAAGACCTGCCGTCGGGTGACCACGCGCAATCGACGACATAGTCATCGAAGCTGGCGGACGCGCGCGGCTCCAGCGCAAAGGACAGGGACTGCTTGGCCATGAACTACTTCGCGACAGCGGATTCGAAGCCCGCTTCGAGCTCGGCACGATCGAGCCCGCGTCCGATGAACACCAGGCGGTTCTCGCGCGGCGTGGAACCCCAGGGCCGCTCGGCCTGCGCGTCGAACATCATGTGCACGCCGTGGAACACCTGGCGCCGGTCCTCGCCCTTCACGTTCAGCACACCCTTCATGCGGAAGATGTCCTGGCCGCGGGTCTTGAGCAGATAGTCGAGCCACTGATTGAGCTTGGCGGGATCGAGCGGCCGCGGGTCGCTGATGCCGATCGAACTGATGTCGTCCTCGTGATGATGCGAAGCAAACCTCCGCTCTGCTGCCGGCCGCTGACCGACGAGATGCAGCCCGAACTCGAGCGGATGATGTTCACAGAACAACGCGTACGCGCCCGCCTTGTCGATGGTCAGCCTGAAATCCGCGCCTGGATGGGAGATGTCGATGGCGTTGTGCGACGGAGCGGCGTCGAGCGTGCCATGACAGGGCACCACCGTCGCGGCCTCCGCAAACGCGCGCACGGCCGGCTCGATCGCGGCTTCGAGCGCCTCCGGTGTGGCGGCGGTGAGCGGCAGCACGACGACGTCGAGATCTTCGTGCGTGTGCCCGTCGTGATCGTGCCCATTCTCGGCATGGTCATGATCATGGCCATGGTCATGGGCGCTCCCGTGATCGCAGTCCGGGCCATGCTCGTGATGCGCGTGATGATCGTGCTCGCCGGCGGTCTTGAGTAGATAGTCTCCGGGCGTGAGCTGGTACGCGCCGCCCCACTCGAACGGATACTCGGGCTCCAGGAATGTACTATCTACCGCGAGCGCGCGCTGCAGATCGAACGCGCCGACGTTCAGCACCTTGTCGATGGCGACATCGGCGTTCTTCGTGCGATGGATCTTCGCCGTGCCATTGATGCCACGGATGCGGCTCTCGATGCGCTCGAGTGCGGCGGCGTCGACGAGATCGGTCTTGTTGAGCAGCACCAGGTCGGCGAACGCCACCTGCTCGGCCGGCTCATTGAGCTCGTCGACGTGCTGTTCAAAATGCTTCGCGTCCACCATGGTCACGATGGCATCGAGCTGGAACTGGGTCTTGAGCTCGTCGTCGAGGAAAAACGTCTGCGCCACCGGGCCCGGATCGGCCATGCCGGTGGTCTCGATGAGGATGTAATCGAACTTGTCGCGCCGCTTCATGAGCTGGCCGAGGATGCGGATCAGGTCGCCGCGCACCGTGCAGCAGATGCAACCATTGTTGGTCTCGAACAGCTCCTCTTCGGCGCCGATGACCAGCTGGTGGTCCACGCCGACTTCGCCGAATTCGTTCTCGATGACCGCGATGCGCTTGCCGTGCTTCTCGCTCAATATGCGGTTCAGCAGCGTGGTTTTTCCGGAGCCAAGGAAGCCCGTGAGTACCGTGACCGGTACACGTGAAGGTGTGACTGACATGGGGCGGAATTATAGGGGCAGGCGCGCCTTATCCCACCCTGTAAACCCACTCTATTAGTGCGTCGTGCGCCGCAGTTCCGCGGCTTGCATTCGGGTGGTTGATGATGGCCACCACCACGTAACGCCTGCCGCTCGCGGCCAGCACATAACCGGCCACGGCGCGCGTGTCTTCGAGCATCCCGGTCTTCATGTGGGCCGCACCGGTCGGCACATTGCGCGCCTTCATGGTGCCGTCCACCCCCGAGATGGGCAGAGACGCCATCAGCTCCGGCATCCACTGGCTCTTCCACGCATCCTCCAGCACCGCGGAGAGACTGGTCACGGTGATGCGCTCGATGCGCGACAGGCCGCAGCCGTTTTCCAGCACGAGTCCGGGCACCTCGATCCCGCGCGCGGACAGCAGGTTGCGCACTGCGGCACCGCCACGCGCCGGGTTGCCGGGTTCGCCCGAGGCCGCGCCCATGGTGAGGAACAGCTGCTGTGTCATCACGTTGTTGCTGAACTTGTTGATGTCGCGAATGAGCATGGCGAGCGGCGGCGAATCCTGCGCGGCAATCAGCCGCGCGGAGGCGGGCACGGCTTCCTCGCGCACCTTGCCGTTCCACACTCCGCCCTGCCGCTCCCAGAGCGCGCGAAAGACCGCGGCGAAGTAGCTGGTGTGCTCGAGCGCCCCGAGGTAGATCGCGCGCTCGCCGCAGGCGAGTGGATAGACCCCGCGAAACCGGATGCTCATCGGGTCGCTGATGTCGGCCTGGAGGCGTCCGCGCCAGTCCCCGCAACCGCCTTCGATGGCCGGCACGGTGCGTGGCGCCTTGAGGCCTGCAACTTCCGGGACGATGACCACACGCGCCACCTTGGCGACGCTGTCGGGAACGAGCGTGATGGCGATCGATTTGAAGTTCACGAGCAACGCGTCAGGCCCGACGTTGTAGGCGCGGCCTTCCTCGCCGTCGAATTCGGCCGGATTGTGGCTGATGGGTTCGAAGAGGGTCTTGTCGAGCAGCACGTCGCCACGGATCTCGCGGATGCCGAAACCGCGCAGCCGGTTGACCAGCAACCACAGGTCTTCGACCACGAGTTCGGGGTCACCGCCGCCGCGCACGTACAGATCGCCACGCAGCACCTCGCCGATGAGTGGCGCTTCGGACAGCACTTCGGTGCGGAAGGTGAAGGCGGGTCCTAACAAGTGCAGCGCCGAATAGGTGGTGACGAGCTTCATGGTGCTGGCCGGATTCATCGGCTTGCCGGCGTTGGCCGACCAGCTGAGCGCACCGCCGTCCAGCGGCCTCACGACCACGGCCGCGGCGTCGGCGGGGATGCGCGCCGTCGCCAGCCGCGACAGATAGGTACTCGGAACGGGTGGGCTCACGGGCGCAACCGGGTCCGCGGCCAAAGCAGGTGCCGCCAGCCATGCCATGCAGGTGCACACGAGGAAGATTCGCATATGTCTCATGCGTGCAAGGTTACTCCGCCCGCGGCTTCGGGTAGATTCCAGCCACCGCATCGAGGGGGTATTTCTCTTGTCGAGCCCGAGTCGCCACGTCCGAGTGGCTTGCCTTGTCGTCGCCCTGTTGTCTTGCGCAGGTCTCGCAGCCGCGCAGAATCTCTCCCGTCCCGACGCGCTGCTCAAGAAAATGACGCTGGACGAAAAGATCGGCCAGCTCGTGCAGCGGGCCGGCGGCCGTAGCAAGGCGTTGAATTCGCGGCTGGACGATACCGAGCTCGAGCGCGTGCGCGCGGGCCAGGTGGGCTCCTATCTGCACGTGGCAGGCGCGGAAGCCCTCGGCAAGCTGCAGAAGACCGCCGTCGAAGAATCGCGCCTCGGCATTCCACTGTTGTTTGCCATGGACGTGGTCCACGGCTACCGGACCATCTTTCCGGTTCCCATCGCTCTCGCGGCAACCTGGGCGCCGGAGAGCGAGGAGCGCGCCGCGCGCGTCGCCGCAGATGAAGCCACCTCGGCCGGCTTGCACTGGACCTTCGCGCCCATGATCGACATCGCGCGCGACCCGCGCTGGGGCCGCATCGTGGAAGGCGCCGGCGAGGACCCCTATCTCGGCAGCCGCATGGCCGTGGCGCAGGTGAACGGCTACCAGGGCGGCAACAGCCTGCGGCTGGGCTCCCTCATGGCCACCGCCAAGCATTTTGGCGCCTACGGAGCCGCCATCGGCGGCCGGGACTACAACAGCGCCGACCTCTCCGAGCGCACGCTGCAGGAGGTCTATCTACCGCCGTTCTACGCCGCGGCACGCGCCGGCGCCGGCTCGTTCATGGCGGCCTTCAACGACATCGCCGGCGTTCCCACCACGGCCAACAAGGATCTGCTGCGCGGCCTGCTCCGCGAACGCTGGGGCTGGCAGGGGCTCATGGTCAGCGACTGGGGCGCGATCGGCGAGCTCGTCAATCATGGCGTAGCAGCGGACCGCGCGGCCGCGGGCGTGCTCGCGCTCGATGCGTCGGTGGACATGGACATGGTCGGCGGTGTCTTCGCCGACGACCTGAAGAAGGCCATCGCGCAGGACCCCGCGCGCCTCAAACTACTCGACGAAGCGGTGCTGCGCATCCTGCGCGTCAAGGAGCAGCTCGGGCTCTTCGACAAGCCGATGCAGTATCACGACCCGGAGCGTGAAGCGCGCGAGCTGCTCGCCCCCGAGCACCGCGAGGCCGCACGCGCCATCGCGCGCCAGGCCATCGTGCTGCTGCGGAACGAAGGCAAGCTGCTGCCGCTGGACGCCGGCAAGTTGCGCAGCATCGCCGTGATCGGCCAGCTCGCCACCGATGGCCTGTCGGCGCTCGGCTCGTGGCGCGCGCAGGGCAAGGCCGAGGAAGTCGTGACCTTCCTGCAAGGCATCACGGCCGCGGCGCCGAAGACGCTGAAAGTACTGTCCGCACCGGGCGCCGATCCGCGCAGCGCCGAGCTTGCGGGAATTCCCGCCGCGGTGAAGCTCGCGAAATCCGCCGACGTGACGGTGCTCGTGATCGGCGAGGACTATGACCTTTCCGGCGAATCCCGCAGCCGTTCGGATCTCGAGATCCCCGCGAGCCAGCTCGAGCTCGCCCGCAAGGTGCTTGCCACCGGCAAACCGGTGGTCGTGGTGCTCGCCAACGGCCGCCCGCTTGCGCTGCCGTGGCTGGCCGACCACGCGCCGGTCCTCCTCGAGACCTGGATGCTGGGCGTCGAGGGCGGCAATGCGCTCGCCGACGTGTTGTTCGGCAAGTATTCGCCCGCCGGCCGTTTGCCAGCGGCCTTCCCGCGCACCACGGGCGCGGTGCCTTTCAACTACTCGGCGAACCCCACGGGCCGCCCCGCCGATGCGGACCTCAAGAAAGACACGGTCCGTTACCACGACCTGCCGATCACGCCGCAATTCGCCTTCGGCCACGGTCTCTCGTACAGCGAATTTCGCTACAGCGATCTGTCGCAGAGCACCCAGACGGTCGGCCCGGGCGAACGGATCGACATCTCGATCAGCGTGGAAAACTCCGGCAGTGTCGCGAGCGATGAGGTCGTCCAGCTCTACGTGCGCGACCCGATCGCGAGCATCGCGCGGCCGGTACTCGAGTTGCGCGGCTTCAAGCGTATCGAACTGGCTGCGGGCGCCCGCAAGCGGATCACCTTCAGCCTCACGCCAGAGCAGTTCGCATTCTGGAGCCCGCGCGGGCAGTGGCTGGTGGAAGCGGGCCGCATCGACTTCTGGATAGGTGCGTCCTCGGCGGATTTGCGCGCCAATGGCGCTTTCGAGATCACGAAAACACACACCGGGACGGCGCCAGCGGCGGCGCTGCCCACCCGGGTCATCGTTGGGGCCAATTGACGAAGGGGTATTGCATGCGATTGTTTTCATTCACGGCATGGGTGTTGTCAGCCGCCGTCTCCGCGGTCACCGTTGCCGCGCCCGCGGCACCGACAAAGATCGAAGCGGCCAGCATCGACCGATGGGACGCGGCGATGGACGCCATCGTCCCGAAGGACTGGAAGATCGAGAAGCTGGCCGAGGGTTTCGGCTGGGCGGAAGGCCCCATCTGGGTGAAGTCCGGCGGCTATCTACTGTTCACCGACGTGCCCGGCAACCGGATGTGGAAGTGGTCTGAAAAAGGCGGCCTCGAGAAGTTCCTCGATCCTTCCGGCGCGGCGAATCCCGACATGAGCATCTGGCGCGAAGCCGGCGCCAACGGTCTCGCCATCCTCGACAAGAAAACGATCCTGCTGGCCAACACCGGCAATCGCGGTATCGAGAAGCTCGATCTCAAGTCGAAGAAGCGGACGCCCGTGGCGATGAGCTTCGAAGGCAGGAAGTTCGCGAGCCCGAATGACGTCACGCGCATGAAGAACGGCGTGATCTTCTTCACCGATCCGCCGTATGGCTACCGGAAGTTCGACGCGGCGCCGGAGATCGAGATCAAGTTCAATGGCGTCTACCGCATGGGCAAGGATGGCAAGGTCACGGCCATCGAGAAGGAGCTGTATCGCCCGAACGGCGTCGCACTCTCACCCGACGAGCACACCTTGTACGTGACGCAGTCGGAGCCGACGAAGGCGATCATCATGGCGTATTCGCTCGATGCCGCCGGCAACGTCACGGGCAAGAAGCTGTTCCATGACGCCACCGACCTGGTAAACGAAAAATCGCCGGGCCTGCCCGACGGCATCACCGTGGCGAGCGACGGCACGGTCTTCACGAGCGCGCCCGGCGGCATCCTCGTGCTGTCGAAAGATGGCAAGCGGCTGGGTCGCATCAACGACGGCAGCCCCACCGCCAACTGCAAGTTCGGCGACGACGGCAGGACTCTGTACCTGACCTCGAAGGACATGCTGGCGCGCATCCGCCTGAACGTCCGCGGCATCGGCTTCTAGGGCGCCACCGTGGAAATCGCTTACGTATTCGCGTCGATCGTCCTGCTCGTGCTGCTCATCAGCTGGGGCAAGATCCAGCCGTTCCTGGCGTTCCTCGTTGCCTCGTCGGTCGCGGCCATCCTGCTCGGCCTGCCGCTCGACAAGGTGCCGGGCGTGCTCGAAAAGGGCATCGGCAACATCCTTGGCGGGTTGCTGGGCATCGTCTGCATCGGCGCCATGTTCGGCAAGCTCGTGGCCAACAGCGGCGCCGCGCAGAAGATCGCGATGGTGCTCATGCGCGTCTTCGGCGAAAAGAACCTGACCTGGGCGATGATGTTCACCGGCTTCTTCGTCGGCATTCCGCTGTTCTACAACGTCGGCTTCGTGCTGCTGGTCCCGCTGGTGTTCTCGGTGGTGCAGCAGACCAAGGTGCCGCCTATCTACCTCGGCATCCCGCTGTTCGCGTCGCTGTCCGTCACGCATGGCTATCTGCCGCCACACCCGGCGCCAACCGCCATGCTGCCGCTGTTCGGCGCGGACATGGGCATGACGCTGTTCTACGGCATCATCGTGGCGCTGCCGGCCATGATCTGCGCGGGGCCGCTGTATGCACGGCTGTTCCGCAATGTTGCCGCCAAGCCCGTCACGCTCTTCGTGGCACCGCTGCGGCCCGAGAGCGAGCTGCCGAGCACGTTCAACTGCTTCGCGAGCGCGCTGCTGCCGGTCGCGCTGATCTCGCTGTCGTTGCTCGAGACCTTCGTGGGCAAAGTGCCTGAAGCCTACGCGCCGGCATTTCACTTCTTCACCAATCCGCTGGTGGTGATGCTGTTCTCGCTGGCCGTGGCCACGTACACGCTGGGGTTGTCGCGCGGCATGAAGATCCAGCCGCTCATGGATGACTACGGCAATTCGGTCAAAGACATCGCCGTCATCCTGCTCATCATCGCCGGCGCCGGAACCCTGAAGGAAGTGTTCGTCGCGACCCACGTCGACAAGAACATCTCCGACTTGCTCACCGGCATTTCCATCGATCCGCTGGTGCTGGGCTGGCTCATCGCGGGCGTCATCCGCGTATCACTGGGCTCGGCCACCGTCGCGGGCATGACGGCCGCGGGGCTCATGGCACCGGTGGTCGCCAACGCTCATGTCGATCCCAACCTCATGGTGCTCGCGGTCGGCGCCGGTAGTTTGATGTTCTCGCACGTCAACGATTCGGGTTTCTGGATGGCCAAGGAATATTTCAACCTGTCCATCAAGGAAACCATCATGAGCTGGACGCTCATGGAAGGTATCGTGGGCATCGTCGGCATCATTGGTGTGCTGACGCTCGAGGCCGTGATCACCTGAGATGCGGTTCACACCGCCGCGCGCCGCGGCGGATGTGAATTGCCGCATTGCTATGGGCCCCTACGGGCGTCGCATCGGCGCGCCGCCGCGCTTGCGACGTCCCTCACCGACAGTCGCGTGCGCACTCTTCGACATATGCGCTGGCTACTTGAGCACAGTCTCGATCGCCGAGAGCTCAGCCGCCGAGAATTCCAGGTTGCCGAGCGCGCCAACGGCCTCTTCCACGTGCGCCACCTTGCTGGCGCCGATCAACGACGAACTCACCTGCTTGTGCCGCAGCGTCCAGGCCACCGCCATCTGCGCGAGCGACTGGCCCCGGCTCTTGGCGAGCTCGTCGAGCTTCTTCACCTTCTCGACCTTGGCCGGCGTGATGGCATCGGGGTCCAGCGAGGTGTGTTTCGCGGCGCGCGAATCCTCGGGAATGCCCTTCAGATATTTGTTGCTCAGCAACCCCTGCGCGAGCGGCGAGAACACGATGCAGCCCATCTTCTGCTTCTCGAGCTCGGCCAGGAGTCCGTCCTCGATCCAGCGATTGAACATGCTGTAGCTAGGCTGGTGGATGAGGCATGGCGTGCCGAGATCTTTCAGAATCCTGGCGGCCTTTGCAGTCTGCTCCGGGTTGTAGCTCGAGATTCCGGCGTACAGCGCGCGGCCGGAGCGCACGATGTAGTCGAGCGCACCCATGGTCTCTTCGAGCGGCGTCTCGGGGTCGAAGCGGTGGCTATAGAAGATGTCGACATACTTCAGGCCCATGCGCGACAGCGACTGGTCGCAGCTCGCCACCAGGTATTTGCGCGAGCCCCATTCCCCGTACGGTCCTGGCCACATGAGATAGCCGGCCTTCGACGAGATGATCATCTCATCGCGGTACGCATGGAAATCCTTGCGCATGAGTGCGCCAAAGGTCTCTTCTGCAGAACCCGGCGACGGCCCGTAGTTGTTAGCCAGGTCGAAATGCGTGATGCCGAGATCGAACGCGCGGCGCGCGATGGTGCGGCCGTTCTGGAACACATCGACGTCGCCGAAGTTGTGCCACAAACCGAGCGAGATGGCCGGCAGCCGCACGCCGCTTGCGCCAACGCGGTTGTACTTCATCGACTGGTAACGCGCGTCTGAAGGCAAGTAATCCATGAATCGTGCTCTTTCTTCTTTATCGAGGGGTCTTTCGGCGGGCGCGTAACATCGCCAACCCGGCAAACAAAATCAAGAGCGCCGGGTCCACCGCTCCACCGCCACCTCCTCCACCACCGCCGGCTCTCGGCGGATCCGGATTGCTGACCACGGGCGGCGCGGGAGGAGGCAAGGTCTCGTTCTTGCGCAGCAGGAACATGCCGTTCTCGATGTCGCTGACCAGCAAAGTGCCGGAGGTCAGAAATGGATAGACGCCCCATGCGCCATCGGTGCCCGCGGAATTGGCTTGCGGAGACAAGTACGTGTCGAACGAGCCAATTTCCTCGAGGGACCGCGGATTGGTGACATCGAAGATCACGAGGCCGCGTTTGTAATGCGAAACGTAGTAGCGATTACCGATGGTGTAACCATTGTGGTCGGTGGAGGTCACGCCGCCGATGTACGAGGTGACGAGGCTCGGTGTCCGCAGGTCGGCGATGTCGAGCGTGTAGATATGGGTGTTGAGACCCCGTTGCAGCTCGTCGAGCTCGTCGTGGACCACGATGAACATGTTGTCCGCCGTCGGCCAGCCCGAATGCACGTAGGTTGCCGTCGGATAGGTGGTGGTGCTCAGGCGCACGGGTGCGGCCTTGTCCGTGACGTCCCAGAGATCAATGGAGGTTTCGTTGAAGTCCACCAGCACCTGGCAGGGGTTGTGCGCGTTCGCGCACTGCGTGGTGCGGTTGTCGGTGATGAGCATCGAGGTGGAATCGTGCATGTAGCCGGTGCCTGCGGGCGGCGGCGTCACCAGTGTCGGTGAGGTCGGATTCGTGAGGTCGTAGATGCGGAATGCGCCGCCGCCGATGTTCGCGCCGGCGATGAATAGATAGGGCGTGGCGCCGGGCAATGCCGCATTGGTGGCGTAGTTGATGTTCGAGATGTACAGCGTGTGCGAGGTGCTGAACTGCGTGAGCGTATTGGCCAGCGTCACGCTGTTCGGCAGGTCGGTCAGATCGAAGATCTGCAGCCCGCCGCCCGGCGCTTCGGTGGTCGCATAGGCGTAGGCGCGGTGCCGGCCCAGCGCAGCGTCGAACACTTGATAGGCCTTCACTTCGCGCCACAGCGAAGGATTACCGGGGATGTTGGCCACGAGCGTGGGCGTCGCCGGATTGGTCACGTCGTAGAACGCGGTGCCATTGCGATGACCGAGGATGGCGTACTCGCGATTGTCGTCGAGATCGACGAGGCCCCAGATCTCGCTGCCGCTGGTCGGTGCGCCGGGAATATCCGTCAGTCGCACCTGCGCGAGGTAGTCGATGTTGTGGCACGGGAAGGTGCCCGCCAAGCCATTGGTGCAGGCCGTGGGCGCCGCCAGTTTCGGCAGGATGATGCGCGGCAACGGATCGCCATTGGCGTCCACCACCGTGAAACCATGCGCGATGAAGTTGTTGCGGTAGGCGTCGGCGAGGCCGGAGACCCGTGTGGGATTGGTCTCGGCATCCTGAATGGCGAAGTGGTCTTCCGCCGAGTAGCCGCCACGCACGCCTTCCTTGCCGATCAGCAGATTCTCGATATCGATACCCGATACATCGTAGTTGCCGGCGGCGAGCTTGATGGCATTGCCGGGCGCCACCTGCGTGAGCGCATAGACGAGGGTACGGCAGGGATGATGGTTGTCGTCGCAGTCACCGGTATCCGTGCCAGTCGCCGGCGAAACGAATCGCGTGCCGAGCGCATCGGGATGGCCGTAGACGATGGCCGCGGGGAGCAGCATCGCGGCGACCGCCAGCGCGGGGACGATGATTTTCCAGGACAGGTTGTGAGCTCGCATAGGCCCTCCTTGCGAGGTTAGTGGCCTATTGATGCACTTAAGTTCGTAACGCAGTTCTCAACGCGAGATCAACCATGCACCCGCGCCCAGCAAGGCGACACCGACCAGGCGAGTAAGGGTAATCGGATGCTCGGGCAGACCGAGCCAGCCGAAGTGGTCGACCACGAGCGCCATGGCCAACTGCCCCGACAAAGCGAGCCCTAACAGGGCAGCCGTGCCGAGCTGCGACGCAACCACAGTGGAAATTGCGACATAGAAAGCGCCCATGAGCCCGCCGAACCAGGCCCACACCGGCACCGAGGCCAGCGTATCGCGCGCGGGCATGGGCGTGCGCGTGACGACGAGCACCATGACGAGCCCCGTCGTGCCGACGAGAAAGCTGATGAGGGCCGCGGTATTCGCGTTCTGCAGCACCGTGCGCAGTTTCGAATTCATCCCGATCTGCAGGGTGAGCCCGAATCCGGACGCGATACCGAGGAAATAGGCCAGGCCGCGCACTAACTACCTCGCAGGTGTTTCAGGAGGGAGAGGCCCTTCGGGAAGCGCGCCACGAACAGCACCACGCTCCAGAACAAGCGCTTGCCCAGCGTCGCGCGGTGCTGCGGCACGACGGCAAATACCTCGGCGCGCACGTCGCGATGCCGGTCGTCGCCGCGGGCCGCATCGACGGGAAGGATGGGTGATGGCATGGCGGGGGCAAGGATACCGCGCGTGCGTCAGATTGCAGCGGTTTCCATTTCCCAGGTGGTCAGCGGCGCGCCGCGCCGCACCCAGAAACCTACGCCGCTCGGACGGAAGTGCTTGCGCAGCCGGGTGGAGTACCAGCGGGCGTCGCGCAGGAACACGTTGCGATCCGTGCGCGTGCGATCGCAGTTGTCGCGCCAGTCACGCGCCGTGAGCGCGGACAGATACAGCACGCCGCGCGTGAGCTTCCCCAGATTGACGATGGCACGCGCGGCCGTGCGGTCATCGAGATACTGCAACACGTCGTAGCAGATGGTGAGATCGAAGGGATCGGCCGACCAGTCGGCGAGCGAACCCTGGATCCACCCGAACCGACCGCAGAGGTATTCGCTGTATTCGAGGCCGGTGTATTCGGCACGCGGGAATGCGCGCGTGAGCGGAGTGCGCAACAGACCGATGCCGCAGCCGGCGTCGAGCATGCGGCGCACCGGGAGCCCGATGTGATTCGCATACGCGGCGATCAGCACGGCGCGGGCTTTCATCTCGGCGCGCGATACCACCGCAGTGCGCGTATCGAAATAGAAGCGTCGGTAGTACTCCTTGTCGAACTTTTCTTTCATGCGCGCGATTTGGCGAGCTCGCGGCGAACGGAGCGCCGCACCAGGAGGCCGCCGGCGACACCTGTGAGACCTACCAGCGCCGCGATGGAGGGGCCTATCCAGTTGTCGACGAACAGCGCGACGCGCGCCTCGTTGGGCTGGTTCACTTTGTAGAGCATCGGGATTTGAGCGCCAAGCGCGAATCGACGCGTGCCGGTGAAGAACTGGCCCTCGACCGTGACGATCTCGCCGGTCACCGTCTTGAAACGGATGCGTGGCCGATAGCGCGTGTCCTTGCCGTCCGCGATCTCGCGGTAACTAACCACTTCGCCGGTGGCGCGCTCGGTAGCAGAGGAAAAGGCCAGGGTGTGCCAGCAGAGGTAGCCTGCGAGCAACAGGCAGCCCACGCCCAGTGCGAGCAGCAGCCGGGCTGCGAGGTCGAGGATTCGAAACGCCATTTGCACGATTCATGGAATCACAATAGATTCGCGAGTCTATTCGATGTGGGGAGCACGATGAGCGAGCCGGAGAAGAAAGGGTCCAAGTGGCCATGGATTTTGGTACCCATCGCGGCGTTCAGCGTGTTCTTCGCATTGCGCGAATGCCAGCACCGGCTGCCGCCCACCGAACACGCGGCGCCGGCCGAGCCGGCGCCGCAATAGCCTCGCCTCTCAACGCTGCTCGTTGAGCTTGAATGTCACGCGCAGTCGGTGCCACTGCGCGAAGGGCACACCGTCGCGCGTCGCTGGCGTCAGGCGCCACTTGCGTTTCGCTTCATCCAGTACCGACTGGTCCAGCAATTCAAACCCCGTGCTCTTGACGATGCGTGCGTCGCCGACGCGGCCGCTTGGCAGAACGTAGATCTCGACGTCAGCCGTGCCGGTGTTGCCTCCGCGGACCATGCTAGGCGGATATGGCGGTTGGGACAGCGGGTGACGCGAATCCAGCTGCACACCCACGATGAGCGGCTGTACGACGGGAATTCCGGCCCCGCGCTCCTGCTGATTGCCGAGATCGGGGGGCAGTTCGGTGATCTGAGTGTCTAGTTCGAAATCGAGCGGCGGCGGCGGATCGTCCGCGAATACCAGACGACGAGGTGGATCCAGAACCGGATCGGGCATAGGTGCCGGGTCCTCGTGCCGCGGCGTCTCGTCGATGATCGTGGCTTCGGTCTTCGGTGGCGCGAGCGAAGGCACGATGCCCAGACTGCTGGCGATCAAATAAAGAGCGCCGGCGTGCAGTGCCGCGACCACGCCCATTCGACCTAATGCGCCCAATGGACGCCGTTCCCCTGTGTACGTACTCATCACGACCTCCGCATCACACCCGGCGTGGGTGTTTGAAGAGGTGAACGTGCGCCGAAACAACGCCGGGTTATCCAACTTGCTCGCGAGTTCGCAAGCGCGCCTTCGGCGCGAATTGAGGCGTTTGACCGTCTATACAGACGCCTACTCCGTTGCCCGCCCCCGAAATTGCCTTATGTCGGCGTCGTCGCGCCGCATCACTCCCGCGTGTACCATTGCGCCCCCTCATGAGCCGCCGCCAGCCAAAAGTCGGGTTTGTCAGCCTCGGGTGCCCCAAAGCGCTCGTGGACTC
>Ga0207691_10002794_pt1 | contig 17024 bp, 16 predicted proteins | sample KBSM13metaG_FD_184327 | JGI IMG/M metagenome (GOLD analysis project Ga0207691, IMG submission 184327) | Miscanthus rhizosphere microbial communities from Kellogg Biological Station, Michigan, USA - KBS M1-3 metaG (SPAdes) (version 2) | ecosystem: Host-associated > Plants > Roots > Rhizosphere >... | reverse complement strand
GGCTGATGTTCGGCGCCACGGCGCTGGCACTGTTCTTCGTGCCGCTACGCTCACGTCTCGGCAAGCAACTCTTCGCCACATTCGCTGCACTGGGTCTGCTCGCAACAACAACTTCTCTCGTCGGCCTGCTGCTCGGCAGCGCCACGCTGGCCAGCCTGGGTTTCTTCGACCTGCCCACTCCGCTCGGCAACGCAATGGCGGGCCTGCTGCTGCTGGCGACCCTGGCTCAACGCGGCGACGCCGACTGGCTCTCGGTACTTCTCGGTCCCTCTGCCGCGGGTAGTTCGGCGCGCGGGATCATCGCCTGGACAGTGCTGGCGCCGCTGGCACTGGCTGCGCTGGCGCTGGGTGGCGTGCGCAATGGCTTCTACTCGCTGCATTTCGCCTTTGCGCTGCTGGCTGCAACCATGTGTTGCGGTCTCACCGCTCTGGTGATGTGGAATGCCGCGCGCGTGGAACGCGCGCAACGCCGTGCCACCAGTGCGCGCGACGCCGAGCAACTTGCCGCCAACCGGCTGGGCCTCGCCCGCTCCGCGACCGGCATCCAGATGTGGGAGTGGCTGCCCGCGACACGCGAGTGGTATTCCATCGACGGCGCGGAGCGACTCGACCCCTCCACCAATGAACACCTCGAAGCGGGCCTGGCCCGTACGCTGCGCGACGGCAAATCGGAATTCGAATTCCCGGTGCGCCGCGCCGCGCACGACGACCAGTCGCGCGAGGAGCGCTGGATGTTCGCCACCTGCTGGCGCGAACAGCGTGAAGTCGAATCCGTCGTCGCCGGCATTACCGTAGACATCACCGACCGAAAGCGCGCGGCCCTCGCGCTCGAAGCGAGCGAGACGCGTCTGCAGCTCGCCGCCCGCGCCCTGCCTGGCTTCGTCTACGACTGGAATTGCGCGAGCGGCAAGATCCTGCGCACCTCGGGCATCGAACTGATGCTCGGCTACCAGGGCGGGGAGATCTCGCCGGTCAGTCACTGGTGGGAAGACCTGGTGCATCCGGAGGATCGCGCGCTCGCCCTGCCGGCGCGCCTCGGGCGCGCTTCGGGCGCGGACAGCGAACTCGACAGCATCGCCTGCGAATATCGCGTGCGGCACAAGCGCGGTCGTTACGTCTGGATCTGGGATCACTGCGTGCTGGTGCGCGATCGTGGTGGCGTCGTCACGCGCGCCGTCGGCAGCGTGCTCGACATCACCGAGCGCAAGGAGGCCGAAGCACGTCTCGCCGCCAGCGAATACCGTTTCAAGGCAGCGTTGCTCGCCACCACCGGCATCATCTGGACTCACTCACCCGAGGGCCGCGCGGTCGGAGAGCAGACCAGCTGGAGCGCCTTCACTGGCCAGAGCAGCGACGAACTCGCCGACATGGGCTGGCTCCAGGTCATCCACCCGGACGACGTGGAGCACACGCTCGAAGCGTGGCGCCGCGCGCTCGCCAGCAGTGAGACGCTTGCAACGGTACACCGGGTACGACGCCATGACGGCGTGTACCGCACGTTCTCGGTTCGCGCAGTGCCCGTGACCGGCGAGCGCGGACAGACCATCGAATGGGTGGGTGTGCACACCGACATCACCGAACAACGCGCTGCCGAGGAGCACGTGCGTGAGAGCGTTCGGCGCATGGAACTGGCTCTCGACGCTGCCAGTGTCGGCATGTGGGACTGGGACCTCGACAGCGGCGCCATGACGTGGACGCGCCAGACTCACCTCATCACCGGCATCGCGCCCGGCGTTTTCACCGGCAGCGCTGAACAGTTTTTCTCGATGCTGCTGCCTCACGGAACGGATCACGCCGCCGCCTTCCTGCGCGACTTCCGCCTGGCCGATGCGGTGAAGCAGTCCGAGCTCGAACTGCAGCGGCCGGATGGCCAGCGCCGCTGGATCCAGAATCGCGCCACGGCAATAGCCGACAGCAGCGGCCGGGTGCGGCGAATTCTGGGCACGCTGCGCGATGTCACGCACCGCAAGGAACTCGAGTCCGAGCGCGAGGGCCTGCTCTCGGCGGAACGCGCCGCGCGCGGCGAACTGGTCGCCGCCGGGCAGGCCAAGGACGAATTCCTCGCCACCATCTCCCACGAGCTGCGCACACCGCTCAATGCCATCCTCGGATGGGCGACGCTGCTGCAGCGGCCGCGTGTCGACGCCTCCACGATCAATGATGGCCTGAAAGTCATAGAGCGCAATGCGCGCGCGCAGGCCCAGCTGCTCGGCGACCTGCTCGATGCCAATCAGCTGATGTCGGGCAAGCTGTCACTCACGTTCGAACCCATGGATCTCAACGAAGCCGTGCGCGCCACGCTCGACTCGATGCGCGTGAGCATCGCAGCGCGCAAGGTGCGCATCGAGGCGCAGGTGTCGGAAGACCCGTTGCCCGTGATGGGCGACTCGGTGCGCCTGCAGCAGATCGTCAGCAACCTGTTGTCCAACGCCATCAAGTTCACGCCGGCCGACGGCGTCGTGTCGATTTTCACCGGTGCCGATGCGGACGTGGCCTACTGCGAGGTGCGCGACAGCGGCGAAGGCATCTCCGCGGAGTTCCTGCCGCACATCTTCGAGAAGTTTCGCCAGGCCGATAGCGGCAGTGCACGTCGATTTGCCGGCCTGGGCCTGGGGCTCGCCATCACCCGGCAGCTCGTCGAGTCGCACGGCGGTTCGATCACCGTGCACAGCGAGGGTCGCGGCAAGGGCGCGATGTTCACCGTGAGGCTGCCGCGGCTCAAGCCCTCCGAGCTGTCGGTCGGCGAGCTGGTGCGCCCGACCACGCGCAGCACCGACAAGCCGCTCACAGGACTGTGCATACTGGCGGTGGATGATGAGCAGGATTCGCGCGAATACCTGCAGCGCCTGCTGGCCGAGCAGGGAGCCGACATCGTATGCGTGAGTTCCGCCGCGGAGGCGCTGAACGAGTTGCGTGCCGACAGCGCGCGCTTCAACCTGCTGGTGAGCGACATCGGCATGCCGGGCTCGACGGGATACGATCTCATCGATGCCGTGCGACGCCGGCTGAAGGTCGATGCGCGTAATCTGCCAGCCGTCGCCCTCACCGCCTTCGCGCGCCGCGAAGACACGGCGCGCGCCCTCGACAAGGGCTTCCAGAAACACCTCGCGAAACCCGTGGAAGTGGGGCGCCTGATCGGAGCGATTCGACAGCTCACCGGGCGTCAACAACGCCCCGCACAGCAGCGCGCCCAGCGTCATTGATCGACTCAGGGCTTGAGCCTGAGCAACTCTTCGAGGTTCCGCTGGTAGCCGGGCACGGCTTCGCGCAACGCGCGTTTCAGATCCGCGTCGCCCTTGCCGGCGATCTGTGCGCGGTACTGCGCCAGCGTGCTCTCATGAAACGAGATCTGATGCAGGATGAAGTTCGCATTGGCGCGCACCGGGTGGACGGCATTGTCGTTGCCATCGAGGCTGCCGTTCACGCTGCTGGTGCGCGCAGGATTGGGCTGTGGCACGCGCCAACCCTTGGCGACGGCAACCTGCTCGAGCTTGCGCGACGTGGCTTCGTTCTGTGCACGGATCTTCTCCGCGGCGGCGCGCAGCCCGGCATTGTCAGTTGCTGACGCCGCGCTGCTCGCATCGATCACGCCCTGGCGCGCACTCTCGACGGCTGCGAGCACAAATGCTGGATCGTCGGTCGCGACATATTCGCGGTCGAAATAAGGGTCGGTCGGCGTGCCCTCACGCGACGACTGCTCCGCAACCGGATCCGGATCCGGATGGCGGGGCAAGCTAGTCTGCGCAGGCGCCTCGGCCGCCAGCAACATCGCCATTGCGAGTGCGAACGGACTGGACATGTCGGCCTCCTGCGCGGGGCGGACGGCACGGATCGCCGCCGCCTCGCTGTCATCTCACTCCGCGCGGTCTGACTAGTCGCGACGCAGCAGCACCGTGGCGAGCAGCGCCACCGCGGCACCCACGGCTGCGCCGTACCCGATCGCCTTCCACGGGTTGTCGTGCACGAATGTATCGGTGACTTTCGCCGCCTCGTTGGCGGCTCCCCGCACGCGTTGCCCCGTGTCTGCCAGTCTCACCCTGGCCTGGCCCACGGTGCGCAACACGCGCTGCCGCACCGCTTCGACGGCTGCGCCCCCTTCTTCACTCAGCGTCTTGAGCAGCTCTTCGGCCTGCGCGATCACACGATTCAATTCGACTACGGTGGATTCCGGGTTACGTGCGCCGTTGTCGATGGTCTTGGCCTGGATGGTCATTGTGGTCCTCCTTAACTACTGAAAAATGGGGCGTCCTCGAACCGCCACGATATGCGTTCTCACCCCGCGCGTTTGTCGGTGAGGTACTCGCACGCGGCTCAGCGGCGGAGCCTGCTCCTGTGAGCCATCGCCGACAGCATCCACGAGTCGCAATATCGGGCGCCCGCACGCGACGCAACGGCCCCGGTCGGCCACGTCTGACGGTGCATGCGCGTCATGTCCGCGCGCGCGCCCCGGGCGCGCAGTTCAGCATGCGTGCAGACGACTGGAACGTCGTTTGAATCCATTCCATCCAGGAGATGAAATCGTGACAAAGACATACAGCAGCTGGACATTGGCAGTAGCCGCAGCGGTGGGCATTTGCGCGCTCGCCGGCTGCAACAAGCGCGAGTCGGCGCAGGAGACGGCGAAAGACGTGGCCGAGGAGCGCCAGGACGCCAACCAGAACGTGGCGGAAGAGAAGCGCGAAGCGGCCGATACCGCCGCCGAGAGTGCCGAGGATCGCGCCTCAGCCGAATACGATGTCGCGGTGGCGCAGGCCGACGGCCAGCGCAAGATCACCAAGGAGAAATGCGAGGCGATGTCGGGCGATGCGCAAAAATCGTGCAAGGACCAGGCGGATGCGGACTACGAGTCGGCCAAGGCCCAGGCGCAGGCCACGCTCGATGCCGCCAAGCGCTCGGGCTCGGCGACGCCGGAGACTCCCCCGCCCGCCAATTGACGGAATGGCAATCGGCAAGCCGCGCGCGGCCACGATGGGTGATGCCCACCTGCGAGACCTTGCAAAGTCGTGGCCGCGTCGCGCTCCGCCCGGTGTTCGGCTAACTACCGCCACCGGGCGGGACGCCGCAGAGAACTGGAGGATCGCGTCGTGAATATCAGCAGGCCCGCCATCGCCATTGTCGTCCTCGCGGCCGTCGCGACGGCGCCCGCGCTGGCGGCGAGCCTGTCATTCCAGGCAGAAGCCCAGCCTTTTCCCGTCGTAGCTCCGGGCACCGCGCCTCAGATCGAGGACTGGTCTGCGGGAAGCGCCACGCTCGTGCCGCTCATGGCGGCGGACTCACCGGCCGCACCGGCGGCCCAGGTCGACACGCCGACGGCCGGCGCCAGCCAACCCGCAGGCAAACCGCTTGATGACGTTTCGTTTGTGCGTCGCGCCACCGAGAGTGGCCGCAAGGAAGTCGCCGCGGCCCGCGACGCGATGCCGCAGCTCAAACGTCCCGAACTGAGACGCATGGCTGAAATACTCGTTCAGGACCATACAAGCGCCAACGCGAAGCTGTCGAAGATCGCCGAGTCGAAGGGCTGGCCGTTGCCCGGACCGCAGATCTCGGCGCCGCCTCCGACAGGAACCGCGAGCAGCGATTTCGATGACAGGTGGACCGCCGAGATGATCGCCGGCCATGAACGTTCGGTGGCGCTGTATCGTGCCCAGGCACAGGACGGCGAGGACCAGGACCTGCGCAAGTTCGCGCGGGATGCACTGCCGACCATCGAACATCACCTCGAAGAATTGAAGACATTGCAGAAATGAGCAGCCCGGAGGAAACATGTTGACGACGCGGATCATCAAACTACTTGGAATCGCCGGAGTGGCGGTGCTGGCGGCGGCCTGGTTGGCGGCACGCGAGCAGCGTCGCGAGGAAGAGGAACGGCGGCGCCTCGATGAGCGGCTCGAGAAGGACCGGTGGGAGAGCGAAGGCGGCGCCAGCCGCAGCGGCCCTGCCACCCCGAGCGCCATCTCCGCGCACTGACATCAGCCGGGCGAACAGAGGGGGCGGATCCGGGCGACCGGATCCGCCCCTGTTTTTTTCACGGCCCGTTTTCGCGGTTTCAGCGTGGCGGCCCTTCGGGCGCCGCGGCGTGCGCGTCGGCGCGCTTCTCCATCATCATGACGGTATTGAGCGGCTGCCGGATCTCGTGGCGGTCGAAGGCCTGCTTGAGCCGCATGAGGAACTCGCGCCTGACGTTGGCCTGTTCCAGCGCGTGGACCTTCATGCGGGCGCGGATGATGATGCCCGCAGCCGTCCATGATTCAATTCCGGCAATGTCCAGGTCTTCGAGAATCTTCGGGCCAAAGGTTGCATGCGCACGCAGCTGTGCGGCCACTTCCTGCATGGTCTTCATCACTGGCTCGACGTCCTGGTCGAGCGCGATGAGCACGTCCACCACCGCGTAGGCAAAGGTGCGGCTGGAGCTCGTCACCACACTGATGTCACCGTTCGGCACGAAGTGCACGTTGCCCTCGTAGTCGCGCAGCTGCACGTAGCGCAGCGTGATGTCCTCGACCAGGCCGTTCTTGCCGGCGATCTCCACCACGTCACCCTGGCGGATCTGGTTACCGGCCAGCAGGAAAAAGCCGCGGAAGATGTCCTTGACCAGCGACTGCGCGCCGAATGCGATCGCGATGCCGGCAACGCCGGCGGTCGCCAGGAACGGCATGATGGGGATGCCGAGAGTGTTGAATATGCTCAGCGTCGCCAGGGCCACGATGACGGTGGTGGCGAGCTTGCGCAGGATCTTGCCGACCGTCGAGGCGCGCTTCTTCGCCTCGACATCGTGCCCGTGCGAGGCGGTGAATTTCTCCAGGCCGCCGATCAGCCGCCGCGCGATGAATACCAGCACGAATGTGACGACCAGGATGGCCGTGACGCGCCCACCGGCCTGGATCCAGTCGACCTTCGCGAACCACTGCATAACATTGGTTTCCTGAGGGGTCATCGAAAACGCTCCGGCTCACGGGGTTCGCGAAATTACCCTAACATCGCCGCGGGTGCACGCGGCGAGCACCTACAGGCGCCGCCACCGTGGTCCGAAGGCCGCGCAATGGCCGAGGATCCATCATGCCCACGTGCATACATGGGAGTACATGCGCCCGGCGGCAATTTTGTCGGCGAGCATTGTCGTCACTACCTTGTTAGCGTCGACATGGGGGCATCCACGCGCCAGCGCGGCCCACACGCCGCCATCAGCTGCGCTGACCGATTCGGCGCCAATCCCGGTCGCGAGAGCGGAAACTCTCCTGCCCTGCGGCGCGCCACGTCGCGAACTGCGCTTCGGATGGCTCGCTCCCGGCGATCCAGCACCGCCCCTGTACGCGCGCCCATCCGCGGTTTGCCTGGCGGTTTTTACCGTGCCGGATCCGGTGGACGATCAACGTATGTCGGGTGCCGCGGACGCGGGCCGTCGCTGATCCGTCGACTTGTTGCGGATCACGCTGATCTGCCCGTCGCCTTCGAGAAAAGCTGACTTCACTTCCGTCATCTTCTCGATGCCCTGCTCGCGCAGCTTCTCGTGGAGCTCTTCAGCGTGATGAATCCTGGCGCAGATTTCGCCGTTGTGGCACACCGTCGCGAATCAGCGTGACACGTCCCGCCGTGCTGAAGCGGCGTACTGCCGGAAAGCGGTAGGCCAGCATGTCGAGATGGCGCCTTCGGAGACCGTCTGGTAACCCCGGCCATGGCGTTCTGTGCGGCGTCGGGGGGCCGCCGCAGTACGAATCGAACAGGCAGAACAACAGCCAGTAGACCAGCGTGCCGCGCAGCACGAGCTCCAGCACCGGCACGTGGACGGACCTTGAAACAGGTCCGCGATCATGTCGATGCCGGGCCCTGCCGCGCGGCCTGGCCTCTATTGGCCCTCTGGTGCCCCGTCAACGCACCCGCTTGCGCGTGATCAGGTTGACGATCGCGAGCAGCACCACCGCACCCAGGAACGACACGAGTAGTCCCGGGAGGCTGATGTCGCCCGAGTTGATCGAGCCTGCGCCCACCAGCGGGCTGATGAGCCAGCCGCCGAGAAAGGCACCGATAATGCCAACTACGATATTGAGAAAGATTCCCTGACTTCCATCGGTACGCATCACGATGCTGGCAAGCCAGCCAATGACACCGCCGATTACTAACCACAAGATAAAGCCCATTGCATTCTCCTTTGTCTCAGTTCATCCCCGCACCACGATCTCGCTGATAAGCGTGCAACTTGTTGTAGAGCGTCTTCAGACTGCAGCCGAGCACGTCGGCAGCGCGCCGCTTGTCGCCTTCGAAATGCTTGAGCGTCGCAAGAATGAAGGTGCGCTCGATTTCCTCGAGCGTCGCGCCAATTGGCATCTGGATCATGTCAGATGAGGGGCCCTCGCCTTCGGGATGCTGGCGCAGGGTCAGCATGTCCTGGTCGCTGAGAGTGAGCTCGCCGTCGCAGAGGATGTAGGCGCGCTCCACGGAATTGCGCAGCTCGCGCACGTTGCCGGGCCAGCGATGACGCATGAACCGCGCCCGCAGCTCATCCGAGAGGCGCTTGTGGGTGCCGTTGCGCAGGTTCAGCTCCGCGAGGAAGAACTCCGCGAGCACCAGCACGTCGTCGCTGCGCTCACGCAGCGGGGGCAGCTGCACGGTGACGACCGCAAGCCGGTAATAGATGTCCTCGCGCAACCGGCCTTCCTCGAAGGCCTGTGCCGGCGAGCGATTGGTCGAGGCCAGCACGCGCACGTCGACCTCGAGATCGCTCGAGCCGCCGACGCGGTTCAGGCGCTTGGTCTCGAGCACGCGCAGCAGCCGTGATTGCAGGTCGAGCGGCATTTCGGTGATCTCGTCGAGCAGCAGTGTGCCGCCGCTGGCGCGCTCGAATACGCCTTCGCGCGTACGCATGGCGCCGGTGAAACTGCCACGCTCGTGCCCGAAGAGCTCAGCCTCGATGAGCGTCGCGGGGATCGCCGCGCAATTGATGGCGACGAAGGGCTTGTCGGCGCGCGGACTCATGGCATGGACGGACTCGGCCACGAGCTCCTTGCCGCAGCCACTCTCGCCACAGATCAACACTGTCGTATCGGTCGGCGCCACGCGCACGATGAGGTCGCGCACTTTCTGCATCGCGGGAGAATTGCCAATGAGCCGCAACGTGCAATCGTCGAAGCGGGGGGAAACAGCAGCAGCGGTGACGCGCTGCGGGCGCAGCAATGCTCCTTCGGCCGCCAGTCCGCCGCCGAAATCCGCCGGAAAGAATTCGCCCGTCGGGCCCTTCACGGCGCGCCTGCGCCGGCACGGGCGGGAATCGCCTTGTCGTCTTTGGACACGATGATCTCCACTCGCCGGTTGAGTTGACGGCTGCCGGAATTGTCATTGCTGGCGACGGGGAATTCCTCGCCATAACCCATCGCGCGCACGCGCTGCGCGTCTACGCCGCGCCTGATGATCGCCATGGCGACCGCGTCGGCACGCTTCTGCGACAACTCGATGTTGTAATCGTCGGGACCCTGGTTGTCCGTGAATCCTTCGATCTGCACATTGCGTTCCGGATGCTCGCTGAGAAACGCCGCGATCTGCTCGAGCGAGCGCTGTGCACCGGACTTCAGCTCCGCGCGACCCGTGTCGAACAGCACGTCATCGAGCGTGAGCACCAGGCCGCGATCGGTCTGGGATGCCTGCACGTTCTCGAGCTGCGCGGCGAGACGCTGGGCTTCCTGCTGCGCCTGGGCGGTTTCCGCCTGGGCGTTCTGCAGTTCGTTGCGCGCCTGCGTCGCCACTGCCTGGGCTTGCTGAGTCTCGTTCTCGCGCGCGGACAGCAGGATCTTTTGCCGTTCCACCTCGCCAGCCTTGAGGCGCGCCCCGGCGACCTGCTCGTGCGCGCGCTGCTCGGCGACGTGTGCCGTCTGCGTTGCCAGGTAGGCGTAATGCGAGGTGTTGACGTTGGTCGCACCCTTCTCCTTGGCGGCGCCCTCGGCATTGATCAGCAGCTTGCGCGCGCGATCCAGTTCGGTGGGAGCGTATTTCGTGACATTGGGGTCGGCCTCGGCCTGGGCGATGGCAGCGCGAGCCTGCACCAGCTGGCCGTCATCGGCCGGCTTGGTTGCGCAGCCTGCGAGCGCCGCCACGAGGGAAGCGAAGACGAACGCGTTACTGATTCGTTTCATGATGCAATCCTCACTGCTGCGGGGATGACGTTTGCGGCTGCGGCGTGGTCGCGCCTGCGCCGCTGTGGCGCGTCGCTTCCTCGCGCAGGTCGCGCAACGAGGCATCCATCTCCGTCACAAGTTGCTCCTGTTGTTTGGCACGCGCTGTCGACTCTGCGAGCTGGGCGTCGACGTCGGCCTGGTCGGCCATACGCGCTGCCAGTTCCGCGTCGCGATGCTCGGCAGCGGACTGGGCCGCGGCCAGCTTGTTGCGCGCGGTGGTGAGCTCCACTTGCGCGAACTGCGCCGCCTGCGCCTGCTCGGCCCGGTCGACCGAACTCTTGGCGACGGCGATCTTGTCGGCGGGCATGGGCGTCGCCGCGCAGGCGACGATGCCAAAGGCCACCACGCACCAGAGCGCGTTACGAATTCCACTGAGCGTGATCATGATTACCCCCGTCCGTCCATGCCTGTGTCGAGGTCGTCGTCGAGCACCAGGTCGGATTCATCGAATTCATCGAATCCCAGGTTGCGTTCCCAGTTGCGAAGCTGGCGCTCCGCGTCCTCGCGGCTGATGCCGTACACCTCGCCGATCCGGCCCGCGAGCTGTTCGCGCCGTCCCGCAATCACGTCGAGGTGATCGTCGGTGAGGCGGCCCCAACGCTCCTGAATACGTTCTTTCCACAACTCCCAATCGCCCGAAATGCGGTCCCAATCCATGGTGAGCCTTCCGTGCAAATTCCTCGTCAATTCATTGTGAATTGCGCTGCCGCAAGTGCGGAGCGGCGGCAACCTCCAGTAGCGTGGGAACGAGCACGGCGCGGTTGTCATCGTTTGTCTGACAGCGGCGGTGGCGTCCCACCTCCCCGTCTGCCCCGCCGGTACAGCGCCATGAGGGGTGTCGCTGAGACCCCATGGACGATGATCGAGGCCGCAATGACCGTAAATACGCAGGAAACCAGGTCAATCGACGGCGCCAGCGGGATACCGTGAGCGCTGGCATAGGTGGCGTAGTACACGGACCCGACGCCCCGGATTCCGAACCAGGCCAGCAGGCGGCGTGGTGCAGCATCGGCCGCCTCGCCGCGTATCCCCAGCCACACCGCCAGCGGCCGGATCACCAGGATCAGGAGCGCCGCAACAAGCAGACCAGCCCGGGACCAGTAACCCGTGGAAATCATGACACCCACCAGCAGCACGATGGCCACCTCCACGATACGTTCGAGCTGCTCGTTGACGCTCAGCATGCTCGGCGTCAGTGGCGAGCGATGCGCCGCCGGCCGCGATCCGGCGTGCACGTCGTCGCCGCGCCGCAGCGCGAGTCCGGCGGCGAACACCGCCAGAAATCCCAGCGTGTGCGCCACCAGCGCCGCCCCGTAACTGAGGCCGATGACGCCCAGCAGCAGGAACTCGTCGATTATCGCGGCGTCCTCGCGCCAGCTGCGCAGCGCGCGCACGCCCCGCGCCACGCCGGCGCCAATGGCGAAGCCGATACCCAGACCGCCGGCGGTTCCCCAGATCACATCCACCAGCAGCCAGCGTGCACCGTACTCACCGAGCTCGTGCAGGCCAAGCCAGCCGAGGCCTAACAACACGAACGGAAATGCGGTGCCATCATTGAGGCCACCCTCCCCGGTGAGCGCGAATCGCAAGGTGTCACGATCATTCGGACTGCGCAGCTGAACATCGGAGGCCAGCACCGGGTCGGTGGGCGCGAGCGTCGCGCCCAGCACCAGCGCCAGCCCGGCCGGCAAGGCCAGCAGCCAGTAGCCGGCAGCGGCAACACCGGCGGTGGTCAGTATCATGGAGACGGTCGCCAGCTTCAAAGGCAGGCTCCAGCGTCTGTCGCCGACCGGGACCCGCATCTTGATACCCACGGTGAAGAGCGCGATCAACAGCGCAATCTCGGAGATGGCCTCGAGCAGCGCCAGCTTGCGCAGCGGATGGATCTCGAGCAGGTCGAATGCCGCCGGTCCGAGCGCGAATCCGACGAATAGATAGATCATCGCGGGACTGATGGGCAGCCGGTCGAGAAACCGCGCGAGCAGCGCGATGACCACCAGCAGGACGCCGACGAGGAGAAACCAGAATGCAGCCACCGGCGCAAGCCTGTCGCCTGCGCACACCTCTCGCTCTAAGACCTCGCCGACACCGGCGTCAGCGCTCGGCCCGGCGGGAGGTAAGGCCAGTACGCGCCCGCGTGCCGGTGTCCCCGATCCGCGACCCCCAAGTGACTGTTTGTAGTTAGATTGACTCTGCGTGTCGCTGCCCTGCGTCGCCCGGTTTCCCGATTGTCGCGGCACGCGGGCAATCGTCTCGCCGCCGCGCCGGCACCAGGCGCGGCGTGCGGGCACAAGTGCGTGATTCTCCTGAAGGAAGCCGAGGTTGGCACGGCATCTGCTTGGAAGAGGCAGGTGGCGTCGCCCGGGCTGGTTCCCGGCGCCGAGCCACGCACTGAGTCGAAGCTGAATTGAAGAGACAAAGGAGACGCCATGAAGATCAAACTGCTCGCCGCTGCCGCCGTCATGATGATCCCGCTCGCCGGCCTGGCCGCCGAGCCGGACAAGACGGTGCCGCAGGAGCCCACCACGCCATCCGGCCAGTCCGCCTCGTTCGACACGCTGGATGCGAACAAGGACGGCCGCATTTCGATGCCGGAGGCCTCCGCCGATCCGAAACTGGTCGAGAGCTTTTCCACTGCCGACAAGGACGGCGATGGCTACCTCGACAGTTCCGAGTACGAGTCGAGCGCGCAACCCCAGCAATAACCGGCGGTAGCGCAGAGAACCCCGCGCGGCCGCGATCGTCGCGCGGGGTTCTCTATTTTTGCGCGCCTGGAGCAGCCGCGCGGACCGACCAATCTCGACTTCGAAGGTTGAAGGTATCGGTCAGAGCTTGCGCAGCCAGATGTTCCGGTAGCGGACCAAGTGCGAGTGATCCTGCAATCGTAGCGGCATGTCGCCGTGCGGCCGGTAGCTGGGAGCGCCGATGTAGGCGGTGGCGCCCTTGAGAACGGAATCGTTCTGCACCAGCACGCCGTTGAGCAATACGGTGACGCGTGCCGGCGAGCTGAGTGACCCATCCGCCGCAAAGCGCGGTGCCGTGTAGACGATGTCGTAGGTCTGCCAGTGTTCGGCAGGCCAGGCGGCATTCACCAGCGGCGGAAATTGCTTGTAGATGGATCCCACCATGCCGTTCACGTAGGTCTTGTTCTCGAAGTTGTCGAGCACCTGCACTTCGTAGACGTCCTGCAGGAAGATGCCGCTGTTGCCCCGGTCCTGGTTGACCTTGTCAGCCGGCAGGTTCGGATCCCACCACTCGACGTGCAATTGCACGTCGCCGAATTTTTCGCGGGTCTGGATGTCGCCGGTGCCGGGCGCCACGATCAACTCGCCGTTGGCCACGCTCCAGCGGGCCGGCGCATCACCAGTAGCGCTCTTCCAGGCATCGAGGTTCTTGCCATCGAACAGCACGATGGCATCGGACGGCGGCGCTCCGGGCGTGGCGCCGGGCGTCACCTTCGCGGGCACCGGGAACCACACTTCCGTGAGCCTGGGTTCCGGCGGCATGTCGTCGGCTTTGGTCAGCGGCCGGATACGGATGTTGCGATAGAAGACCTCCGCGCTTTCGGCCTGCAGCGCGATCTTGCCGTGATCGACCTTGACCCAGGCGTTGGTCGCTGCGTCCCAGCCCCTGATGTCGAACACGCGCATGTTGGTGACGCCGTTAACGATGTGCGTGGCGCGGTCGCCGCGCACGATGACTTCGAGGGTATTCCACTCCGGATATTCATTGACTCGGCTGTGACGCGTGCGCTCGAACTTGCCGTCGTTGCCGACCGTGGCGGGCACGCCGCCTTCCTCGGGCAGTGCGTACAGCCCGGTCTTCGGGTTCACGAAGCTGGAGAGCCGCGACGAGACCGCCCAGGAATCGCCGGTGTCCCCTTCCTGGATCTGTGCCTCGGCACCCGCCGGCCAGTCGCCCGTGCGCTCGCGATGCACGTGATAGACAAGCCCGGCATCGCGCACGAGTTCATTGCGCGGCGCGAATTTCTTTTCGCCCCAGCGGTATTCCAGGCTGATGACGTAGTCCTTCAGGTCGGCATCGGTTTCCAGGTAGGCATTGGGTTGTGTGCTGCCCGCAGGCTGCGTCGGATAGGCGTGAATGAGGCCGTCTTCGACCTTGAAAAGGGTCGCGGCTGGCGGCGCGTCGGCGCTCGTCTTCGATGCATAGTGCACCGACCAGCCCTTGAGGTTCTTGCCGTTGAACAAGGGTTTCCAGCCGGCATTGCCCTCCGCGGCCAGCGTCCCCGCACCGCAGAACATTGCGCCCGCCGCACAGGCAAGCACCCACGTCGACTTCATGATTCCCCCATGCCCGTTTTTTAATGAACGGCGCGCATCATGCGGTTGGCGATGGTCGCGCGCAAGAACGCGATGAATCAGTCGCCGGCCACGATCCAGCGCGCTGCCTTCTCGGCGATCATGAGAGTCGGACTATTGGTGTTACCACTGGTGATCGTCGGCATGATGCTGGCATCCACCACACGCAGTGCGCCGACACCGCGAACGCGCAGGTGATTGTCGACCACCGCGCTGTCGTCGCCGCCCTTGCCCATGCGCGCCGTGCCTACCGGGTGAAAGATCGTGTTTGCGATGTTCCCACCCTCGCGCACCAGCTCCTCGTCGGTGGTGAACTGCGGTCCCGGCAGGTGCTCCCGGGGCTGAAATGCCGCCAGCGCGGGCTGCTCCACGATGCGGCGCGTGAGGCGCAGCGAATCGGCGGCCACGCGGCGATCCTCCGCCGTCGCAAGATAGTTAGGCGCGATGCGCGGCGCCGCGTGGATGTCCGCGCTGCGAATGCGCACGCTGCCGCGACTGGTGGGGTTCAGGTTGCAGACACTGGCCGTGAACGCGGGGAAGCTGTCAATGGGCTGGTCGTAGGCACGCAGGCTCAGCGGCTGCACGTGGTACTGGAGGTTGGGATGCGCGCGCCCGGGATCGCTCTTCGCAAAGGCGCCGAGCTGCGACGGCGCCATGCTCATCGGACCGGTGCGGCGCAACGCATATTCCAGCGCGATGCCCAGGCGGCCCCAGAAGCTCGAGGCAACCACGTTGAGTGTGCGCACTCCCTGCACCTTGAACACCGGCCGGATCTGCAGGTGATCCTGAAGGTTGGCGCCCACGCCGGACAGCGGGTGCCGGACTTCGATTCCATGCTCACGGAGCAATGGCGCCGGGCCGATGCCCGATAGCTGCAGGAGCTGCGGTGTCGCGATGGCCCCGGCCGACAGAATGACTTCGCGCGAGGCGCGCACATTCACCCGTTCCGCACCGCGCAGCAGGGTCACCCCGGTGCAGCGCAGCCGCCCATCCGCCGTCTCGAACTGCAGCCTCTCGGCCAGCGTGCGCACCCACACGGTGAGATTGGCGCGCCCTCGTATGGGCTTGAGAAAAGCCTTGGCAGCGCTCAGGCGCAGTCCATTGCACTGGTTGACGTCGAAATAGCTGACGCCAGCGTTGTCGCCGCAATTGAAATCCGCCACGCGGGGAATGCCCGCTTCATCGGCGGCGGCGGCAAAGGCATCGAGAATGTCCCAGCGCAGCCGCTGGCGGCTCACGCGCCACTCGCCATCGGCGCCATGTGAGGCGCTGACATCCGTCGCGCCCGGCTCGCAGCGATAGCTGCCCTCGTGCGCGCGAAAGTCCGGCAGCACATTGCGCCAGTTCCAGCCGTCGTCGCCGGTGAGTTCTGCCCAGCCATCGTAGTCACGCGCCTGGCCGCGCATGTAAATCATGCCGTTGATGCTCGAGCAGCCTCCCAGCACCTTGCCGCGCGGATACAGCAAGTCGCGGTGGTTGAGCCCCGGCTCATGCTCGGTGCGGTAACACCAGTCTGTGCGCGGATTACCGAGGCAGCGCAGGTAGCCGACCGGAATGTGAATCCAGTGATAGTTATCGTTGCCGCCAGCTTCGATGAGCAGCACGCGGCAGGCGGGCTCGGCGCTGAGACGGTTTGCGAGCAGGCAGCCGGCAGTGCCGGCACCAATGATCACGAAGTCGTAGGTCGGATCACCCAACGGGAAGGACCGGGCGTTGTTGTTGTCGCGGCCCAGTGTACAGAAATCGGGATCCAGGAAACGGAGCGGTGGCGGCGATCGCCAACCACCGCTGACCCGCGCGCCCGAATGGCCGCGCGGGTCGCGGGTGAACTACTGCTTGGGAGGTTCGGAAGCCGGCGGTTGGTTGGCGCTTTGCACTTCATCTCTCTCGATGAAGCCGTCGCCGTTCTGGTCGTAGCGCGAGAATTGCGCGTTCACGTCCTCGTTGGCCGCTGCCTCGACCTTCGAAATTTTCCCGTCGCTGTTCGTGTCGAGGGATTCAAAGGTGGCGCCTTTCTGCGAAGGCTCTGAAGGTTGCTCAGGGCTCTGCGCCAGGACGACCGCAATGGGCAGCGATGCCACCATGGCGCCCGCGATCAAGGAGAGTCGCAATCTGGATACTTTCATGTCGTTTCCTCTGTTACCGATGTATCGACAGGGAAGAGAGGCAAACAACGTGCCAACACGAGGGCGGGCCCGCAGTCGATAATTGCCCGTGCGGGCGGGTTGGTGACGGGGTTGCGTTGAAAGAAGTGCCCGGCGAAGGCCGATTCTTGCGATGCGCGCGCGGCCGGTTGTAAGTCTAACTACCGGAATAGTCCGTCACACTGTCGGACGATTGGTGGGTCGGGTGGGATTCGAACCCACGACCAACGCCTTAAAAGGGCGCTGCTCTACCGCTGAGCTACCAACCCGCTGTTTCGCAGGGCGCGCAGTCTACACGATCTGCGGGCCTACTTGGACATAGCGTGTGGGGTCAGAAACTCCTGCAGAAACAAAGCCTTCTCGCCTTAACTTACAGGAATCACACAAGCCGCATGCGA
>Ga0207691_10002793_pt1 | contig 17024 bp, 15 predicted proteins | sample KBSM13metaG_FD_184327 | JGI IMG/M metagenome (GOLD analysis project Ga0207691, IMG submission 184327) | Miscanthus rhizosphere microbial communities from Kellogg Biological Station, Michigan, USA - KBS M1-3 metaG (SPAdes) (version 2) | ecosystem: Host-associated > Plants > Roots > Rhizosphere >... | reverse complement strand
TGGACGCCGCACGCCGCTCCTTCTGTGCTGCGGGCGCGCTGCTGCTGGCCGGTTGCGCCAGCACTGGCCCGGGCGCGGCCGCCAGGGCCGAGCTGGGTGCCACCGGGAAGCTGCGCACCGCCATCAACTTCGGCAATCCGATCCTCGCCGCCAAGGACGCGGCGGGCGAGCCGCGCGGCGTGTCGGTGGACCTGGCGCGCGAGGCGGGCCGCCGCCTCGACCTGCCGGTCGATCTCGTGCTCTTCAACTCCGCCGGGAACGTGGTCGAAGCCGTCAAGGCGCGGCAGGTGGACCTCGCCTTCGTCGCGATCGACCCGGTCCGCGCGGCGGACATGGAATACACGGCGCCCTACGTGATCATCGAAGGCGCCTACCTGGTGCGCAACGACTCGCCGCTGCAGCGCAACGAAGAGGTGGACCGCCCCGGCACCCGGGTCGCCGTACGGGTCGACGCACCGGGGTCCCGGGCACGTCTGCAGGCCCTTGCCCGCGCGACCGGTGTGTACGTCGAGCGTGAGCTGATCGCGGTCCCCAACACCCGCCACCCCATCGTGCTCGTCGATGACGACGAGAGTGCGGTGCGCTTCCTGTGGGACGGACTGGCCACGGTGCCACCCGGCCTCTGCCGTACGGTGCCCCTCGCCGCGCTCGCTCTGCGCGCTGCCCGCTCGGCCCCGTGGGAGTGGACCGGCGCCATCGCCCCGGGCCGGATCCTGTTCGGGGTGCGGACATGACCGCGCGGCGGCTCCAGGACCTGCTCGGCCGGCCACGGGGAGTGCTGATCACCGCCTCCCGCGATCCGGACGCGAAGCTCACGTTCGTGGTCACCCGACAGCTCCCTGGCACGGCCGGCTCGACCCGGCTGGTCGTGAAGATCCCGGTGAGCGCGATCGCTTCCGAAGCTGTCACGCGCGAGGGTCGGATGCTGGTGGACCTGCGCCGGATGTGCACGGGCCCTTTGGTCAGCACGTTCCCGCGGTACGTCGAGTCCGTGCATGTCGAGGAGCGCTCGGCCCTGGTGTCGACGGCGTTGCCGGGCTCGCCGATGAGCGTCGGCTACCACCAGTGGCTGCACACCGCGCGCCGATCCCGCGTCGCCGCCGACTTCCGCCGAGCGGACGCATGGCTGACCGTGTTCCAGACCGAAACCCACCTCGGGGACAAGCCCATGGCGTGGCCGGCCGAGATGGAGGAGGCGCTGCGCCGGCGGTGGGACGGGCATCCGTGTCTGGACCTCGCGCTGCACCGGCTGCAGGTCGCGCGCGGCCACCTCGACGGCCGGATCGCGCCGACGTCGGCGGTGCACGGCGACTTCTGGTTCGGCAACCTGCTCGTCTCCGGGGACGCAGTCACCGGAGTCGTGGACTGGGAGAGCGGCGGAGTCACCGGCTGCCCGCTGCGCGACCTGGCGCGGTTCCCGTTGAGCTACAGCCTGTACCTCGACCGGCATACCCGGCCCGGGCACCGGGTGCTCGGGCACCGCGGCCTGCGCCGGGCCGGCTTCGGATCCGGGGTGCGCTACGGGCTCCTCGGCACCGGCTGGCTGCCCCGCCTCGTCCGCGGCTTCCTGCGGGACGGCCTGCTGCGGCTCGGCCTGCCGCCCGATCTCTGGTACGACGTCGCGCTGGTCGGCCTCGGTGAGGTGGCCGCGACCGCCAACGACGAGGCGTTCGGGCGCGGCCACCTGACGTTGCTCGCGGGCCTGCCCGAGAGTCCGCCGGAGCGGAGACGGACCCGATCGTGACGCTCACCGAACCGGTCGGCGTCCACGCCCCCGTCTCGCGTCGACGCACGGACCCGCTCGCGATCGCGGTCGGCACGACCGTGGTGCTTCTCCCGTTCCTCACGCCCGCCGGTCCCGGCAACTCGGCGCTCGGCGACGTCAGCATGGTGTGCGCGGTGATCATGGCGTTCCTGTGGGCCGCGCGCGAAAGGCTTCCGATCCACGTGCCCTACGCTCCCGGGGTCGCGCTCCTCGTGATCGGCGGCGCTACCGCCGCGATCCTGGCACGTGCGCCGAGCTCGGTGGCCCTGGTGCTGGTGGAGGACCTGGTGCTGCTCTCGTGGGCGTGCACGCTGACCCTGGGACGGCATCGGCCGGCCCTGGTCCGGGCCGCGACCGTGGCCTGGTGCCGGATGGCACCGCTGTACTGCGTGGTGATGGTGATCGCCTACCTGACAGGGATCAACGCGGTCAGCGGGGTGTCCGGCAAGGACGGGGTCCGGGCGTCGTACACCTTCGGCGACCCCAACCTGGCCGGCAACTACCTGGTCGTGTCGTTGTTCATGATGGCTGCCTGCCGACGGCCGCGGACCCCGTGGATGCGGCACGCCGGCTACCTCGTGGTGCTCACCGCGGTGCTGTTCACCGGCTCCAACGGCGCGATGCTGACCCTCGTGCTCGGCAGCGTCGCGTGCTGGGTGCTGTCCCGGGGCCGGCTCGGTGCCGCCAAGGGCGTGAGCGCACTCGTCGTCTCCGCCTTGATCGCGATCACCTTTGCGGTGTGGGTGATCCCTAACGTCAGCCTCGACGGGGTGCGCGAGGCAACCGCAGGCAGTATCCCGTTGCTGCGCGACTCGGTGGGCCGCAGCGGCAGCTCGACCGCGGAGCGCAGCAGCATCGTCTCCGAGGGCTTCGCCCTCTTCCTCGACGGGGACACCACCGGCTACGGTCCCGCTCGCACCAAGGCCACCCTGCAGAACGACCAGGCGCCGTACGTCAAGGAGGCGCACAACGACTACCTCGCCACCCTGCTCGAGCGCGGCGTGATCGGCTCCGTCGGCCTGGTCCTCCTCATCGTCGCGATCGCCCTCCGCTGCATGGCCCTGGCCGGACCGCTACCGCTGCCTCCGGAGCTCGCCTCGTCGGTGCCGCGGCCGTGGCTGCTGGTGGCGATCGCCCCGGTGATGGCCACGGCGGCCGCGTTCTACGAGGTGCTTCACTTCCGTCACCTGTGGACCTGGCTGGGCATCGTGGCCGCGCTCGTCCTCGCCCTTCAGGACGCGCGGCGGGCGCAGCGCGAGCGGGGGACGACGCCGTGAGCGGCGAGCAGGCGGGACTCCTGGCCCGCGCGACGTCCCGCGGCGGGGTGGCTCGCAGCGCGGCAGCCAACACGGCAGCACGACTGCTGGCGATACTCGGGCTGACGGCGGCGACGGTCGTGATCGCACGTACCGACGGCGCCGGTGCCGTCGGCAGCTATGCGCTGCTCCGCATGCTGCCGGGGCTGGTCGGGGTGCTCTGCGTTGCCGGGCTGCCTGGGGCCCTCGCCTACTTCCTGGCTCCCCGACGCAGGGGTGAGGAGCGGCTGTGGCCGACGCTGATGGCGATCGCGGCGGTCGGGGCGACGATCGGATGCCTGCTCTGGGCGGTCGGCTCCGTGGCCTTGGCGACGCTGTTCTTCCCCCACGCCCCCCTGGCCACGGTTCTCGCCGCAGCGCTGACGGTGCCGACCCAGCTGCTCCTGACCGTCGGCAAGACAGCGCTGCAGGGCCTCGGCGCCCGGCGCGGCGGGGACACCGTGATCGCGGCTGAGGAGATCGCCTTCCTTCCCTGCTACCTGCTGGCGGCCGTCGCTGGCCTGCACGGCCTGGCCGGGATCGTGTTCGGCCTGGCGCTCGCCGACCTCGCAGTCGCCGTGTTCGCGTGGTGGGCCGTGGCCCGACGCCTGCACTGGCGGCGACTGGGCCTGTCACGCGAGCACGGCTGGTGGGGTCGGCCACGCGCCGACCTGGCCCGGCAGGTCATTGCCTACGGCATGCGCGGCCAGCTCGGCGGACTGATCACGCTGCTCAACCTCCGGCTCGACTTCCTGTTCCTCGGCGCGCTGGCGGGCCCCGCGGTGCTCGGCACCTACGCCGTCGCCTCCAAGTACGCCGAGCTGGTGCGGCTGCCGGGCACCGCGCTGACCTGGGTCACCTACCCCCGGATGGCGGCGATGACCGCCGCCGAGGCGGCTGTGCACGTCCGCCGGCTGCTGGGTCCCGCCCTGGCGCTCGTGTCGCTGGCGGTGGTGCCGCTCTTCCTCCTCGCCGGACCCGTGCTCCGGCTGCTCTACGGCGCCGCCTTCGACTCCGGGGTGCGACCGGCCCAGGTGCTGCTCGTGGGCATGCTGCTGTCCGGTGCCTCCGGGGTCGCGAGCGGCTACCTCTACGGACGCGGGCGGCCCGGCCTCAACTCGCTCGGCCTCGGCCTCGGCCTGGTCGCCACCGTAGCGCTCGACCTGGCCCTCATCCCGCCGTACGGCGCCCTCGGCGCCGCCGTTGCATCGTCGGCCGCCTACCTGCTGGGCGACGCCGTGCTGGTCTTCTTCGTGCTCCGCCGGAGCGCCGCACCGGAGCAACGACCCGCTCCGGCAGCGGTCGACCAGGCGGTGTCGTCGTGATCCGCCCCCGTCGCACCGGTGTGGCGGTGGCCCTCCTCGCGGCCCTGGCCTCGTGCGCCTCACAGCGTCCGGCGGTCGGTGCAGAGGACCGCCAGGCCGGTCCGCCGTCCCACGTCACCATCGCCACGTCGGGACCGGCGCCCCTGCTCGAGGCCGCGTCGGCCGGTGCCGAGTCCGCGGTCGAGGTCGCCGTGGCCGGTCCGGCGTCCGGGGTCAAGGTCACCTCGTCGGGACGTGCGGCCGGGCTCACCTCATCCGACCCCTACCTCCGGACGGCCGCCCAGCTGCGCAGCCGCGACGTGCGGGTCTGGTTCGAGATCGACCTGGTCGCCTGGTGGCTCGACGGGCCGACCATGTTCCAGCGCGCCGTGCAGCGCATGGCGGAGCTCGCCCGGTTCCAAGACACGGTCGGTTTCAAGGTCGCCGACGAGCTGGGCTACCACGACGGCCTGACCACGAAGGCGCAGGTGCTCGCCTTCCTGCGTGCCACCCGCTCCGCTCTGGCCCGAGTGGCCCCACGTGCCGAGGTGCTCGTGGACGCGATGGTGCCGGAGCTGGGCTGCCTGCGCGACTACGGCTCGTTCGGCGCAACCTGCGCCCGCAACACCCGCGCCACGAGTCCCGGAGCAAGCATCGACACGGTGTCCACGTACCTCAGGGCCGGGCTGGTCGACCGGCTCGACCTGAGTGTCGGGCTGCTGTCCGCGTCGGCCTACCATGATCGCGGCCTGACCCTCCGCCAGGCGAACTGCAAGGTCTGGCGCGACGTCGACGCGCTCGGGTGGTCCGCGATGACCTGGCTGCAGGCCCGCAAGGCGCTGGCGATGGACGGAGGCTGGACCGGCACGCGCACAGCGGCGTCGCGGGCCGTGGAGCTTCACGTCGACGTCCCGCGGGAGCATGGCGCCAACGCCGTCGACATCTGGACCTGGCGGCAGGCGTATGACGGCGGCACCTACAGCCTGCTCGCACCCGACCTCCAGCCGAACCCTCTCTGGCAGGTGCTGCTGGCCCGGAGGCGAGCCGGGGCGGACCTGCTCACGCACGTGACGCCCAGCACCCTGTCAACGCGAGCGCCCAGGCGGGCGCACGAGTACGACCTCGTCGCCAGCGTCTTCGACGAGGTGTTCGTCGCGGCCGGACCGATCTGAGAGGAGCACCCGATGACGACGTCGTCGACCCGGGGCGAGCCGCCCCGTCCCAGCCTCCTGGGCAACCCGTTTGTCGTGAGTGCGTCCCGCCGCGCGTGCGACCTCGTGCTCGGCACCCTGCTCGTGGTGGCCACCGCCCCGCTGCTCGCACTGGCCTGCGTGCTCGTCCTGCTCGAGGACGGGAGGCCCCTGCTGTTCCACCAGGAGCGGGTGGGCGAGCACGGCCGGCCGTTCCGGTTGGTCAAGCTGCGCACCATGCGAGCCGGTCCCGCGGGCCCCGGCCTGACTGTCGCCGATGACCCACGGATCACCCGTGTCGGTGCCTTTCTTCGGCGCACCTCGCTGGACGAGCTGCCCCAGCTGTGGCACGTGCTGCGGGGCACGATGACCCTGGTCGGGCCGCGGCCGGAGAGCCTCGCTCTGGCAGCGAGGTACCCGGCCGACTGCGTGGCCGTGCTGCAGGCCCGCCCCGGCCTCACGGGACCGGCGCAGCTGAGGATCCGCGAGGCCGCCAACGTGCCCCCGCCGGGCGTCGACGTGGAGTCGTACTACCTGACGGTGCTGGTGCCCCGGCGCACCCGACTCGACCTCGACTACCTGCGTCGGCCCACGCTGGCGGCCACGCTGCGCTATGTCGTGCTCACCGGGCTGTTCGTGGTGGGACTGGCCGACATACAGGAGTAGCTGGGATCCACCTCACGGACCGGTAGCGGGTCGCAGCGCGCATTGCGGCACTCCCCCGTGGCCAGGTCGAACTCGAAGTTGTGCCCGAGGCAGTGCATCTTGCCGTCCATCACGACCCCGGTCTCGGTGAGATCCTCACCGTTGTGGGGGCAGTAGCGCCCCACCTCCAGCATCCTGCCGTCGTGCTCGAGCAGGAACGTGTCCTTGGGGTCGCGGGCCGCCTCGAACGCCTCCACTGCACGCAGCGCGGCCAGATCGGCGTGCTTCAGCAGGCCCACGAGGTAGTCGTTGTAGATGTCAGGCTCCCGCCTTGCCGAGATCCGGAGCGAGAGCAAGAGCTCCTCCCAACGCGTGCGCCCGCTGACCACGCCCGCGAGCCAGCGGGCGTCCACGGTTATCTCGTAGTCGGCAGGCCCCTGGCCGCCGTCGAGATCCACGCGCACGGAGTCGGGCCCGAGGTGGGCGTCCCAGGTGCCTCCCGCCGCACCGAGCACGCGGAAGCGCACGAGCAGCCCGATCCGGGCCAGGAAGTACGACGACAGCGTGGCCAGCGACTCGAGGTGCGCCCGGAACGCCTCGCCCAGCCCGGAGTCGGCCGCCGGTGGGGGGTTGGCCGCCCACACCGCGTCGATCGCGGCGCGACGCCGCTCGGCATACGCCTGCAGGTACCGGCGGCGTTCCTCGACGGTGTCGTCGAGATCGAACGAGGACCAGTACGGGTCGCGCCGGATGCCACCTGCCCCCAGCCGGACCGCGTCGCCGGGCAGGAGGTAGGCGCTCCGCTGGTGCGGCAGCCGCTCGCGCAGCCAGGCCAGCGCCTCGTGCTGGTCGGGGAAGATGCCAGGCCCGTGCAGCCGGGCGTTGAGCTCGAACAGGGCCGGGTCGAGGAAGCACGGCGGGCCGGCGTACGGCAGCACAAGGGTGGGCTTCACCGAACGCACCAGCCGGGTGACGGCGCGGAACTTGGCCAGCCGCTTGCGCTCGCTGACCTCCGCCAGGGCGTCGGGCGGGTAGTCGTAGCAGACCGGGTGCCAGCTCGCCCCGGACATCTGCACCGCCATCAGCGACGGTGGGCCGCCGACCTCGGTCATGGCCCGACGAGTCTGTGCCAGGGAGATCCGTGCGTCGTTCGTGTGCAGCACGGAGTAGCCGTCGACGCTGACCAGGACCGCCGCGTCGTGGCTCATCGGGCACTGCTCCGGGATCACCGTCAGCCAGCCGTCGCGACCGAAGCGGAGCCGCTCCCACGCGTCGAGCACGATCACGTGCCTGCGTCCCGCCGCCGCCAGCCGACGCTCGATGATCGTCGAGGGGTAGCGGGGCACCACGATCGGCACCTGCGCAGGAAGCCGTGCCAGGAAGTCCAGGTCCAGGTGGTCCAGATGCTCGTGGGAGACCACGACCAGGTCGGCGCCGGCCAGCCACGGCCCAGGCAGGTGCTCGTTGTCCGGGAACGGGAACCACGACCCGAGGAACGCCCCAGACCGCGACACCCAGGGGTCGAGCAGCAGCCGCACCCCCTGGGCCTCGACACACAGCCCGGCGTGTCCGAGCGCAGTGACGACCGGTTCGACCATAGGCACCAGCCTCGCGCCGACCCTGATCTCCGGGATCATCCAGCGGGACGGTCGACGTACGACGAGCGGACGAGCCCGCGTGGCGAGTTGGAATCCTTTGTCTAGTTCTCTAGTGTACTTACATGTTGCATGTCGACCGCTACGGACTCGCCCTGACCGCGGGCGCCGACGCGGTGGCGGCGTACAACCGGGGCATAGGGCATCTGCTCCGGCTCGAACGAGGGGCCGTCGAGGCGGTGGCCTCGGCCGTCGCGTTCGACCCGACGTTCGCGCTCGGCCACGCCGCGCTGGCGCTGCTCGGCCACGAGTTCTGTGCGCCGGTCGACGTCGGATCCCGGATGCGGGACGCGCGGCTGCACGCCCGCCGGAGCACCGAGCGGGAGCGCAGCCATGTGCACGCGGTCGACCGACACCTCGCCGGCGACTCCGCTCCCCTGGTCCAGCACCTCGAGCGCTACCCCGCCGACGCGCTGCTGCTGTCCGTGGCGGTGCCCACGATCGCCTTCGCCGGGGTGACCACCGTGCCGGAGCAGGCGTGGCGGATCGTGGAGCAGTGCGGCCCGGCGTACGGCAACGACTGGTGGTACGCCGGTCTGCTCGCGTTCATGCGCCAGGAGCAGGGGCTGTTCGACGAGGCGATGGATCTGTCCCGCGCGTCGCTCGCCGACGAGCCCGCCGCTGGTCACTCGGCCCATGCCCGGGCCCACGCGCACTACGAGACCGCGGACCACGCCGCCGGACTGGCCTGGATGGACGACTGGATCACCGGCGCCGGTGCGCGCGCCGACAGCCTCACCCACTTCTCCTGGCACGCCGCCCTGCACGAGCTGTCCACCGGCGACCTCGACGCGGTCCGGCGCCGCTACGACGCCCAGCTCCGGCCGACCCCGGACATGGGCTGTCGCAGTCTCGTCGACTCCGGGTCGCTGCTCTGGCGTTGGGCGCTGACACCCGGCTGCGGCAGCGTGCCCGGGATCGAGGAGGTCATCGCCCAGCTCGACGGCGAGCTGCTCCGATGTCCGCCCACACCGTTCATGGGGCTGCACGCGGCCATAGCGCTGTGTGCCGCCGAGGACGCCTCCGGGCTGGCGACCCTTGCGCGCAGCTGTGCCGGCGACGACGATCCGACGCAGGTCGAGGTGATCGCCCCCCTCGCCCGGGCGATGCGCCGGCTCGTGCTCGGGGACGCCTCGGGGGCCGCGGACGACCTGGCCGCGCTCAGCCCGCGGCTGTGGCGCGTCGGCGGGAGCGACGCCCAGCGCGAGGTGGTCGAGGAGACCCGGATCTGCGCACTGCTCCGAGCCGCCCGCTACGACGACGCGATCGCGCTCGTCGATCGTCGTCTGGACCGTCGGCCCTGCCGCCGGGACGAGTGGTTCCGCGCCGAGGCGACCGCGGGGACGGTGCTGGCCGGCTGAGCCCGCACCCTAGGTGGCGAGGATCTTGCCGCCCTTGACCGTGATCCCGACCTTCTGGAGACCGGCCGGGGCCGGGCCCTGGGTCACGGCTCCGGTCTTGGCGTCGTACTGGCTGCCGTGGTGGTTGCACATGATCGAGCCGTCCTCGACCGAGGTGACGAGGAAGCCCTGGTGGGTGCAGACGGCGGAGAACGCGTCGAACTGGCCCGCCGTCGGCTGGGTGATCACGATCTTCTGCTCGGCGAGGATCACGCCGCCGCCGACCGGCACCTCGCGGGTCGTCGCCAGTTCCTTGCCCGAAGCCGTGCTCCCGCCCGAACCGCCGTCGGTGCTCTTCGACTGGTCGGGTGCCGGCTCCGTCGAGCCGGCGTTGTCGCTCCCGCAGCCGGCGAGGGCCACCGCGACGCCGAGCGCCCCCAGACCGTGGAAGAAGATCCTGCGGGTGGGACGCGGCTCGTGGTCAGCCATCGGGAGAGTCCTTCGGTTGAGAGTCACGCAACGCTAGCGTGCCGCGGTCAGGAAGCGGCTTTGCGCTTGCTGGGTGTTCGCTGTGAGCTCGCTGACGATCCTTCGCCGGCCGAGCCCCGGGCCGCCGCGGACGCCCGGGCAGACGCCTGCCTCTTCGTGGCACGACCGCCGGCCGCGGCGGTCTTCTTCGCCGGCGCTTTGGACGCGGTCTCCGGCGGTCGAGCCTGTCGGGACCCGGTGCGCCTCCGGGACGCCTTCGTGGTGCGGCTGCGACCCTCCAGCAGCGGTGCCAGGAACTGGCCGGTGTAGCTGGTGGGGTCGGCGGCGACGTCCTCCGGCGTGCCGGCCGCGACCAGGGTGCCCCCGCGCTTGCCACCCTCGGGCCCCATGTCGATCAGCCAGTCGGCGGTCTTGATCACGTCGAGGTTGTGCTCGATCACCAATACCGTGTTGCCCTGGTCGACCAACCGGCCGAGCACCAGCAGCAGCTTGCGGATGTCCTCGAAGTGGAGGCCGGTGGTGGGCTCGTCGAGCACGTAGACCGTGCGCCCCGTCGACCGCTTCTGCAGCTCCGAGGACAGCTTCACGCGTTGCGCCTCACCGCCGGAGAGCGTGGTCGCCGGCTGGCCGAGCCGGACGTAGCCGAGCCCGACCTCCACCAGTGTCTTCATGTGCCGCGAGATCGACGGGATCGCGGCGAAGAACTCGACGGCCTCCTCGATCGGCATGTCGAGCACCTCGGCGATGGTCTTGCCCTTGTAGTGCACCTCGAGGGTCTCGCGGTTGTAGCGGGCGCCGTGGCAGACCTCGCACGGGACGTAGACGTCCGGCAGGAAGTTCATCTCGATCTTGATCGTGCCGTCGCCCGCGCACGCCTCGCAGCGGCCGCCCTTGACGTTGAAGGAGAACCGCCCCTGCAGGTAGCCGCGCATCTTCGCCTCGGGCGTCGACGCGAACAGCTTGCGGATGTGGTCGAAGACGCCGGTGTACGTCGCCGGGTTGGACCGCGGTGTGCGCCCGATCGGCGACTGGTCGACGTGGATCACCTTGTCGACGTGCTCGAAGCCGCTGATCTTGCGGTGCCGCCCCGGCACGGTGCGGGCGTTGTAGATCTGCTTGGCCAGCGCCGTGTAGAGGATGTCGTTGACCAGCGTGGACTTCCCGGAGCCGGACACCCCGGTGACCGCGACGAAGAGCCCGAGCGGGAACGGCACGTCGATGTCCTGGAGGTTGTTCTCCCGGGCGCCGTGCACGACCAGCTCGCGGTGCTTCGTGCGCGGGCGGCGTACGGCGGGCAGCGGGATCTCCTTGCGACCGGAGAGGTACATGCCGGTCGGCGAGTCGGCGTGCTCGAGCAGCCCCTGCACTGTGCCCGAGTGGACCACCTGGCCCCCGTGCTCGCCGGCGCCCGGGCCGATGTCGACCACCCAGTCGGCGGTGCGGATCGTCTCCTCGTCGTGCTCGACCACGATCAGCGTGTTGCCGAGGTCCTTGAGCCGGACCAGCGTCTCGATCAGCCGCTGGTTGTCGCGCTGGTGGAGCCCGATGCTCGGCTCGTCGAGCACGTAGAGCACGCCCACCAGCCCGGCACCGATCTGGGTCGCGAGCCGGATCCGCTGCGCCTCGCCTCCGGACAGCGAGCCCGAGGGCCGGTCGAGGGAGAGGTAGTCGAGGCCGACGTCGAGCAGGAACCGGAGCCGCTCCTGGATCTCCTTGAGCACCCGCTCGGCGATCTGGCGCTCGCGCGCCGAGAGGTCGACATCGCGCAGGAACTCGGCCGTCTCGTTGATCGGCATCGCACACACCTCAGCGATGCTCAGGCCGCCGATCGTCACCGCCCTCGACACCGGCTTGAGCCGGCTGCCCTGGCAGACCGGGCACGGGACCTCGCGCATGAAGCCCTCGAACCGGTCGCGGCTGGTGTCTGACTCGGCCTCGCGGTGGCGTCGCTCGATGTAGGGGATGACCCCCTCGAAGTTCGTGTAGTAGGAGCGCTCGCGCCCGTAGCGGTTGCGGTGCCGGACATGGACCTTGGTCGGGTGGCCGCCCAGGATCGCCTGGCGGGCCCGGTCCGGGATGTCCTCCCACGGGGTGTCCATGTCGTAGCCGAGCTCGGTGCCCAGCGCCTCGAGGAGCCGGTTGAAGTAGTCGGCGACGTGGGCGCCGCTCCAGGGCTGGAGCACGCCGTCGTTGAGGCTGCCGCCGGGGTCGGTGACCACCAGCGTGGGGTCGACCTCCATCCGGGTGCCGAGTCCGTGGCACGCGGGGCAGGCGCCGAACGGCGAGTTGAACGAGAACGACCGGGGCTCGAGCTCGTCGGTGTCGATCGGATGGTCGTTGGGGCAGGCCATCTTCTCCGAGAATTTCTGCTCCCGGGCCGGGTCCTTCGCCGGCAGGTCGACGAAGTCGAACACCACGAGGCCCCCCGCGAGCTGGAGGGCCGTCTCGACGGAGTCGGTCAGCCGGCGCTTGCTCGACGGCTTGGCCGCGAGCCGGTCGACGACCACCTCGATCGTGTGCTTCTTCTGCTTGTCGAGCCGGGGCGGGTCGGAGAGCTGATGGATCTCCCCGTTGACCCGGGCCCGGCTGAAGCCCTGGGTCTGCAGCTGCCGGAACAGCTCGAGGTACTCGCCCTTGCGGCCACGGATCATCGGCGCCAGCACCTGGAACCGGGTGCCCTCGTCGTGGGTCATGATCCGGTCGACGATCTGCTGCGGGGTCTGGCGCTCGATCACCGCACCGCAGACCGGGCAGTGCGGACGGCCGGCACGCGCGTAGAGCAGGCGCAGGTAGTCGTAGACCTCGGTGATCGTGCCGACGGTCGAGCGAGGGTTCTTCGAGGTCGACTTCTGGTCGATCGACACCGCGGGCGAGAGCCCCTCGATGAAGTCGACGTCGGGCTTGTCCATCTGCCCGAGGAACTGGCGCGCATAGGCCGACAGCGACTCCACGTAGCGCCGCTGACCCTCGGCGAAGATCGTGTCGAACGCCAGCGACGACTTGCCGGACCCGGACAGCCCCGTGAACACGATGAGCGAGTCGCGGGGAAGGTCGAGCGAGACGTCCTTGAGGTTGTGCTCGCGCGCACCCCGGATGATCAGCTGGTCGGCCACGGTGTCCTCTGGATCGAGACGGCTTCGAACGTGTGTTCCCATGCTAGCGGGCGCCGGCGGCTCCCTGGCAAGCGCGCCACGCCCACGGGTGCAACCCTCTCACGCGGCACCGACAGACCCGCCCTCACCGACGGCAATGACGGGTGGCGCGGAAGGCTGGCACCGGTCGGCGGGCACTGGTAGGCCTAAGCACATGAGCGCCGAGGTTGTTCCCGCCGATGTCCCTGCCCGGCTCCAGGCCGTCGAGGCCGCCTCCGACCGCCTGCTGGCGACGGTCGAGGGTCTGTCCGTCGCCGGCTTCGCGGAGCCGTCCGTGCTTCCCGACTGGACCCGCGCCCATGTCGTGGCCCACCTCGCACTCAACGCGGAGGGCCTCTCGGCGGCACTCTCGGGTCTCGCCGCGGGTGAGCCCCGACCGATCTACGCCTCCGACGAGGCCCGAGACACCGACATCGACGCGGTGGCGGCGACCGACTCCGAGCTGCTGCGCGTGCGGCTCCACACCGGCGTCGTCGCCTTCGCCGACGCCGTACGACACATGCCCACGGAGTCCTGGTCCGGCACCGTCGACCGGCTGCCTGAGGGCCCTCACCTGCCGGCCGTCGAGACTGTGCTCATGCGCCACCGTGAGGTCGAGATCCACCACGCCGACCTCGACGCCGGCTACGCCCACGCCGACTGGCCGGCTCCGTTCGTGAGCGATCTGCTCGACCTCCTCGCCCGCGACCAGTCCGGCTCCGGTCCGTTCACGGCCGTGGCCACAGACCTCGGCCGCACCTGGTCCGTGGGTGAGGGCGACGGACCCGAGGTGCGCGGCACCGGCAGCGCGCTCGGCTGGTGGCTGGTCGGCCGCGGCGCCGGCGAGGGTGTCACCAGCGACACCGGCACCCTGCCGGAGCTGGCGCCGTGGCGCCGGTCTCCCAGACGCCCCTGAGCTCAGACCTCGTCGAGCCCCCCGGTCGCCACGTCGAACACGAAGCCTCGCACCCGGTCGGTCTCGGGGATGAAGGGCGAGGCCTTGATCCGGTTCACCGACTGCCGGACGTCGGCGGCGGGGTCAGGGAAGGCCTCCGCCGACCAGCTGGGACGGATGCCGGTCTCCTTCTCGATGTCCTGGCGGAAGGCGTCGTCGGAGAACGTCAGCATCCCGCAGTCGGTGTGGTGCAGGAGCACGATCTCCTCGGTGCCGAGCAGCCGCTGGCTGATCGCCAGCGAGCGGATCGCGTCGTCGGTGGCCACGCCGCCGGCGTTGCGGATGACGTGGGCGTCACCCTCCTCGAGGCCGAGGATCTTCGCCGGGTCGAGGCGCGCGTCCATGCAGGCCAGCACGGCGACCTTGCGTGCCGGCGGCAGCGGCAGCGGACCCTTGAACCCGTTCTGGTAGTCCTTGTTGGCTTCGAGGAACTCGTCGGTCACGCTCATGGCATCTCCTCAGGATCGGTTATGTCCACGAACTTAGTTCGCTTTGACGCGGCGGCCTGTGCGTCTCAGCCGATGGGCACGTCAGTGGGCGACACCGTGCAGGTTCAGCACCACGACGCCGACCACGATCAGCGACAGCGCGACCACCTTCGTGAGGTCCCACGACTCCCCCAGCGCGACCACGCCGACCACGGCGATCAGCGCGGTGCCCAGGCCGGCCCAGATCGCGTAGGCGACGGACACCTGCATCCACTCCACGACCACCGACAGCAGCCAGATCGCGATGGCGTACCCGCCGAGCACGACCGCCGTCCACAACGGGTCGCGGAAGCCGTCCGCGCGCGGCAGCGCCGCGGTCGCGGCCACCTCCACGCCGATCGCCAGCATCAGCAGCGGGATCGCGAGTCCCATGTCGTCCTCTTCCGTCGTGTATGTAGCACTTGCTACACAAGAAACGTAGCACTCGCTACACTGGAGTTCAAAACCGTGTTCCAAGCACCTTTCCGAGCGCAGGAGTGGGATGACCGACCGCAGGCAGGAGCTGGCCGAGGCCGCGACCGACTACGTGCTCGAGCACGGGCTGATCGGGCTGACCCTGCGGCCGCTGGCGGCCGCGATCGGCACCAGCGACCGGATGCTGCTCTACCACTTCCGCGACAAGGACGACCTGCTGGCGACGGTGCTCACGACGTCCAACGACCGCTCCGTGCGAGGCATCCGGGCGCTCGCGCCCTCCCCCGACGTACGACGTGCCGTGCTCGACCTCTGGACCACGGTCAACTCCCCCGCCCAGGCCCGCTGCCAGCGGCTGTACGTCGAGGCGGCCGCGATCGGCGTCCTCGGTGTGGAGCCCTACGCCTCGCTCGTCGCGCGCGCGAACGAGGTCTGGATGGACGCCCTCGCCGCCCACCTGACGGCCTCCGGCGTGCCGGTCCGCACCGCCCGGCGCGCGGCCACCCTGCTCGACGCCACCTTCATGGGTCTCCAGCTCGACCTGCAGCTCGACGGCGAGGACGACCACACCCGGGCGGTGCGCGACCTGGCGGACGCGGTGGCGGCCACGTGGGAGGTTCCGGTGCGTGCCTAGGATCGCGTCATGGCGGCGTACACAGGCAAGGTCAGGCCCGGCGGCACCCCCGATGTCCGGGAGCTCGCGAAGCTGGTGATCACCAAGGTCGCCGTCGACGACCAGATGTCCAACAACTGCTACGTGCTGCGCTGCCGTGCGACCGACGAGCAGCTCCTGGTCGACGCCGCCGCCGACGCGCCCCGGCTGCTCGCGGTCGTCGGCGACGGCGGCCTCGCAACCGTGGTCACGACACACCAGCACTGGGACCACCACCGCGCTCTCGCCGATGTCGTCTCCGCCACGGGCGCCTCCACGGTCGCCGGCGCCGACGACGCCGGGGCGATCACCGAGCAGACCGGGGTCGAGGTACGGCGCACCGTCGGCGACGGCGACACCGTGACCGTGGGCGAGTGCACCCTCGACGTGATCCACCTCGTCGGCCACACGCCCGGCTCGATCGCGCTGCTCTACGACGACCCTGACGGCACTCCGCACCTGTTCACCGGCGACAGCCTCTTCCCCGGCGGGGTCGGCAACACCTTCGGCGACTCCGACGCGTTCGTCAGCCTGGTCGACGACGTTGAGGCGAAGATCTTCGACCGACTGCCCGACGAGACCTGGTTCTACCCAGGGCATGGCAACGACTCGGTGCTCGGCGCTGAGCGACCGCATCTTCAGGAGTGGCGCCAACGGGGCTGGTGAGCGGAGCCCCCGGAGGCACGCGGCTCTGTCTGTCACGCTGCGGTCGTAGCGGTGCTCGAGCCCCCGAGGTTTGGTCTGCGCAAGAATGGGTATGCCATATGAGGTGCTGTGGGCCGGGGGCCGTCCCGGCGTGTATCCCCCCGCCGGGGCGGTTCGTTACTGCTCAGCAGGCGACACGGCCCGCCAGTCCAGATGGAGGCACACCTCGCAATGCGGCGTGCCGGACCTCGGTCGCAGGCTGCGCCGTGGTGCCGCGGCCGGTGCACGCGAGCACGAGCCACCACGCCCATGGTCTGTCCGGCCAACTGGCAGCCGCGCGACCCGAGTGACGAGCGGATCCGGTGCCAGGGAGGCGCCCACGGTCACCTCGTTCTTCGGGTCAGGGATGGTCGACGCGGGAGCCGAACGCGTCGCAGGAGCGGCGTGCGCAGTCCGTCGTGGTCGGAGATGCGGGCGTACAGTGCGACGCGATGTGGACTGGTCTGTGCGATGGCCGCCATGAGGGCACGACTGCCCCCTTGGTCCGCTCAGGGTTTGGCCACGGCAACGACTCGATCCTCGGCACGGAACGGCGCCACTTCGCCGAGTGGCGCGAGCGCGGATGGTGAACCCGCGAACCTGCAGCCGCGGGCACACGGTCGCGGAGGACTACCTCAAGGTCTGCCCGAAGTGCGGCGGCGCCCTCGACCGCCCGGTGCACGAGGAGAGGCCGCCGTCGCTGGCGCCGCCGACCGTCGAACCCATCAGGGTGTCGCGCACCGTGCCGTTCGTCGCCGGCGGGATCGTGCTCGGCCTGTTCGGGTGGCTGCTGTCGTACGCCGCCGAGCGCGGACCGGCCGAGGTGTTCGGGTTCGTGCTGATCGGCGCTGCGGTGGTGACCGTGCTGGTCGGACTCGCCGACGACGTGCGCGGCCGCCGCTGACCTCACGTCTGCCTCTGCGCGGTCGTCTACCGGTCATGGACACCATCACCTTCCACGCCGTTGCGCCTGACGCGGTCGACCACGCTCGGCGCACCGGCGTCGACATGGACGGC
>Ga0207691_10002792_pt1 | contig 17025 bp, 10 predicted proteins | sample KBSM13metaG_FD_184327 | JGI IMG/M metagenome (GOLD analysis project Ga0207691, IMG submission 184327) | Miscanthus rhizosphere microbial communities from Kellogg Biological Station, Michigan, USA - KBS M1-3 metaG (SPAdes) (version 2) | ecosystem: Host-associated > Plants > Roots > Rhizosphere >... | reverse complement strand
CATCCGCCACACGTGAGCGCGCCGAGCCTCCCCGCGATCCCCACCGGCGGCCTGGCCGCGGCCTGGGTGGGTACGGTCGCGGCGCATCCCCAGGTCACGGAGGCGCGCCGCCTCCTGGCCGCTGAAGGCCTCGTCGCCATCCATGGCCTCGCGGGCCCGGCGCGGCTCCTCGTCCCGCTCCTCGTCTCCGGACCGCCGCTCCTGGTCGTCGTCGGCACCGAGCGGCTGGTCGAGCGCGTGACGGAGGACCTGCGCACGCTGGCCCAGGAAGCGGGCGCTCCGGGCGCAGTTCTGGCTCTGCCTGCCCCCGGTCCCGCGCCCTTCCGCGGGCTGCCCCGCCATCCGGAGGCTTCCCTTCGCCGCGCCGCCGCCGTGCACGCCGCCCTGCGCGGGCGGCTCAGTGCGCTCGTGGCCTCGCCCGCGGGACTCCTGCGGCCCGTCCTCGCCCCGCGCCTCTTCGAGACCCGGGTGATCACGATCGAGAGCGGCGAAGACCTCACGCCGGAGATCCTGCTCGAGGCGCTCGACGAGGGCGGATACCGCCGCGAGGACCCCGTCTCCGCGCCCGGGCAGGTCGCGCGGCGAGGCGGCATCCTCGACGTGTTCCCCCCGGATCGCGAGACGCCGGTGCGCATCGAGTTCCTCGGCGACACCGTCGAGAGCCTGCGCACGTTCGACCCGGAGACCCAGCGCACCACCGGGACGCTCGGCCGGCTCGAGCTCCTGCCCCTCACGGACGTGTTCGCGCCGCGGTCCGTGCAGGATGCGTTGCGGCGGCTGTTGCCGGAGCGGTTCGCGGGCGTGCGCGAGCTGCCGGGGCTCCTGGAGAGGATCGACCGCGGCCTGGCCGGCGAGGAGATTCCAGACCTGCTGCCCCTCGTGCCCTCCGCGACGGTGGCGCCCTGGGACGTCTTGCCGGGCTGGACGGTCGCCGCGCTCGATCCGGAGGCGATCGACACGGAGGCGGACGCCTTCCATGAGCGCGCGCACGAGGAACGGACCCGCCGCGAGGATCCCCTGGCCCTTGCGGTCGAGGAGGTCCTCCTTCCGGCGTCGGCGCTCGAAGAGAGGATCCAGCGCGCGCCCGCCATCCACGTGCGCGAGGTGGACCTCGACGCGCGCGGCCTGCACCTGCCTTCGCGGCCGCCCCGGCGCTACGCGGGCGACTTGCGCGCGCTGGCCGCCGATCTCCAATCCGTGCCGGGGTCGACGGTCCTCTTCCTGGGCACGCCCGGCCGGGCCGAGCGCCTGAAAGACGTGTTGCGTGAGGACGGGCTGGCCGTCGGGGAAGGCACCGCGATCGAGGTGCGGCTCGGGGTCCTCGGCACCGGCTTCGAGTTGCCCGACCTGCCCCTGCGCGTCCTGGCCGACGGCGACGTCTTTCCGGAAGAAGTGCATCTCCACCGCCGCCGGGGGCGGGGAGCGCGCAGCTTCCTCTCCGACTTCCGCGACCTCAAGGTCGGCGACCTCGTGGTCCACCAGGACCACGGCATCGGCCGCTTCGAAGGCCTGGAGACGATCGAGGTGGCCGGCCTGCGGCGTGAGTTCATGGTCCTCGTCTACCAGGGCGGGGACAAGCTCAAGGTGCCGGTCGAGAGCTTCGACCGCGTGCAGAAGTACGCGAGCGCGGAAGGGGCGCGTCCCATCGTCGACAAGCTGGGCAGCGGCACCTGGGAGAAGACCAAGCGCCGGGTCAAGAAGGCGATGCGCGACATGGCGGCGGAGCTGCTCAAGCTCTACGCCGAGCGCAAGGCGCGGCCCGGGCACGCCTTCACGGGCGAGAGCCCCTGGCAGCGCGAGTTCGAGGAGAGCTTCGAATACGACGAGACGCCGGACCAGGCCGCGGCCATCGGCGACGTCATGCAGGACATGTCGGACGACTCGCCCATGGACCGCCTCATCTGCGGCGACGTGGGCTACGGCAAGACCGAGGTGGCCATGCGCGGGGCCATGCGCGCCGTGCTCGACGCCAAGCAGGTGGCGGTGCTCGCGCCCACCACGATCCTGGCCTTCCAGCACTGGAAGACGTTCCGCAAGCGATTCGCTCCCTTTCCCGTGCGGGTGGAGATGGTCTCGCGCTTCCGGACGGCGAAGGAAATCAAGGCCGTCCTCAAGGACACCGCGGACGGCAAGGTCGACGTGCTCATCGGCACCCATCGCCTGCTCAGCAAGGACGTGAGCTTCCGCGACCTCGGGCTGCTCGTGATCGACGAGGAGCAGCGCTTCGGGGTGGCGGCCAAGGAAAAGCTCAAGCACATGCGGACGAGCGTGGACTGCCTCACCCTGTCCGCCACTCCCATCCCGCGCACCCTGCAGATGGGCCTGGCCGGCATCCGCGACATGTCGGTGATCGAGACCCCGCCCAAGGACCGGCTGGCCATCCAGACCTCGATCGTGAAGTTCTCGACGGACGTCATCGCCACCGCCATCCGCCAGGAGCTCGCGCGTGACGGCCAGATCTACATCGTGCACAACCGCGTGGAGTCGATCTACGCGCTCGCCCACATGGTGCAGAAGCTGGTGCCGGAGGCGCGCGTCGCCGTCGCCCATGGGCAGATGCCGGAGGCGGAGCTGGAGAAGGCGATGCTCGCCTTCGTCGAGGGGCGGGCGGACGTGCTCGTGGCCACCACCATCATCGAGAACGGGCTGGACATCCCGCGCGCCAACACCATGATCATCAACCGCGCCGATCGCTACGGGCTGGCCCAGCTCTACCAGCTGCGCGGGCGCGTGGGACGATCGGAGCGCCGGGCCTCCGCGTTCCTGATGGTGCCGCCGGACACCGTGCTCAGCGAGATCGCGCGCAAACGCCTGGCCGCCATGCGCGAGTTCTCCGAGCTGGGTGCGGGCTTCCGGGTGGCCGCCCTCGACCTGGAGCTGCGCGGGGCGGGCAACCTCCTGGGGGGCGAGCAGAGCGGCCACATCGAGGCCGTGGGGCTGGACCTGTACGTGAAGCTCCTGGAGCAGACGATCCTGGAGCTCAAGGGCCAGGCCCCGCGCGATTCTCCGCGCACGGTGCTGAACCTTCGCGTCGACCTCCGCATCCCCGAGGAGTACGTGCCCGAGGTCCACCAGCGCATGTCGCTGTACAAGCGCGTGAGCCAGGTGCGTGACGCGGGCGAGGTCGCCAAGCTCGCCGAGGAGCTGCGCGACCGCTACGGCCCCTTCCCGCCGGAAGTGGAAGGCCTGCTCCACTACGCTGCCCTGCGCCTCCGGGCCGAGGCTCTGGGCGTCGTGCAGGTCGACCTGGGCGCGTCCGCGCTGCATCTGCGCCTCGCCCCCGAGACTCCGCTCGGCGGGACGGCGCTCCCCGCCGCCGTGCGCGCGTGGCCGGGGGCGACCCTGGCGCCGTCCGGGGTCCTGCGGGCGCCCTTGCCCCCGGGCCGCGCGGCGATGGAAGCGCTCGGCGACGTGCTCCAGGCGCTGGAAGGCGTCCTGGAGGGGCCCCGCCGAACTGCCGTATAATCGCCTGTGGCCGTCTCTCGCCGCTGAAGCCCGCCCGTGACTCCACTCCTTCCACACAGCCGGGTCGCCCTCATCGCGTCGCTGCTGGCGCTCGCCTGCCGGGCCCAGCCCGGGGGAGGAGCCGACCACGACCCCGTCCTGCTCGCGCTGGGTGATGAAACCGTCCGGCGCAGCGACTTCGAGCGGCACGTGGCGGCGGTCCAGGCCCGCGGCGGCGGGACGAGCCTGGCCCCGGAGGTCCGCCGGGCCCTGCTCGAGCCGTATCTCGAGGAACGGATCCTGGTCCTGGAAGCGAGATCCCGCGGGCTGGTCGCGCGCGGCGACGCCGAGGAGAAGGAGAACGAGTCCGTCCGGCGTCTCCTGACCGACGCCGTGCTCTCACGGGTCAGCCTGACGGATGCGGAGCTCGACGCCTACTGCCAGGAGCACGCCCGCGATTTCGACCGGCCGGAGAGGATCCGGCTGCGTCAAATACTGGTGCCGACGCCGAACGAGGCGCGCGACGTCGTACGCCGCCTCAAGAAGGACCCCAAGAGCTTCGCCACCCTGGCCCAGACGCGCTCCCGTGGCCCGGAGGCGAGCACGGGGGGGACCATGGGTTCGTTCAGCCGCGGCGAGCTGCCCGCCGAGCTCGAAGGCCCGGCGTTCGCGCTGGCCGCCGGCGAGACGAGCGACGTGGTGCAGAGTCCCCTGGGATACCACGTGCTGAGGGTGGACGAGCGCGTGGCCGCGAGCCAGACCGACCTTCCGCAGTGCCGGGAGGCGGCGCGGGCCGAGCTGTTCCGCCGGAAATCGGACCAGAGCGTCCGTCAGTTCGTCCAGGGCCTCATGGCCCGGGCCAAGGTGAATCATGAAGCCGTCACCGGTTCTCGTCCGTCTTAGCGGCGCCGCCCTCGTGGGCGCCGGCCTCCTCGCCCTCTCCGCCTCCTCCCGCGCCGAGATCATCGAGCGCGTCGTGGCCAAGGTGAACGGCGACATCATCACGCAGTCCGAGTTCGAGGCGCGCCAGCTCGCGGCCGTGCAGTCGGCGCGCATCCCGTCCGAACAGGTCGAGGCCTATCTCCGGCAGAACAACGCGCGCATCCTCCAGGAAGCGGTGGACGACCTGCTCATCACCCAGCGCGCGGCCGACCTCGGCATCAAGCTCCGCCCCGAATACGTCCTGGACGTGATCGACGGCATCAAGAAGGAGAACAACATCCCCGACGACGCGGAGCTCAAGCGCCAGCTCCGGCGCGAGGGGATGAGCCTGGACGACCTCAAGCGCAACATCGAGCGCTCGGTGCTGCGGCGGCAGGTCCTCTCGCGCGAGCTGGAGCAGAAGGCCACGGTCACGGAGGCGGAGGCCCGGGCAGAGTACGAGCAGCACAAGAGCGAATACGGCAAGAGCGCGTCCGTGCACCTCCAGGAGATCGTGGTGGCGGACGGCGCCCAGGCCCAGGACGTCGTGCGGCGGGCGCGCGGGGGCGAGGACTTCTCCTCGCTGGCCCGCGCGCTCTCGACCGCGGGCAGCCGCGCCAACGGCGGGGACCTCGGCCAGGTGAATCCGGGCGACATGAACCCGGAGCTCGCGAAGGTCGTGGGCGCGCTCGCCGTCGGCGGCGTCTCCGATCCCATCACCCTCGAGAACGGATTCCGCATCGTGCGCCTCGTGGCCAAGGAGGACGCGACCGTCACTCCCTACGAGGATCTCAAGGAAGAGATCACCAAGCGCCTCACGCAGCAGCGCATGGCCAGCGTCTACGACGAATACGTGGTCGGGCTGCGCAAGGCCTCGGAGAAGACGACGCAGACGACGGTGAGCGAGGTCTCGCTGACCGTCCCCAACGTGCCGACCTCGACCCTGAGCGGGCCTGGGCTCGGGCCCGCGCCCGGTGCGCCGGAGGCCGCGCCCACGCCGGCGGCGCCGAACGTTCCCGCCGTGCCCGGCATCGACGCCTCCGAGATCAGCACCACGCCCCAGGCGCGTCCGGAGCGCGTCGCGCCTCCGCCCGCCATCACCCCGTCTCCGTCGCCGTCCCCGTCGCCCAGTCCGCAAGCCTGACCGCCGCGCGCCGCCGCCCGCGGCCCCGAAGGGCACGGGAGCGCGTGCTAGGATCGGGTCCTCCGATGGCGTTCTTCGAACGCGTGTACGAGGCGGTGCGCGCCATCCCCCGCGGCCGCGTCGCCACCTACGGGCAGGTCGCACAGCTCGTGGGCGTGCCGCGCGGAGCCCGCGCCGTCGGGTGGGCGCTGCGCGCCCTGGATCCGCGAACGGCGCGGGCCGTCCCCTGGCACCGCGTCGTCGGGGCGGGCGGACGCATCTCGCCGCGGGCGGGCGCGGGCCCGGTGCTGCAGCGCCGTCGCCTGCAGGCGGAAGGGGTCGGCTTCCGCTCCGGGCGCGTGGACCTGCGCCGGCATGGTCTCCTCTCGTGAGCCATCCCGGCCCGCGCGGCACCCTCGAGGAGTTCCCGCTCCCCGCCGTCTTGCGGCCGCTGCTGCTCGGCAAGAAGACGGGTCCCCTGCGCAACACGCGGGGCAAGGTCACGAAGACCCTGTACCTGAGCGAAGGCCGCCTCATCTTCGCGACCTCCACCGATCCCGACGATCGCCTGGGCGAGATGCTCCTCCGCAAGGGGCTGATCTCCTATCGCTCCCTCGAGGAGTCGGTGCGCGCGATCAAGGAGGGCAAGCGCCAGGGCACGCTCCTCGTGGAGAGCGGCGCCATCCGCTCCAAGGATCTCGTGGACGGAGTGACGGAGCAGGTGCAGGAGATCATCTACAGCGTGTTCCAGTGGGACGACGGCAACTTCGACTTCCACGAGGGCGACCTGCCCTCGCGCGAAGTCATCGTCCTGCGCATGTCCACGGCGGACCTCATCATGGAGGGCGTGCGCCGGGTCGAGCGCTGGACGCGCATCCGGCGCGCGGTGGGCGGCCTCGGCCAGCAGTACCGCCTGGCCGCGGACACCGCCAGCACCATGGGCGACATGAGCCTCCACAAGGAGGAGATGGATCTCATCGCCACCGTGGACGGCGTGATGAGCCTCGAGGAGATCTGCGCGGCGGCGCGCCAGTCCGACTTCAAGGTCTGCCGCACCGTCTGGGGCCTGTGGGCGGCGGGCGTGCTCGACCGCGTGCCCCAGGACGCCGCCCCCGAGCGCAGCGACAAGACCGAGCCCCACGCCGAGCGCATGCGCGGCGCGGCCGTGGGCCGCGAGATCGAGGGCTTCAACGAGCTCCACCGGTTCCTCTTCGAGCTCGTGAGCTACGAGCTGCGCGAGAAGGCCCCGGACTTCTTCGAGCGCGCGTTCTCGCGCGCGCTGCACGAGGAGCCCGCGCTCTTCGAAGGCGTCTCCGTGGACGCGGCGGGCGAGCTGGACTCGTTCGCCCTGCGGCGCAACATCGTGAGCGGCGAGATCGCGCGCTACCTGGCCGGGCTGGACCGCCTGCTCGCGATCGAGGCGGCGCTGGTGCGCGAGCTCCTGGGCGAGCGCAAGGCCGGGATCATCAACGACGGCCTCATGGCCCTGAAAGAGCGCCAGCTCCAGCGGGCGGAAAAGCCGAGCTGACGCTCGCCCGCTCGGCCTAACGGGCGGGCGGGGGCGAGCCGGCCAGGCGCTGCTTGATCCTTCCGCTCTCGGGGAACGCGGAGGCGAGCTGCTGCAGGGTGGCGCGGGCGGCATCGGGCCGGCCCGCCGCCTCCAGCGCGTCCGCCATGAGCAGGCCGTGCCGCATCCGGAGCCGCGCGTTGTCCTGGGGCACGGTGGTGCGGCCCAGGATGTCGAGGGCGGCCGCGGGGTCCTTGCGGTCGAGCAGGGCCGACTCCGCGGCCATGACCTGCACGCTGGGATCGGAGGCAAAGCGCGGCGCGATCGCGGAGACGAGGGCGGCGGCGTCCCCCGGCCGTCCGGCCTTGCGGTCGGCCTGGGCCTGGTTGTAGACGCCGGCCACGAGCAGGCGTCCGACGTCCGCGGGATCCCCGGTGCGAAGCCCCGGCCCGCCCGCGTATTCGTAGACGAGCTCGCCCCCGTGTTCGCCCGCCTCGTAGAGGCAGAAGACCGCGGGCACGCAGAGCACGGCGGACGCGATGACGGCCATGCGCTCCTTGCCGCGCCGCGCGAGCAGGAGCACGGCCAGCTCCGCCACCGCCACGACGATGAACGCGTTGCGCGCCCGCTCGCCCCAGTGCTCGTGCGCGATCACCGCGTCCACGACGCCCGGGATCCGCTCCACCGGCCCGTGGGCGGCGGTCCCGGACTTCACGGCCAGGACGGCGGCCACGGTTCCCGCGAGGAGGAGCGACGCGGCCGCGGGGGAGGCGAACGACAGGCGGCCGGTGAGAGAGAGCCACCGGAACACGGCGCCCGCGATGAGGAGCGCGATCGCGAAGTGGACGACGATCGGGTGGAGGCTGGCCAGGCTGGGCATGGCCTGAGTATAAGTGCCTAGACCAGGCTCACCCGCGGCAGCCCCAGCTTCTCCCGCGCGCGTTGCAGGGTGAACCGCACCTTCGCGTCCTCCAGGGCCTCGTCGTCGACCCGGCCCCGGTGCCGCTCGATGGCGCGCGCCGCCTCTCCGCGGAAGTCCTCGATCTGCTCCGCGGAGAACGCGTTGAGGACGGCCGCGGAGACGTCGTCGTCGATCTCGCGCAGCTTGGCCCGCACGTATTCCCAGTTCGGCCGCGCGGCCACGGCCAGGAGGTCCTGCACCTCGCGGATCTTGCCCAAGGGCGGCTCGAAGGACAGGCCGCGCGCGGGGCGCACCTTCTCGAGCTGCTCCAGGAGCGAAGCCAGGACCGCCTCCACCTCGGAGAGCGGGATCGTCTCCACGGGCGGGGCGGGCCGGATCTCCGGCCGGGGGCCCGCCGCCGCGAGCTCCTCCACCCGCCGCCGGCAATAGGCGAGGGAAGTGACGTTGGCGCCCTGCTCGAAGGCGCGGTCCATGCCCACGAGCACGGTGGCCAGGGGCACGCCCGCCTCGTACCAGGCGCGGGCCAGCGCGAAGTCGCGCGGGGAGAGGATGTGCTCGACACCGCGCCGCGCGCGCAGGTGGGTCTCGATGGCGGAGACGTATTCCTCGACCGCGGGCTGGAAGCGCGAGCCCGGCGAGCTCATTGCGGCACGACGTCGAACTGCTCCTGGTGCAGGAGCGGGTCGCTCTGGACGTTGACGTCGTGCCCGAGCATCGCGCACAGCTCCCGGAGCACTGCCGACTCGTCGCCGCGGAGGGCGCGCGCCACGTCGGGGTTGACGCGCAGGGAGACGGCGTTGCCGGAGAAGTGCGGGGCCAGCTTGCGCACCTCGTCGTAGATCTCGGAGCACACGGTGGTGACGCTCTTGACCATGCCGCTCCCCGAGCAATAAGGGCAGGGCTCGCAGAGCGTCCGCTCCAGGGACTGGCGCACGCGCTTGCGGGTCAGGATCACGAGACCGAACTCGTTCACGGAAATGACCTTGGAGGGCGAGCGGTCCTTCTTCAGCTCCTGCTCCAGCGCGGCCATGACCTTCTGCCGGCTCTTCTTCTCCTCCATGTCGATGAAGTCCACGACGATGATCCCGCCCAGGTCGCGGAGGCGGATCTGGCGCACGATCTCCTTGACCGCCTCCACGTTCGTCTTGACGATCGTGTCCTCGAGGGTCTTCTTCCCCGTGAAGCGCCCGGTGTTGATGTCGATGGCGACCAGGGCCTCCGTCTGGTTGATCACGATGTAGCCGCCGGATTCGAGCCAGACCTTCGAGCGCAGGGCCCGCTCGAGCTCTCCCGCCACCCCGAACTCCTCCAGGATGGCCTGGGCCCCGTTGTAGAGGCGGACGCGCGCAGCCAGCTCCGGCTGGAGGACGTTGACCATGTCCAGCGTGCGCTGGAACTCCTTCTCCCCGTCGAGGCGGATGTTCGCGATGTCGTCGGAGAGGATGTCGCGCAGCAGCCGCTGCACGAGCGAGAGCTCGCGGTGCAGCAGGGCGGGCGCGCCCTGGCGCGAGGACTGCGCGCGCACCTCGTCCCAGGTCCGGGAGAGGTACTGCATGTCCCGCTCGAAATCCTCGCGGCTGCGCCCGGCCCCCACCGTGCGCGCGATGAGGCCCCCGCCGCCGCGCTTCTGCCGCAGCTCCTTCAGGATCGTCTTCAGGCGGCGGCGCTCGTCGTCGTCCGTGATCTTGCGCGAGACGCCCACGTGCTCCACGGTGGGCATGAACACGAGGTAGCGCCCGGGCAGCGAGACGTGGGACGTGATGCGGGCGCCCTTCTGGCCCAGCGGCTCCTTGACCACCTGCACCAGGACTTCCTGGCCGGGCTCCAGCATCTCCTCGATGGCGACGCTGCGGTGGTTGTTGCTCGGGGTCGTGGCGGGCGCCGGCGGAGGAGCGGCCGCGTTGCTTGGCGCGGGCTCGCCTTCCGCGGGCGCGGGCGCAGTGGCGGGCGGAGCGGCCGCCGGAGCGGCGGCCAGCCCGGCCTCCTCGGGAGTGAGGAGGTTCTCGTCGAGCTCGTCGATCACGTCGGCGACGTAGAGGAACGCGTCGCGCTCCTGGCCGATGTCGACGAAGGCCGATTGCATCCCGGGCAGGACCCGGGTGACCTTGCCCTTATAGAGGTTGCCGACGATCCCGCGGTGGGCTTCCCGCTCGATGAAGATCTCGGAAACGACGCCGTCGTCCAGGAGCGCGACCTTGGTCTCCTGGGGCGTACTGCTGACGATGAGGTCCTTGGTCATGGAAGGTCCCTTCCATGAGCCGTCCCTTGCGCCCGCCAGCCCCGAAGGGGGCGGGGTCATGGAGGAAAGGCTCTGACGGCGAAACGTAGAGCTCGGCGGCGCGCGTAGCGCGGCGCCGAGCGAGGGGGGTTTCAGGGGGGGACGCGAACGCCCACGCTGCGATGCGTGAGTGCCCCCCCTGACTTGAAAAGACCTCGGCCACGCGGGTAGCGCGGCGCCGAGCGAGGGGGGTTTCAGGGGGGGACGCAGCCACACGCCCCGTTGGTGGCCGCAGTGCGAACGACCATCTGGGGCTGCGTGAGTGCCCCCCCTGACTTGAAGAGATCTCGGCCACGCGCGCAGCGCGGCGAAGAGCGAGTTTGGAACTGGAGTGAGGCAAGAGAAAAAACCGGTTATCAGGCCAGGGGCGGCGTATCAATTGGCGAATCGGCGCATCCGGACGTTGAGGATGAGGCCGACGGCGAAAAGGGAGGAGAGCACGGAGGACCCTCCATAGCTCATGAGCGGCAGCGGCAGTCCCTTCACGGGGACGAGCCCGGCCACCATCGCGACATTGTATATGACCTGGAACGACAGGATGGCGGCGATCCCCGCGGCCAGGAAGGCGCCCACGCGGTCCCGGGCCATCTGCGCGGTCTCGAAGGCGCGCCACAGGATGAACATGTAGAGTCCGAGCACCGCCACCACGCCCACGAACCCGTTCTCCTCCGCGAGCACGGAGAAGATGAAGTCGGTGTGGCGGGCGGGCAGGTACCCGAGCTGGCTCTGGGTGCCCTGCTTGTACCCCTTGCCCGCCACCCCGCCCGAGCCCACCGCGATCTCGGATTGGATCTTCTGGTAGCCCGCGCCCCGCGGGTCGAGATTGGGATCCAGGAAGGTGTAGATGCGCGACTTCTGATACTCCTTGAGCGCGAACATCCAGCCCAGGCTGCCCACGACCAGCATGACGAGCACGACCCCCAGGATCGCGCGCACGCGCAGGCCGGCCAGGAAAGCGACGGTGAGGAAGAGCGGCACCAGCGTGAAGGCGGTGCCGAGGTCGGGCTCGGCCGCGATGAGCACGACCATGAGGCCCACCGCGGCGCCGGGCACGAGGAGGTCGATGAGGCCGAGCGTCTCCTTCTTCGCTTCCGCGAAGAGCTTGGCCACGAGCAGGGCGGCCACGAGCTTGGCGAACTCGCTGGGCTGGACCTGGAAACCGCCCGGGCCCATGAACCAGCGACGCGTCCCCGCGATGCGCGGTCCGAAGGCGAGGACGTAGACGAGCACGCCCACCGCGGCCAGGTAGAGGACCGGCGCGCGGTCGACGAGGCGCCGGTAGTCGAGCGACACGACGACCAGCATGCCCACGAGGCCGAGGGCGATGGCATACAGCTGCTTGACCTCGAGCCCGGTGTTCCGGCCCGCGAACGTGGCGGAGAGGATCGTGGCCACTCCTATGCCCATCAGGATCAGGGCCGCGCCCAGGAAGCCCCAGTCGATGTTGAAGAGGAGCCGGCGATCGATGGCCATGGCGCTAGTTCGTCCGCACCTGCGCGAGCGCGGGCGACGGCGGCGCCGCCTGCGCGCGCAGGGGCTGGGGTGAAGGCTCGACGGGCGGGTTGTCCGGGGGCGGCGTCATCCCCGGCCCGATCGCGCGGACCCCGAAGTAACGCGAGAGGATCTGACCGGCCACCGGAGCCGCGGAGATCCCCCCGCCCGTGCCGTGTTCGACCATCACCACCATCGCCACCTTCGGGTTCTCCGCGGGAGCGAAGCACACGAACCATCCGTGAGGCTGGTACTCGCGCGCGTGCTTGTTGGTCTCCAGGCGGGCGTGGGTCACGACCTGGGCCGATCCCGTCTTGCCCGCCACCTGGATACCCTCGAGCTTGGCGCGGATGCCCGTGCCCTCGCTGACGACGCTGACCATCGCGTCCCGCACCGCGGCGATCACTTCCGGGCGGAAGCCGAGCTCCTTGGGGGCGGGATAGTCGACGGGGTGGCCGCCCACCGCTTTCATGAGGTGCGGCGTGACGAGCTTGCCTCCATTCGCCACCACCGCGGCCGCGCGCAGGAGCTGGATCGGCGTGACGGACATGGCCTGGCCGATGGCGACGGAGACCGTCTCCGCGGGGAACCAGCGCGCCTGCTGCGTGCGCATCTTCCAATCGGCGTCCTGGAAGAGACCGGGCAGCTCGTGGGGCAGGTCCACGCCCGTGGGCTGGGCGAAGCCCATCATGTGCGCGTATTTGCTGAGGCGATCGATCTCCAGGCGGATGCCGACGTTGTAGAAATACACGTTGCAGCTGAGCGCGATGGCCTGGGTCATGTCCACCGTGCCGTGCCCGGTCTCCTTGTGGCAGCGGAAGATCGTGTTGTAGACGGAGAGGTACCCCGGGCAATGGAACTTCGTCTGGGGCGTGATGACGTGCTCCTGCAGCGCGGCCAGGGCGTTGACGATCTTGAAGGTGGACCCGGGGGCGTAGCCGCCCTGGATGGGCCGGTTCAGCAGCGGCTTCTCGGGGTCCTTGAGCAGGTCCGCCCATTCCGAGGCCTTGATCCCCGAAGAGAACGAGTTCGGATCGAAAGCGGGCGTGGAGAAGTAGGCCAGGATCTCGCCCGTCTGCGGGTCGAGCGCGACCACGCTGCCCGCCTTCCCCGCCATGGCCTCGACGACCGCGGCCTGCAGATCGAGGTCGATGGTGAGGGTGGCGGGGGGACCATCCAAAGGCGCCTTGCGCTCCGCCTCCGTGACCTCGACGCCGCGGCTGTTGACCACGATGCGCCGCAGCCCGTCGCGGCCCATGAGCTCCTTGTTGTACTGCAGCTCGACGCCGCCCTGACCGACCACGGTGCCCGGCTCCAGCTTCTCGAACCCCGCGGCCTCCAGCTGCTTCTCCGAGATCTCGCCCACGTAGCCGAGCGAGTGCGCGAGGCCGACGCCCAGCGGATACGAACGCAAGGGCACGACGTCCACGCTGGCCTCCGGCTCCTCCATGCGGCGCGCTTCGATGGTGGCGACGTCCTCGTCGCTCGCGTCCGCCTTGACGATGACCGTCCGGAAGCGCGGGCCCTGGGTGTTGAGGCGCTCGCGCACTTCCTTGGGGTCGAAGGAGATGAGCCGGGACAGACGCTCCAGGGCCCCGCCCAGGCTGTCCTTCCGTTCGGAGGTCACGACCACGTTGAAGGACGAGCGGTTCTCGGCCAGGATCCGCCCCTTGCGGTCGAAGAGCGGTCCGCGCGGAGCGGGGATGGGCAGGGCGCGGATACGGTTGTTCTCGGCGAGGTCGCGGAAGTACTTCCCGCGGATGACCTGCAGGTGCCAGAAGTAGACGAGGAGGAGGGCCACGGCCAGGGCGACCAGGGCCTGCACGACGCCCACGCGCCGCTGGACGGTGCGCAGGTCCTCGTAGATCCTCACGCGCGCGGCGCCCACCGGCGCATCTGCCGGTCCATCGTCTCGAACACCACCATCCCCACCGCCCCGTTCACGAGCGCCCGCGCGATGAGCCCGACCGGGCTCAGCTCGTAGGCCTGCACGTCGAAGACCTGCGCAAGCTGCCCGAACAGCAGGGCGTCGACGACCGTCGCCACCATCAGCACCAGCAGCCGGGCGGCGGGCTCACCGAGGTGGAAGCGCGTGGACCCCATGCCCACGCCGAACCCGAGGAGCAGCTTGCTCAGCCCGCTGAGGCCCAGGATGCGGCCGCCGAAGTGGACGTCCTGCACCCAGCCCGCCGCCGCGCCCGCCAGCATGCCGTGGACCTCGCCGCCGGTCAGCCCACAGTAGACCACAACGAGAAGGAACGGATCGAATATCCGCGCCTGCACCGGCATCACGCGCCCGAGCGCGGTCTGCACGAGGAGGGCGGCCAGGATGGCGAGGGCCGTCCAGAAGACCCTCATCGTGCTGCGGGACTGCTCTTGACGGGGGCACGCGGGGCGGCCTTGGGCTCGGGGGGACGGACTTCCTCCGTCAGCTCCAGGGCGTCGGGCTGCGCATGGACGACCATGAGCTCCTCGAGCCGCTCGAAGTGGGCGGACGGGGCGACCAGGATGTCCTTGAAGAGCCCGCCCGTCGTCTTCACCGACTGCACGCGGCCCACCATGAGGCCCTTGGGGAACATGCGGTCGAGGCCGGAGGTGACGACGACGTCGCCCACGGCCACGTCGGCCAGGACGGGCACGAACTTCATGGCCAGCAGGTTGCCCACGTGGTCGGCGAACCCGGCCTGGCCGGACACCACGGCGGTGATGCGGCTGCGCTCGATGCGCACGCCCAGGCCGCTCTCATGGTCGAGCAGGAGCTGGACCTTGGCCGCGCGCGGCCCCACCGCGACCACGCGCCCGACCACGCCCGTGGTGCTGATGACGGGCGCGTTGAGCGTGATCCCGTCCGCGCGGCCGCGGTTGAGCGTCACCGTGCGGTACCAGGGCACGCCGTCGGTGGCGATCACCTGGGCGAGCAGGGTGTCGAAGGGCAGCGAAGGCTTGACGTCGGCGATCTCGCGCAGGCGGTCGGCCTCGCGCAGGCGGTCCTGTTGCCGCTGCAGCTCCATCTCCAGCGCAGCCATGCGGCCGTGGAGGTCCTGGTTCTCGCGGTAGACGTGGCGCAGGTCGACGTACCCCGACCAGGTGGCGAGCACGGCTCCCAGTCCCGCCCCGACCATGCGCTGCAGCGGCGAGAGCACCGCGAACACGGTCTGACCCAGGAGCGAGGTGCCGCCGCCCTTCTCCACTTGCTGGCTGATGACCACGAGATGGGCGAGCACGAGCCCGCCCAGCAGGAACCGGGAGCGTTTGGTATCGAGGACGCGGGCCATTACGGCGCCGTCTTCAATCTCAGGGGGGGCACTCGCCCATCACCACGGTGGGGACTCGCGACCCCCCCTGAAACCCCCCTCGCGCGCCACCGCCGCTGCGCGGCGCCGTCGCGCTCTGCGGTCGGCGGCCCAAAGCCCGCACGCATCAGTCGAGGCTGATCTTGCGAAGTAGATCGAAGTCGCTGAGCATCTTTCCCGTTCCCAGCACGACCGAGCTCAGCGGGTCCTCGGCCACGGAGACGGGGAGCGAGGTCTCCTCGCGCAGCAGCTTGTCCAGGTTTTTCAGGAGCGAGCCGCCCCCCGTGAGCACGATCCCGCGGTCCACGATGTCCGCGCTGAGCTCGGGCGGCGTGCGCTCCAGGGCCACGCGCACGGCGTTGACGATGATCGAGATGGGCTCGGCCAGGGCCTCGCGGATCTCCGCGTCCGTGATGGTCAGGGTCTTGGGGATGCCCTCGATGAGGTCGCGCCCCTTGATCTCCATGGTCATGGGCTCGTCGAGGGGGAAGGCCGATCCGATCTCGAGCTTGATCTGCTCGGCCGTGCGCTCGCCGATGAGGAGGTTGTACTTCTTCTTGATGTATTGGATGACGGACTCGTCCATCTCGTTGCCGGCCACGCGCACGGACTTCGAATAGACGATGCCGGCCAGGGAGATGACCGCGATGTCCGTGGTTCCGCCGCCGATGTCCACCACCATGTTGCCGCTCGGCTCCGTGATGGGCAGGCCGGCCCCGATGGCGGCGGCCATGGCCTGGTCCACCAGGTAGACCTCGGAAGCCTTGGCCTTGAGGGCGGAGTCCTTCACCGCCCGCTTCTCGACCTGCGTCACCTCGGAAGGGATGCCGATGATGATGCGCGGCCGCACCATGGTGTTGCGGTTGTGCGCCTTGCGTATGAAGTGCGACAGCATCTTCTCGGTGATCTCGAAGTCCGCGATGACGCCGTCCTTCATGGGGCGGATGGCCACGATGTTGCCGGGGGTGCGGCCCAGCATCTCCTTGGCGTCCTTCCCCACCGCCTCCACCTTTCCCGTCACCTTGTTGACGGCGACGATGGACGGCTCGGAGACGACGATGCCCTTGTTCTTCGCGTAGACCAGCGTGTTGGCGGTACCGAGGTCGATGGCGAGGTCGTTGGACAGGAAGCTCAGGTTGGTGATGGAGCGGAGATTCAAAAGGATTCGCCTCGCAAGGATTCGCCGCGCAGCGCGGGCGGGGCTCGGCGAATCCTAAAGGGTTTCTCTTCGCAGCAATGACGACTGCATGAATGCATTACTTCTCTCTTCGTACAGCAGGAATCCAGGCCGTCTGGCCTTCGTGAATTCCTCTAGACTGCCACCTCGATGCCGTTCTTGTCTCGCTCCTTGACGCGATACATGGCCTGATCGGCCTTCTGTATGAGGCCTTCCGGAGTGAGGGCGTGGTCGGGATAGGAGGCGATGCCGAAGGAGGCGGAGATGCGCGCCTCCAGCCCGGCGTCCCTCAGGAATACGTGGCTCTCGATGGCGCGTCGGATGCGTTCGGCGATCACGAGGGCGCCCGAGGGCGGGGTCTCCGGCAGCACCACCACGAACTCGTCCCCGCCGTAGCGGGCCAGGATGTCGCTCTCGCGCACCGCTTCCACCAGGATGACCCCGACCTCGGTCAAGGTGCGCGAGCCGGCGAGGTGCCCGTGCGCGTCGTTGACGCTCTTGAACCCGTCGAGGTCCAGGAAGATCACGGAGAGGGGAATGCCGTGGCGCTTGCAGCGCTTGATCTCGCGCCCGATGTACAGGTTCAGGTAGCGCGAGTTGAAGAGGCGGGTGAGGTCGTCGGTGATGGTGAGCTGCTCCGTGCGCTGGAACAGGATGGCGTTCTCGATGGCGATGGCGCAGGGTTCGACGAGCGTCAGCAGCAGCTCGAGATCGCCCTGGGTGAACTTCCCGCCCTGCTTGTTGATGACCTGCACGACCCCGATGGTGCGCCCGCGCGAGATGAGGGGCGCGCAGAGCACGGACTTCGTCTGGAACTGGGTGGAAGCGTCGAACCGCCGCGCGAAGCGCGGGTCCTTCGAGGTGTCGTT
>Ga0207691_10002791_pt1 | contig 17029 bp, 22 predicted proteins | sample KBSM13metaG_FD_184327 | JGI IMG/M metagenome (GOLD analysis project Ga0207691, IMG submission 184327) | Miscanthus rhizosphere microbial communities from Kellogg Biological Station, Michigan, USA - KBS M1-3 metaG (SPAdes) (version 2) | ecosystem: Host-associated > Plants > Roots > Rhizosphere >... | reverse complement strand
CGGCCCGATGTCCCCGAGCCCCAGCACCGCGGTGCCGTCGGTGACCACGGCGACCGTGTGCGGCACCCAGGTGTAGTGCTGCGTCAGCCCGGGATCCGCGGCGATCGCCTCGCACACCCGGGCGACGCCCGGGGTGTAGGCCAGCGACAGGCCGGCGGGATCGGTCAGGGCGACCGTCGAGCGGATCTCCATCTTGCCGCCGACGTGCAGGTCGAACACCGGGTCGCCGGCGCGTGGGACGTTGGGGGTCGTGTGCTGGTCAGCCATCCTTGCGATAATCGCACAGCGGGTCGCGGAAGGAGGCCCCGTTGTCTCACACCCTCGTGTCAGAGCCGCCGGGGACGCGGCCACACCCGGCCGAGCGCCACCGCGAGCACGTCGGTGTCGGAGATCGTGCCGACGGTCGCCGAGTCGGTGCCCTCGCGCGGGTTGTCACGTTCGACCCACCAGCCCGCGCCGTCCCGCACCGTGGCCCGCTTGACCGCGAGGGTGCCGTCGGGGAAGCGCACCACGACCACCTGGCCGGCGCGCGGCGGCACGTCGTACCGCACCAGAAGGCGGTCACCAGCGCGCAGCGTGGGCAGCATCGAGCGGCCGTGGACACGGGCCAGTCCGAGGCGGGGCACGGCGTGGTTTCACCACCTCTACGGGTGTTCGAAGCGGGTGATCGGTCGGGAGTAGTGTCGCAAGCGACCACCAGTCCCGCGACGAGAAGGAACCTGATGTTGAAGCGACTCCTTGCACCGACCATCGACGTCCAGGCTCACTGCGATCTGCCCTGCGGCGTATACGACCCGGCCCAGGCCCGCATCGAGGCCGAGTCGATCAAGGGGATCATCGGCAAGCTCGCCGACAACGACGACCCCGACTTCCGGACCCGCGCGGTGCTGATCAAGGAGCAGCGCTCCGAGCTGGTCAAGCACCACCTCTGGGTGCTGTGGACCGACTACTTCAAGCCGCCGCACTTCGAGAAGTACCCCGAGCTCCACGGGCTGGTCAACGAGGCGACCAAGCTCGCCGGTGCGACCGGCACCAAGGGCTCGATGGACGCCTCGACGGCCGACGAGCTGCTGGACAAGATCGACGCCATAGCCAAGATCTTCTGGGAGACAAAGCAAGGCTGAACGAAGTGAAGCCTTGCGCGTCAGCAAGCAGCGGAGGCGTCACGCGTCAGCGGGACGCCAGCGCGTGAAGCAAGGCTGAGCGAAGCGAAGCCCTGCTTTGTCAGGCAAGGGGAGGGGCACCACGGCGTGGAGCCTCTCCCCTCCGCTTTTGCTGGACCGACGTTGCGCCTCAAGAACCCGGAGCGCGGCAAGGCGAAGCCACCGATGCGTCGAAACCCCGACCACAGCCCGGCCAACCCCTAGGCTGGCTCCACCCAGACCGCACAGCTTCACGAAGGGGGCCACGGTGACGACTCGATCCGACGTCGAGCTCCGCGTACCCGCGGACACCGCCTATGTCGCCGTGCTCCGCACCACCACAGCGGGCCTCGCCGCCCGGCTCGACTTCACCCTCGACGACATCGAGGACCTGCGGATCGCCGTCGGTGAGGCCTGCGCGATGGTCCTGGAGCAGGCCCGTGCCGACGGCGACCTGCATGCCACGTTCGACCTCGGCTCCGGGGAGCTGAGCGTCACGGTGTCTGCGGACGCCGACGCGGCGAGCGAGCCGGACACGGACGGCTTCGCCTGGCAGGTGCTGACCGCGCTGACCACTCGGGCATCGGCCGAGGTGACGCCCGACGCGGTCGGGATCACCTTGTCCATGAAATCGGCTCTGCTGGACTGAGGCCGTCACCCAACATGGACCATGTGGACACAGGAGTCGGAGGACTCCGGACGACGCGCGAGCAGAGCATGGAGCTGTTCGCGGAGCTCACCGCGGACGACGTCGACGCCGCCCGCCGTATCGAGTGCCGCGACGCCCTGGTGCACCTCCACCTGCCGCTGGTGGAGCACTGCGCGCGGCGGTTCCGCAACCGCGGCGAGCCGTTCGACGACCTGCTGCAGGTCGGCACGATCGGTCTCCTGAAGTCGATCGACCGGTTCGACCTGGACCGCGGCGTGGAGTTCTCGACGTACGCGACACCGACGATCATCGGCGAGATCAAGCGTTACTTCCGCGACAAGGGCTGGGCGATCCGGGTGCCGCGGCGACTGCAGGAGATGCGGATGATGATCGGGACCGTCACCTCCGAGCTCTCCCAGAGCCTGGGTCGCTCGCCCACGCCCCGCGAGATCGCCGAGCGGATCGGGGTCACCGTGGACGACGTGATGGAGGGCATCGAGTCCAGCAACGCCTACGCGACGCTCTCGCTCGACGCGGGCGGTGACGGCTCCGACGAGGGCGGGCCGTCGATGCTGGACGCAATCGGCCAGGACGACGCCGCCCTCGAGCACGTCGAGATCCGGGAGTCGATCAAGCCGCTCCTCGAGCAGCTCCCCGCGCGGGAGAAGCAGATCCTGATGCTGCGGTTCTTCCGCGGGATGACCCAGTCGCAGATCGCGGCCGAGATCGGGGTCTCCCAGATGCATGTGTCGCGATTGTTGAACCGCACGCTCGAGCAGCTGCGCGAGTCGCTGCAGGGGAGTGCCTGAGCGGGGGCGGACACGTCGGGGGTTTCGGGGTGGCGAATTACCACGGTCTGTTGGTGTAACTGCGGCAAATCGGACAGGGCCGCTCGCTTCCCACGACGTACCCGCGCTCCCCACGATGTGCTCATCATGGGAAGCGCGGGTCTGTCTGCATACCGTGGTGAAACCGCAGCCCGCAGCCAACAGCCCCTATTCGCGGTGCTCCGGGCGGTTCAGCGCGGCCACCGACGCGGGGTGCAGGAGGCCGGCCAGTACCAGCACCGCCGACACGGCCACCGCGATCGCGATCGCGAGGGTGTCCCCACCCCGGAACGACCAGGCGATCAGCAGCCATACCAGCTCGGCGAAGAGCACCGGGCCGCGAGCCCAGGGGAGGCACCGGCGCATGCCCCAGGCGCACACGACGAGGCCCACGCCGTACGCCACGAAGAAGAGCGCCGTGGTGACGCCCATCACCACCCGGTCGCCCGCCACGGAGAACACCTCGACGATGCCGAGCAGAGTCGTGACGAGGCCCTGGACCGCGGTGAGCGCCGCCGCGGCCGCCAGCGGGGCCGGCGTCCCATGCCGTGAGTACGGCGCGGCCGGGGTGGGCCGGTTCTCCGGGTCGTCGGGTGTCACGGCCGCGACGATATCCGTGTGATGAGAAAGACCCTGAAGAAGGCTTGTGCCGAGCGCCCCGAGTTGCAACCATCGACTCCGTCGTGCGCACCGCCCGGAACGGGTCTGTCGCACGGTTTCCCCGCGGTTGGACCAGCATGGCTTGTTTGTCGCGGGGCCTCGTGAAAGTGTTCACAACAGGTGGCCGCGGTCACGGGACCGGGCGGCGCACCCGCCGAAGCCCGGAAGCGACGAACAGGAGCTCTACGCCATGGATTGGCGCCATCGCTCTGCGTGCCTCGACGAGGACCCAGAGCTTTTCTTCCCGATCGGCAACACCGGTCCGGCCATCCTCCAGATCGAGGAGGCCAAGCAGGTGTGCCGTCGCTGCGAGGTGCGCGAGCAGTGTCTTGCGTGGGCGCTGGAGGTCGGTCAGGACCACGGGGTCTGGGGCGGCCTGAGCGAGGACGAGCGGCGCGCGCTGAAGCGTCGCAACGCACGCGCCCGGGTCCGCACCGCCTAGAGCCGAGCCACCACAGACCGCCTCAGAGCGGTACGTCGAGCACCGCGACCGTCCCCGGGCCGTCGTCGCGACGCGCGATCCGCAGCGAGCCGCCGAGCTCGGCCACGAGCGTGCGCACGATGGACAGCCCGAGGCTCGGCGACGTCTCGGCCACGAAGTCCTCGGACAAGCCGCGCCCGTCGTCCTCCACCGACACTCGCAGCCGCTCCGGCCCCCGCTCGACCCGCAGCACCACCGTGCCGCGGGCGTCGGGCCCGAAGCCGTGCTCGGCCGCGTTCTGGAGCAGCTCGGTGAGCGCCATCGCCAACGGGGTCGCCACCACGGAGGTGACCGTGCCGAAGCCACCGACCCGGGAGGTCGCGACCTGGTCGGGACCGGCGGAGACCTCGGTCACCATCCGCCGGAGCCGGTCGGCCACCTCATCGAAGTCGACCAGCTCCTCCGCGGAGTCGTCGGACGAGGTGCTCAACGTCTCGTGCACGATCGCGATCGAGCCGACTCGCCGGACCGCCTCCTCCAGCGCCAGCCGTCCCTCGGGCACGTCGAGCCGCCGCGCCTGCAGCCGGAGCAGCGCCGCGACCGTCTGCAGGTTGTTCTTCACCCGGTGGTGGATCTCCCGGATGGTGGCCTCCTTGGTGACCAGCTCGCGGTCACGGCGACGCAGGTCGGTCACGTCGCGCAGCAGAACCAGGCCGCCGGTCGGCTCCCCCGTGGGCCGCATCGGGATCGAGCGCAGGATCACGACCGCCGCCCCGTTGCCCAGTTCGGTGTCGCGCGGCATCCGGCCGCCGAGCACCGCGCTGATCGTCTCCTCGTCGGGCCGCAGCCGTGCCGGAACCAGCTCGCGCGTGACGTCGGCGAGGTGCTGGCCGGCCAGGTCGCCGACCAGGCCGAGCTTGCGGTAGACCGACATCGCGTTGGGGCTCGCGTAGTCGACCAGCCCGTCCGGGTCGACCCGGATGAAGCCGTCGCCGACGCGGGGTGAGTCGGCATGGTCCGAGCGCTGTCCGGGATAGGGGAACGTGCCGTTGGCGATCATCTGCGCGAGCTCGCCGGCGGTCTGGAGGTACGACAGCTCCAGCCGGCTGGGCGTCCGCACGCCCTGCAGGTTGGTGTTGCGGGCGACCACGGCGATGACCTGCCCGTCGTACCGGACCGGGATCGCCTCGACCCGCACCGGCACGTCGTCGCGCCACTCCGGGTCGCCCTCCCGCGCCACCCGGCCGTCACGCAGCGCGCTGTCGAGGAGCACCCGCTTCCCGAGCGGCAGGTAGGTGCCCACCACGTCGTCGACGTACGCCGTCGGGCCGGTCGTGGGGCGCATCTGCGCGCCCGCCCAGTACCCCGCGCCGTCGCGGTCCGGGAGCCACAGTACGAGGTCTGCGAAGGACAGGTCGGCGATGATCTGCCAGTCCGCGACGAGCCGCTGGAGCCAGGCCACGGCCTCGGCACCGAGGCCGCTGTGACGGTGCGCGAGCTCGTCGAGGGTGGGCACGGTCACAGAGCGTAGGCGGACTCGGTGGACCTGCAGGCCCGGGGTGCGCGAGCCGAGCTGGAGGCTAGCCTGCGTCCATGACGCAGACTCCCCCGTCCGACGCCGCCGACAACTCCGCCGACAACTCCGCCGACAACTCCGCCGAGGACGCCCGCGACAAGCTCACCGGCCACGCCGGCGAGCACGCCGTCGCCGTCGCGCGAGCCCACGGGGTACGCACCATGTTCACGCTCTCCGGCGCCCACGTCTTCCCGATGTACGACGGGGCGGTGAAGGCCCAGCCCCCGATGCAGATCCTCGACGTCCGGCACGAGCAGACCGCTGCCTTCGCCGCCGAGGCGACGGGCAAGCTCACCCGCACCCCGGGGCTGGCGGTGCTGACCGCCGGGCCCGGTGTCACCAACGGCCTCAGCGCCGTGGCGCAGGCCCGGTTCGGCGGGTCGCCGCTGGTCGTGGTCGGTGGCCGGGCGCCGGCCAACCGCTGGGGCACCGGCAGCCTGCAGGAGCTCGACCAGCCGCCGATCTTCGCTCCGGTCTCCAAGCTGGCGCGCACCATCCACAGCGCGGCCGACGTCGCGGACGGCATCGACGAGGCGTTCACCGTTGCCGGCGCGTCGCACCGCGGACCGGTCTTCGTCGACGTCCCGATGGACGAGCTGTTCGCGACCGCGACCTCGACGATGCCTGTGGTAGGCCCACGCGACCGTGTCGAGCCCGACCCGGACGCGATCGGCGAGATCGCGGAGCTTCTCGGCCAGGCGCGGCGCCCGGTGCTGGTGCTCGGCACCGACGTGTGGGCCGACGTGGCCGACGATGCGGCACTGCGACTCGTCGAGGGCATCAGGATCCCCACCATCACCAACGGCATGGGCCGCGGCGTCCTGCCGGGAGGGCACCCCCTGCTGGTCACCAAGGCCCGCGGCGCGGCGTTCGCCGGCGCCGACCTGGTGCTCGTGGTCGGCACGCCCCTCGACTTCCGGCTCGGCTTCGGCGTCTTCGGCGGCAAGGAGGAGGGCTCCAGACCCGCCCGGGTCGTGCACGTCGCCGACTCGCCGGCCCAGGTGTCCGGACACGCCGACCTCGCCGGCTCTGCGTCCGGTGACCTCACGCTTGCGCTCGACGGCCTGCACGAGGCGGTCACCGGCCTGGTCCGTAGGCCGGACTGGTCATCGTGGCTGACCGAGCTCCAGGACACGGTCCGCGCGGCGGCCGAGCGCGACTCCGCCCTGCTGATGGCCACGGCCGACCCGATCCACCCGGCGCGCATCTACGGCGAGCTGGTCCCCCGCCTCGCCGACGACGCGATCGTGATCGGTGACGGCGGCGACTTCGTCTCGTTCGCGGGCAAGTTCGTGGAGCCGAAGCGCCCCGGTGGCTGGCTCGACCCCGGCCCCTACGGCTGCCTAGGTGCCGGCCTCGGGTCCGCGATCGCCGCCCGGCTGCACCGCCCCTCGGCGCAGGTCGTGCTGCTGTACGGCGACGGCGCCGCCGGCATGTCGCTGATGGACGTCGACACCCTCGTGCGCCACGGCCTGCCGGTCGTGATGGTGTGCGGCAACAACTCCGCGTGGGGCCTGGAGAAGGGGCCGATGCAGATGCTCTACGGGTACGACGTCGCGGCCGACCTCGCCCCACAGACCAGCTACGACGGCGTCGTGAAGGCGCTCGGAGGTGCCGGCGAGTCCGTGACCGACCCGGCCCAGATCGGCCCGGCCCTCGACCGCGCGTTCGGGTCCGGCGTGCCCTACCTGGTCAACGTGATCACCGACGTGGACGCGGCGTACCCGCGGGCCACCTTCGGCATCTGACCGTGCGGATCCGGCTCGCTCGGCCCGAAGACCTGCCCGCGGTCGGCGAGGTCACGGTCGCGGCGTACGCCGACTTCACCCGGGGCCCGTCGGACCCGTACATCGCGCACCTGCGTGACGCCGCGGCCCGCGCGGAGCAGGCGGAGCTGTGGCTGGCCGAGGACGAAGGTGAGGACGGGGGTGTGCTGCTCGGCACGGTGACGGTGTGCCCGCCCGGTTCGGCGTGGCGGGAGATCTCGCGGCCGGGCGAGGGCGAGTTCCGGATGCTCGCGGTGGCGTCGCCGGCGCGGGGCCGCGGAGTCGGCGAGGCGCTGGCCAGATTCGCGATCGAACGGTTCGCGGCGCAGGGTGTGCACGCGATCGTGCTCTCCTCACTGTCCACGATGCACGCCGCCCACCGCCTCTACGAGAGGCTCGGCTTCCACCGCGACGCGGAGCGGGACTGGTCCCCCGTGCCCGGGGTCGAGCTGCTGGCCTATGTGCTACCCGAGCCGGCCCAGGAAGCGTGACCTGTCGACGACCACGCGGGTGACCTCGCCCGACCCGACCAGCTTTCCGGCGTCGGTGGCGGCGACCGTGAAGCGAACCAGGCGGCCATCGACATGGGCGACCGAGGCGGTGACCTCGAGCTCGCGGCCGACCGCGCTGGGGGCGAGGTGCTCGAGCGTGATCCGGGTACCGACGCTGGTCTCGGCCCCGGTCAGCTCCTCGGCCAGCGCTGCACAGGTGGTCGCTTCGCACCAGGCGAGCAGGCGCGGGGTGCCGAGCACCGGCAGGTCACCCGACCCGAGCGCGGCGGCCGTGTCGTCGTCGGCGACCGTGAAGGTCCGCCGGGCGGAGAGTCCCGTGCTGATCGGCATGTCCGTGAGTCTGCCCGATTTCGCGCGTGCCGCCGTACCTGCGAGGATGGACGGCGATCTATCGAGGAGGACCCGATGGGAAAGACCGGCCGCAAGCGCCGTGCCCGCAAGAAGAAGGGCGCGAACCACGGCAAGCGCCCCAACGCCTGACGAAACGAACGAACCCCGAGCGGCTGCTCGGGGTTCGATTCATTCCAGGGCCTACTCCTCGGTGATCTGTACCTGCACCTGCCGGATGCTCAGCAGCACGCGGCTGCGCAGCCCCTCGGGCGCAACCTCGGTGCAGGAACGGCTGACAAGCGTCTTCACGGTGCGCTCGAGGTCGTACTTGGCAAGGCACGGACCGCACTCGTCGAGGTGCTGCTGGATCTGGCTGCAGTCGGCCTGGTCGAGCTCGTTGTCGATGAAGAAGAAGACGCGGTCGATGACCGCGGAGCAGTCCCAGTCGAGGGCTGCGCGTCCGGGATTGCCCGGCTCACGGGTCTCGCTCATGACTGGCCTCCGTCCCGGCCGGCACCCGCGTGCAGCAGGTCGTTTTCGCGTACGTAGTCGCTGAGCAGCTCCCGCAGCTGGCGGCGGCCTCGGTGCAGCCGCGACATGACGGTGCCGATCGGCGTCTCCATGATCTCCGCGATCTCCTTGTACGGGAACCCCTCGACGTCGGCGAGGTAGACCGCCATCCGGAAGTCCTCCGGCAGCTTCTGGAGAGCGTCCTTGACGTCGGAGTCGGGCAGGTGCTCCAGCGCCTGCAGCTCGGCGGACTTCAGGCCACCCGAGGTGTGCGACTCCGCGCGGGCCAGCTGCCAGTCCTCGACGTCCTCGGACATCGACTGCTGCGGCTCGCGCTGCTTCTTGCGGTAGGAGTTGATGAAGGTGTTGGTCAGGATCCGGTACAGCCAGGCCTTGAGGTTGGTGCCCGGCCGGAACTGGTGGAAAGACGCGAACGCCTTCGCGAACGTCTCCTGGACCAGGTCCTCGGCGTCGGACGGGTTGCGGGTCATCCGCATCGCTGCCGAGTAGAGCTGGTCGAGGAACGGCAGCGCGTCGCGTTCGAAGCGGGCGGTGCGCTCGGCGTCGGTCTCGTTCGCGCGGAGCTCGTCGGGGTCGACGGCGCTGGTCGCGGGGCCGGCCTGCGGGTCAGTGCTCTCTGTCATTGCCCCCCAGCCTACTGATCGACCCGCGAGGGGGGTGAGGTCGGCCGTCTCGGTGGGCGGCAGCAGCGTGGCCAGCATGATGGTTGGAACACGCTTCGCTCAGCGGAGATTCCCGGCCACCTCGTCCAGCCAGACCAGCACCTCGGCGACGACCGTGTCGACGGTCTCGGCCTGGGTGCGCGGCGACGCCCTGGAGACCGCGAACCCGTGGTCGCCGCCGGGTACGTCGACCAGCCGGGTGCCGGACGGCAGCGCCGGGAACTCCTCGGGCCCGCCGAACGTGTCACGCGTGCCCTGGAGCACCAGCGTCGGCACCCCGGAACCCAGCAGCTCGTCGGCACGGGACTTCTCCGGCCGGCCGGGCGGGTGCAGCGGGAACGCGAGGGCCAGCGCGGCCACGGCCCCGAGCTCGCGGGCCATGCGGCACGAGCATCGCGCCCCCGAGCTGCGGCCGCCCAGCACCAGCGGGGTGCGCAGCCGGAGCTGCTTCACGACCGCCGCGAGGCACTCGTCGAGCACGGCCGGCCGCGGCGCGACCCGCTTGCCGGCCACGGCGAACGGCTGCTGGAGCACGATCGTGGTGATCCCGTGTCCGGGCAGCCGCGTCGCCAGCGCCACCAGGTCGCGGGCGCCGATGCCACCGTTGGCTCCGTGCTGGAGGACCAACGCCAGCCGGGCCGGGCGGGCGCGCCGGATGATCACCCGGGCGTGGCCCTGCGGCGTCGGGAGCAGCCGCTCCTCGGGCTCAGGCACCGCCCGGCCCCGGCACCTGGGCGGCCACCTCGGCCGGGACCTCGGACAGCGGCAGCGGCGCGACCAGCTCGGGTCCGTTGTTCTGCACGTTGCTGACCAGCGTGGCGACGGGGAACGCCTCGAGCCGGCCGGGCGCGGCGGGCACCAGCAGGTCCAGCAGCCGGTCGCGGTCGTGGCTGGTGGGGTCGAGCCACGCGTCGTACGCGTCGGGCTCGAGCATCAGCGGCATCCGGTCGTGGATGTGGCCGAGGGAGTCCTCGGCACTGGTGGTGAGCACTGTGGTCGTCCAGCGGAACCGGTCAGGGTCGTCGTCGGCCTTCGTCGGGTCGCGCCAGATCTCGTACAGGCCGGCCATCGCGAGCGTGCCCCCGTCGCGCGGGCGGATGAAGAAGGGCTGCTTGCGCGGCTTGCCCTTCGCCGTCAGCTGCTCGGTGGCGTACCACTCGTAGTAGCCGTCGGCCGGCAGCAGGCAGCGACGTCGCTCGAAGGCGCGCCGGTAGGCGGGCTTGTCGGCCACCGTCTCCATGCGGGCGTTGATCATGCGGCTGGCACCGGAGGGGTCCTTGGACCAGAACGGCACCAGCCCCCACGTGAGCACCCGCAGCTGTCGCTCCGGCTCTTCGGCCTTCGTGCCGTCCTCGTCGCGGGGCGGACGCTCGACGACGGCGTAGACCTCCTTGGTCGGGGCGACGTTCCAGTCGGCCTCGATCCGTGGCACGTGGTCGGGGACGAGGGTGATCTCGAACTCCTCGACCAGGTCCTCCGGCTGCCGGCTGGACGCGTACCTCCCGCACATGCCCGCAAGGCTAGTGCGGCGCACCGACGGCCCCCGGTGCCACGTCCGGGAACCGAACGGCGAAGCGGCATGACCCCTCCCGGTGCGGTTGCCGTGCACCTGATCGGGTAGGAATGGGGCATGACCGTCTCCCGACTGCTCGCGCGCCCGCTGCTCGCCTCGATGTTCGTGGTCGGCGGCGCCAACTCGCTCAAGGATCCGGCCCCCCGGGTGCCGGCCGCCAAGCCCGTGATCGACAAGGTGGTGCCGGCCATCCAACAGGCCGTCCCCCAGGTACCGATCCCGACCGACCCGGCCACGCTGGTGCGGATCAACGGCGCCGCGCAGCTCCTCGCCGGGCTCGCGCTCGCCACCGGCCGGGCGCCGCGCACCTCGGCGGCAGTGCTCGTCGCGTCCCTGCTCCCCACGACCGCCGCCGGACACCGGTTCTGGGAGGAGAAGGACAAGGGAACCCGCTCGGCGCAGCAGGTCCACTTCTTCAAGAACGTCTCCATGCTCGGCGGGCTGATGCTCGCGGCCGTCGACACGGAGGGCAAGCCTGGCGTGGCCTGGCGTGCCCGCCGCGCGGCCAAGGACGTGAGGCGCGAGGCGAAGCGGCTCGGCCGCGATGCCAGGCGCGAGGCGCGGCTGGCCGCGAAGTCGATCGGCTGAACGACCGCTACGGCACGGCAGTCGCGCGGAGGGGCCTCGCTAGCCTTTCCTCGTGCACTCGGTAACAGCAGCCGACCCCTGGCCGGCGCCGTACGCCCGGACGCCGGTACGGGCGACCCTCGCGCTGCCCGGCTCGAAGTCGCTGACCAACCGTGCGCTCGTGCTCGCTGCCCTCTCCGACGGCCCCTCCGTCGTACGACGGGCACTGCGCTCACGTGACACGGAGCTGATGGCGGCTGCGCTCACGGCACTCGGCTCGGCGGTCGACACCTCGGGCGAGGACTGGCAGGTCGCGCCCGGTCCGTTCGACGCCGCAGCGACGGTCGAATGCGGACTGGCCGGCACCGTGATGCGCTTCGTGCCGCCGGTGTCCGCACTGAGCAGCGCGACCGTGCACTTCGACGGCGACCCGCACGCCCGAACGCGTCCGATGGCAGAGGTGCTCACCGGCTTGCGCGGGTTCGGTGTCCGCGTCGACGACGACGGCCGAGGCACGCTCCCGTTCGACGTGGTCGGCACCGGCGCGGTGCGCGGTGGACAGGTGGCGATCGACGCCTCGGCCTCCAGCCAGTTCATCTCGGCGCTGCTGCTGGCCGGTGCCCGCTACGAACAGGGCGTCGACGTGCTCCACGTCGGCAAGCCCGTGCCGTCACTCCCGCACATCGAGATGACGATCGCGTGCCTGCGCGAGCACGGGGTCGAGGTCGACGACAGCGAGCCGGACCGGTGGCGCGTGCACCCGGGACCAGTTCGCGCCGTGGACAGCGCGATCGAGCCGGATCTCTCCAACGCCGCGCCGTTCCTGATGCTGGCGTTGGTCAGCGGCGGCTCGGTGACCGTGCGCGACTGGCCCGGGAGCACCACCCAGCCCGGCGACGCGCTTCCCGGTCTCCTCACGCGCATGGGCGCGACGGTGACGCGGGACGACTCCGGTCTGACCGTGGCTGGGGGTGACCGGATCCACGGGATCGACGCCGACCTGCACGACGTGGGCGAGCTGACCCCCTCGCTGGCTGCGCTCTGCGCGCTCGCCGACTCCCCGTCGTACCTCCGTGGGATCGCGCACATCCGGGGCCACGAGACCGACCGACTGGCCGCCCTCGCGACCGAGCTCAAGGCGCTCGGCTCCGACGTCACCGAGACCGCCGACGGCCTGGAGATCCGGCCCGCGCCACTGCACAGCGGGCGGTTCGCGACGTACGCCGACCACCGGATGGCGCACGCCGGAGTGGTCCTCGGCGCCGGCGTCGAAGGGGTACTCGTGGAGGACGTCGCGACTACGGCGAAGACGTTCCCGCGTTTCCCCGACGTGTGGGCGGGACTGTTCGCGGGATGACCCCGACCGGGCGCTACGGCGAGGAGGACCACGAGAGCTACGAGCGCCCGCGCCGGCACACCCGACCGCGTACCAAGGAGCGACCGACCTACGACGACGCGGTCGAAGGCCGCGTGATGACCGTGGACCGTGGCCGCTACACCTGTCTGGTCGACGGTGTGACGGTCACCGCGATGAAGTCCCGGCCGCTGGGCCGCAAGGGCGTGGTCGTCGGCGACCGGGTGCGGATCGTGGGCGACGTCACCGGCGACGACGGCAGCCTGGCCCGGATCGTGGAGGTCGAGGAGCGTACGACGGTGCTGCGGCGCACCGCGGACGACGACGACCCGGTCGAGCGCGTGATCGTCTCGAACGTCGACCAGCTGGTGGTGGTCACGGCGCTGGCCGACCCGGAGCCACGGCTCGGCCTGATCGACCGCGCCCTGGTGGCGGCGTACGACGCGGGCATGGACCCCCTGCTCTGCCTGACCAAGGCCGACCTGGCCGCCCCCACCGGGCTGCTGTCGACGTACGAGCCGCTGGGCGTGCCGTTCGTGGTGACCCAGCGTGGGGCCGAGGTGGAGACCCTCCGCGAGCGGCTGCGCGACCGCACCAGCGTGCTGATCGGCCACAGCGGGGTCGGCAAGTCCACGCTGGTCAACGCACTGGTGCCGACCGCGATGCGCCAGATCGGCGTGGTCAACGCGGTCACCGGCCGCGGCCGGCACACGTCAACGAGCGCGTTGCTGATGTCCCTGCCCGGCGGCGGCTGGATCGTCGACACCCCAGGGATCCGGTCGTTCGGGCTGGCGCACGTCGACCCCGAGCGGCTGATCGAGGCGTTCCCCGACCTGAACGAGCTGACCTCCGACTGCCCCCGCGGCTGCACGCACGCCGCCTCCGAGCCCGAGTGCGCGCTCGACGAGGCGGTCACCGAGGGGCGAGTCACTGCCGCCCGGGTCTCCGCCTACCGGCGGTTGTGGGAGTCGCGGGAGACGACCGTGTACTAGGCGGTGTGGGCCCGGGCCGAACACCACGGGACCGTGGTATCCAGCCACTTCCCTACCGCTGCATGCAGAGGGAAGTGGGTGGATACCACGGGACCGTGGTATCCAGCCGCATCCAGCTAACCACCCCAGACCGCCCGCGCACCAAGGTCACCGACCACCACCACCAGCACCAGCGTGGCGACCGCCAGCAGCACCGCGAGCACGGCGAACACGTTGGCGACCGCCGGCTGCCGCGCGTCACTCCCGGAGCCGTCCGTGCCCACCCGCGCCGGCACCGCGGCCAGCAGCACCGCGATGACCGCAACCACCGCGAACGCCAGCCCAACCCAGAGCAGCTGCTGGGCGCGTTGCTGATGGTCGCTCACGAGCGGGTTGGCCGCCAGGGTCGGCCGGGTCTCCAGGAAGTTCTTGCCCGTCAGGTACGCCGCCACGATCGAACCGCCGGCCACGACCGAGAGCGTCAGGGTGGGGAGCCGCAACGATGCCCGCTGCGGCTTGAGCGCCACGAAGGCGATCAGTGCCAGCGCCGCAAGCGGGGTGAACACCACGGTGGCGTGGATAACGAGAGGATGCAGCGGGACTCCGTTGATCTCCATGGTTGACACGTTAACGAGATTCTCTAGGAATAGCCTGTGCGCCATGGCCTCCCAATACACCGACGATCTGCGGCTTGCTCACGTGCTGGCCGACGACGCCGACTCGCTGACCACGGCGAGGTTCAAGGCGCTCGACCTGCACGTGATGACGAAGCCCGACCTGACGCCGGTGACCGATGCCGACACCTCCGTGGAGGACGGCATCCGGCGCACCCTGTCCCGGGCCCGCCCGCGCGATGCCGTGCTCGGCGAGGAGAGCGGCGCCACCGGCCACTCCCAGCGGCGGTGGGTGATCGACCCGATCGACGGCACCAAGAACTTCGTCCGCGGCGTACCCGTGTGGGCGACCCTGATCGGGCTGATGGTCGACGGCGAGGTCGTGGTCGGTGTGGTGACCGCACCACAGCTCAACCGACGATGGTGGGCGTCTGCCGGCGACGGCGCCTGGACCGGCAAGTCGCTGCTCCGGGCCGCACGTTGCCAGGTCTCCGATGTCTCCCGCCTCGAGGACGCCTCGCTGTCGTACTCCTCGATGGGCGGCTGGGACGAGCGCGGCCGGCTCGACGACTTCCTGTCCCTGGCCCGGCGCTGCTGGCGCACCCGGGCGTACGGCGACTTCTGGTCCTACATGCTGCTGGCGGAAGGTGCGGTCGACATCGCCGCCGAGCCGGAGCTCGAGCTGCACGACATGGCCGCCCTCGACGTGATCGTGCGCGAGTCGGGCGGCCTGTTCACCTCGCTCGAGGGCGAGCCCGGCCCCCACGGCGGCAACGCGCTGGCCAGCAACGGGCGGCTGCACGACCAGGCGCTCGCGTTCCTCGGCTCGTTGCCCGACGACACCGGCGACCTGGCCCGTCGCGGCGCGGGTTCCGTGCATGAGCTCAGCGCACGGAGGCGACCCGTGGACGACGACGTCGAGTGACCGCGGCCACGATCAAGGGCGCGATCAGCAGCCCAGCCAGGTCGAACCAGCCGTAGCCGCCTGCCGCACCGCTCGGTGGGTTGCCGACGCTCACGCCGAGGATCGGGTCGTGCAGCTGCCACGCCCAGGTGCCCAGATGGGTGCCCGCGAGCTCGAGCCAGGTCACGACCACGGCGGCGCCGACGTACACCGGCCGCGACGGCCCCCACAGCAGGAACCCGGCCAGGCAGAGGAACCAGAAGAAGCCGAGACCGTCGCGGCGCTCCGCGAGCAGCCAGCCGTACGACGCCCAGGCGCCGATCGCCACGCCTGCGACCACGGCGAGCGCCTTCAGGTGCCGCTGCACGGGCGGCCAGTGTCCAAGCGCCCACGCGGAGAGGAACACCAGGCCGTGCCCCGGTGGGACGTACATCGGCACGTTGTGGAAGCGGTAGAGGTACACCTCGAGCAGCGGGCTGAACGTGAACTCCACTGCCGTCGCGACCGCCACCACCACCATCGTCTGCGCCCGCACCAGCGGCGTACACGTCGCCAGGAACGCCAGCAACACCAGCCACGTCGCGGCTCCCAGGGCACGCTGCCGCCATAGGTCACCGCCGCCTCCCACGCGGTCCAGCCACAGCATCAAGGTCAGCCAGCCCATCAGCACGACCGCAACCCAGAGTCCGTGCCGTTCGAGCCGCATGCGTCATCCAAACACTTCAAGATGAGCGGCCACCGCACTAGTGTCTGCTCATGAAGATCAAAGACGTGCTTCAGGCCAAGGCGAGCGGTGAAGTGATCACCATCGAGCCGGACGCGACCGTACGCGATCTCCTACGTATCCTCGCCGAGCACAACGTCGGCGCCCTCATCGTCAGCAGCGACGGCGCGGCCGTGGAGGGCATCGTCTCGGAGCGCGACGTCGTACGCCGGCTCCACGAGGACGAGGGCGTACTCAGCGCCCCCGTGAGCCAGATCATGACCAGCGACGTCGCCACGTGCGAGATCACCGACGAGGTGAACAAGCTGATGTCGCTGATGACCGAACGGCGGATCCGGCACGTACCGGTGATGACGAAGGGCGAGCTGACCGGCGTGATCAGCATCGGTGACATCGTGAAGAAGCGCATCGACGAGCTCGAGTTCGAGCGCGACCAGCTCGACTCCTACGTGCACCAGACCTAGAGCGGTGGCGCGCACGTCCGGGTGCGCTGCGTCGGCGCTCGGCCGGGCTCGGTGCATGGCGCCGTGTCTGGCAGGGTGGGCGCATGACTCACGAGAAGCCTGAGATCGACTTCCCCGGCGGCGAGCCGCCGGCCGACCTTCAGATCACCGAGGTCACCGAGGGTGACGGCGCCGAGGCCAAGGCCGGGCAGACAGTCGACGTGCACTACGTCGGCGTCGCCCACTCCTCCGGCGAGGAGTTCGACGCGTCGTACAACCGCGGTGCGCCGCTGTCGTTCCGTCTCGGCGTCGGCCAGGTCATCGCCGGCTGGGACCAGGGCGTACAGGGCATGAAGGTCGGTGGTCGTCGCCAGCTGGTCATCCCGCCGCACCTCGCGTACGGCGAACGTGGTGCTGGTGGTGTCATCGGGCCAGGTGAGACCTTGATCTTCGTGGTGGACCTCGTCGACGTGAAGTAGTTGTCCACAGATCCGGCCGCGGGGGTATTGCGAGGGGCGGTCCGATAGGTACCTTCCAGTCAGATCTCGGGCCGGAAGGAAGCGCGTGATGCGCCGCATGACTGTCCTCGTTGGGGCCGTGACCGCGCTCGTCCTCGTGCTCACCGGCTGCGGCTCAGACAACCCGAAGCCGTCCCGCCCGGCGAGTTCGTCGGCCTCGCCGAGTGCGTCGCCGTCGGCTGTCGCGCCCACGATGCCGGCCGAGGCGAAGGGGACGGGTCCGGAGGCGGCAAAGGCGTTCGTGAAGCACTATCTGGCGACGTTCAGCTATGCCGCTCGGACGGG
>Ga0207691_10002786_pt1 | contig 17039 bp, 10 predicted proteins | sample KBSM13metaG_FD_184327 | JGI IMG/M metagenome (GOLD analysis project Ga0207691, IMG submission 184327) | Miscanthus rhizosphere microbial communities from Kellogg Biological Station, Michigan, USA - KBS M1-3 metaG (SPAdes) (version 2) | ecosystem: Host-associated > Plants > Roots > Rhizosphere >... | reverse complement strand
GTGCAAATCCAATAGCTCGGCGAAGGACGTGGCGTCCCCACCCTGCGCCCGGCGTATTAGAGCTTCATCCATCCGTTCAGCCGCTTGTAACTGTTCATTGGACGCGGCGATACCGCGAATCCTTGGAACGGGACTCGGAAAATGATTATGACCAGTCCGCCGAGCCGTCCAGGCTATGCATTGGATAACGCTCGGACGGGCATCAGGGTGTTCGGCGGCGAGCGAATCAGGCGCTGCTGACGCTCGGAACCTTGTAAGGCGCGCCCGGAACTTCGCGCACCAGCCTCGGTACGAGGTAACCGGACAGCCGGGTGCTCAGGGCCTCAACGAGGTGCTGCGCTTCGGCCTCCGCGACATCGAAATGCGCGGTGCCACGCACACGATCCAGCAGATGCAGGTAGTAAGGCACAACCCCCGCGTCCATGAGCGCTCGCGACAGATCGGCCAGCGTAGCGACGTCGTCGTTGACTCCGCGAAGCAGCACGGACTGGTTCAGCAGCGTGACCCCCGCGCGGCGCAGCTTTGCGCAGGCGGCGCGCACCTCGCTGTCGAGCTCGTTCGGGTGATTGGTGTGCAGCACGAAGACGGTGGGCCGCTGGATGCCTTGCAGCCAGGAAATCAGGCCGTCATCCACGCGCGACGGCAGCACGATGGGCTGGCGCGTGTGTACACGGATGCGCTGAACGTGCCGGATGCCGGCGATCGCCTCGGTGATCTTTGTCAGGCGTGCGTCACTCAGCGACAGCGGATCTCCACCGCTCAGGATGATTTCCTCGATGCTCGTGTCCGCGGCTACACGGTCGAGTGCGGCGCGGAATCGCGAGGCGCCCTCTTCCGCGGCCTCAGCTTGAGCCGAATACGGGAACTCGCGCCGGAAACAGTAACGACAATGGATGGCGCAGGCCTGGGTCGTGATGAGCAGCGCACGTCCCTCGTATTTCTGCAGTAGCCCGGGCGCAAGCGTCGACTCGTGTTCGAGCAAGGGATCAGCCCCGTACCCCGGCGTCTCGAGTAGTTCGTCGGCGAGCGGCAACACCTGGCGCAGCAATGGATCATTCGCGTCACCGCGACGCATGCGCGAGAGATAGCTGCGCGTGACGCGCAGGCCGAACACGGATGAAGCCACGCGCGCGGGGACGCTCAGCGCGGTGTCGAGCCCGAGAATTCTCAGCAATTCGTCCGGGTCGGTGATGGCGCGCTTGAGATCCTGCTGCCAGGTAGACAGGGGGAACGTCGACAGTGCGTTAGTCAAGCTGGCGAATCCGGATGTTGCGGAACCAGACCGGCTGGGATTCGGCCTGCAGCGCGATGTGCCCGAACGACAGCTGCAGCGGCGCACCCGCCGCGAGTAACGCCTTGGCGCTGTCTTCCTTCGGGTCGAGCTGCGGATGCTGGTAACGCAGCACCTCGACGCCGTTGACGCGATGGATCACCTCGGTGTTGCCGTGCACTTCGACTTCGACTGCCACCCACTCATCCACGGGAAACAATTTCGACGTGGAATCGATGATGTGATCGGTGAGCAGCTTGCCCTTCATCTCGAGGTTGGTGCCGGGGGTGCAGACGTTCCCGGTCTGCCTGCCCGCGGTGGCGCCCACGCTCAGGAACTGGAACTCCATGCTCGCGGGCCATGGCTGGTTCAGGCCCATGCTCATCGGTGACTGCGAGTGGATCATCACGCCGCTGTTGAGCTTGGCCCAGGGAGGCGAATCGGCGACTGCCGCGCCGGTGATGCGGTATTCGAGGCGCAGGATGTAGTTGGAGTAGGCCTGGTTGGAGTACAGGTGACCGAACTGTTCATCGAACTTCCCGTAGTGGTCGTAAGCCACCTTGATGACGCCGTCCTCGACGCGGAAGGTGTCGCCGTAGTTCTCGCCGAGCGGGTGTTTGTTGATCTTGACGGTCCAGCCGGACAGGTCGCGGCCGTTGAAGAGTGAATGCCACTCGCCGTCTTCCGCCGCCAGAGCGCCCGCCGCCCACAGGCCGGTCGCCCCAATCGCTATCATCGCCAGGTATCGTTTGTTCATGTTCGCCCCTCGGGCGCGCATTCTAGCGGCGCAGGAGCTCGACGATCGAGGCGATGTCTTTTTCCCCGAATCCGGCGCGTTCCGCCGCGAGAAACGCTTCTCGCGCGACGTCGGCGCTCTTGAGCTCGATCCCTGCACGGCCGAAAGCCTGGCGTGCGTAAGCCAGATCCTTGGCCATGAGAGGCACGAAGAAGTTCGGCTCATACGCGCGATCGAGCATCCGTTGCGCAACGATCTTGACCAGCGGGCTTCCCGGTGAGCCGGCTCCGAGTACGGCGGCAGCCTGGCGCGCGTCGAGTCCACTGCGCTCCGCCATGGCCATCGCTTCGGCGAGGCTCGCCACCTGCACGCCGCAGAGGAAATTGTTGATGAGTTTCATCGTCGCGCCGCTGCCACTGGGTCCGAGGTGCGCGATGCTGCTGCTCATGGCGGCCAACGCCGGTCTCGCGCGTTCGAGCAGCTCCGCAGGCCCGCCCACGAGGAACGCCAACATTCCGCTCTCGGCCTGAGCCTTGCTGCCCGTCACCGGCGCGTCGAGGAATCCGATACCGCGCGAACTTGCGGCAGCCGCGAGTTCGCGCACCCATTCGATGGTGAGCGTGCTCGATTCGATGGCAATCGAGTCGCGACGCATGGCGGCGAGCGCGCCTTCCGCGCCCAGCCACACTCCCCGCGACGCGTCGTCGTCGGCGAGCATCGCGAACACCAGATCGGCACCGCGCGCGGCGTCGGCCGGCGTAGCGGCAACCCGCGCGCCGAGATTGCCGAGTTGTATGGACTTCGCCGGATTGCGATTCCACACCGAAACCTCAAAGCCTTTCGCGACGATCTGGCCCGCCATGCCGGCACCCATGATCCCGAGGCCGAGCATCGACACTTTCATGTGATTCCCTTCAATCGAGTACGACGAGCGCGACACCTTGCCGCGGGATGGACAAATCGAGCTGTACTGTCCCACGGCGAACGGTTTGCGTCTGCAAGGTCTGCGCTTCGAGTGCGGATGACTTCTCCAGCTGCTCGTATTGGGCTGCATTCGGTGACTGCGGCGAGCCCAGGGCTTTCCACGCCGCGAAAGCATTGCCATGCGATTCGTCTACTCGCCATAGCGTCGCGGCGCCGGTGTCCTTCGGCTTGCGGCCCTTGATGGTCAACCGCACGGCGGCGGCCGGTCCCGGCACATCATCGTCGTGATAGTTCCACACCAGCACCGCAACGCCTCCCTGCGGAGTGCGAGTCGCCAAAGCGCCCACGTCGGTTTCACCGCGCACGCCGTCGGCCACGATCTGATCGAGCGGTATCTGCGCGTCGCTCTTGGCGGCGATGCGTTCTGACCCAAGTTTCGCGAACATGCGGAATACGTTGAGCACCGGCAAATTGACGCCATTGGTAGATAGCTGGCGATAGCCGGCAAACCAGGGCTGATTCTCGAATTCGAAAGCCCAGGTCAACACGCCTTCGAGATTCACGCGGCGCTTCTGCGCGAGCTCCCAGATGCGCACGAAGCTTGCTGCCGTATAGCTCGAATACATCGTTCCGTTGCGATAGGCATTTTGCGGGCCGGGACAGGCGGCGCAACCTTCCGGATCGCTTTCGCCGATCACGATGGGCTTGGCGGCAAGCGCGGTCACCGCGGCGATTTTCTGAAAGCCGTTGTCGACTTCCTTCAGATGCGTGGAGATGCCCATGCGCACGTGGCCATCGACAAAGGCCGGCCGGCCCTTGGCGTGGAAGGCGAGAAAATCGGTGGGCGTGCCGATCTCGCCCGTCACGTAGTTCTTTCCCGACGACACATGTTCGAGGAAACCATCCATGAACGCGCCGCCCGCGCCGGCCACATCCGGCCCGCCGACTCGCGCCACCGGCAATGCGCGGCGCACCGCGGCGATAGCGACATCGTGCAGCTTGTAGAAATCCTGCGGAGTGCCCTGCCAGTAGAAGTTCGAGTTGGGCTCGTTCCAGACTTCGAAGTACCACTTCGCGACTTCGTCGCGGCCATAGCGCCCGATGTTGTGCAGCGTCCACTGATAGACCAGCTCGCCCCACTTCTCATAGCTCGCGGGTGGATAGCTCCAGCCCGTGGCGATCAGCTTGTAGTCGAAGCCGGGACGCCACAAATGCTGGTAGGGCACGCCGGCCGGCGCCGTCGACAAAACCTCGGGCATGAAGCCAATCTGCAGGTAGGGGTGAATGCCGCGTGCGAGGTAGGTGTCGATGATGCGGTCGACCACCGTCCAGTCGTAGACCGGCTTGCCATCGGGGGTCTCCGTGTACGCATTCGTGCTGCCCCACTTGAATGCCGGCGTGCCGTCGCCGGTGTTCAACAGGTTATGGGCACGAAAATAGACTTCGCCGCGCCGCAGGTTGCCCAGCTCAACCAGCAGCTTGCGGCCGTCTTTCATGGTGGCGTAGTTAGGCTCATCCGCGCCGAAGAAGCGCCACACCGGAGGCAGTGGTCCTTCGGACCGGGATGCATCGACGGTAACGGTCACCGGCCTTCCGGCGTCGGCGGCGATCGCAGGTGATGCCAGGGCCGCGGTCAGGACCCAAAAAACGATCGATCCCGCCCGCACCAACGTCGCCTTCATGTACTTCCCCCGATTGCGAGCGCGAATATGGACGGGTCCAATTGGGCTTCGCAAGGATGCGCCGTAGACGGACCGCCGATATCACAATGGATATGAATGCCACCAAATTGGTGATCGCGCCGACCGCGAAATGTCCCGCTCATGGGGCCATGCATGGCACCGGTTTTCGTACTCCCATTTGTGTTAGCGCAATCATTTCCATCCGCCGGGCCGCTGCCCCTGGTTGCCGCATTGCCAGAATTCCCGGGGAAATGTGCATTCGCGACAGGATCAAGCAATCGAATACCCAAATCGAAATTGGGATAGCCATGGTTAATTCTTTTCAGATGCGGTAGAAAGCGGTCAAATTCACTCATCTTTGTCTTGGATAGGTAACCGGTTTCCTTCGGTTCGAAACAGGATGAAGATTGCGACGGTTTTTTCGATTTCAGAACTGAACTAAGGGGGCTCTCCAATGAAGAAATTCGATCAGGCATCCACGTCTTTACGAATGGCGATTTCGCTAGCGCTAGCCGGCGCCGGGCTGATGCTCCCGGTGCACATGGCCCTCGCGCAGGACGCAACTGATCAGGAGTCTCAGGAACTCGAGGAAGTTGTCGTCACCGGTTTCAGAGGATCTCTGAACACCGCGCTCGGCCAGAAACGCGAAGCGACGGCCGCCATCGACAGTATCGTGGCTGAAGACATCGGCAAGTTCCCCGACAGCAACCTCGCCGAATCCATGCAGCGCATTCCGGGCGTGACGCTCTCACGCACCGATGGTGGTGAAGGTCGAAACATTTCCGTGCGTGGCCTTGGCCCCACCTTCACCCGCGTGCGCATCAACGGCATGGAAGGCGCGTCGCAAACCGGATCGAGCGACATCTACGGCGCCGGCAATAACGGGCGCAGCTTCGACTTCAACATCTTCCCGACAGAAATCTTCTCCTCGCTCACGGTGCGCAAGACCTCGTCGGCGGATGTCGAGGAAGGTTCCCTGGGTGCAACGGTCGATCTTCGGGCCCCGCGCCCGTTCGACTACGTGGACGATAATGTATTCACATTCACGGGCCGCGGTGTCTACAACTCGGTCTCCGAAGACGTCGATCCGCGCGTTTCGATGCTCGCTTCGAAAAAGTTCTTCAACGATACATTCGGAGTGCTCATCTCGGCTGCGTATCAGGAACGGTTCATTCGAGAGGTTGGCTATTCGGCCGTCGACATTCTTTCGGCCAATAGCAACGCCAACGACCTGACTCCTGCGCCCGCGCCGGCCCGGACCTTTCTGCCGTTCTGCACGCCCCTCGGCTGGACTGCAACGGGTCCCAGTCCTGCGATTGGTAACCGCGGCGCGACCGACGCCCTGTGCACCACCAACAATCCGCGCACCAGCGATCTCACCGCGTTCAACACGGTATACAACCTGCGGCGCGCCGATTTACCGAACGTTCCGGGCAGCGGCGCATTCCTGCCGCGCCTGCCGCGCTACGTGAATTCCGAGCAGGACACCGAGCGCACCGGCGGCACTGTCACCCTGCAATGGATGCCGAACGACGATACCAGCCTCTCGCTGGATGGCCTCGTTTCCAGGTACCAGCAGGAGCGACGCGACAACTACATCCTCGGCCTCTCGCTCGGTCGCCAGATCAACAACGGCGGCCAGCCCATGGTGTCGGTACGCAACATCACCTTCGATGACAAGGGTTCGGTGCAGACCGCGACGTTCGACGGTATGGATGTCCGCTCCGAAGGCCTCGTGGACCAGTTCACTTCCACGTTCGAACAATTGAACCTCGATTTCGAGCACCACTTCTCCGAGAACTTCAAGATCACGGCGACCGCAGGGCGTTCGATTTCCGAGTGGGATGGGCCGATGCGCCTGCAGACGTTCATGGACAAGATCGACGTTTCCAATTTCACGCTCGATTTCACGGGCAGAGAAACCCCGCTGATCGGTTTCGGGTTCGACGTCTCGGATCCGAACCAGTTCGTGTATGCGGCCACGCCGGATGCCAATCAGACCGTGCTCGGTGGCTTCTCCTTCCAGGGAAAGCCGTCGCGTAATGTCACGGCGAACACCATGGCCGAGCTGAACGCTGAATGGAAGACGAACGACACGTTCACGGTGAAGGGCGGTTTGCAGTGGCGTGAGGCGAACTTCAAGGCCACCACTTCGGGCGTCATGAACCCCATCATGACGACCACCCAGAACCTGCCGGCCGGCGTCACGATCGCCGACATCACGACCCAGATCAGCGGTCTCGACGATCTGTTCGGTGCGGGGGCCCCCGCAAGTTGGGCTGCGATTGACTCGCGCGCCTGGCGCGATACGTTCAACTATCCCGACTTCGTCCAGTTCTGCAACATCGAATGCGGCGCGAACCGCACCCAGCTCCTGGAAGAGGTGAGCAGCGCCTACGGCATGCTTTCATTCAACACCGGCGACCAGTGGTCTATCCCGATCCGCGGCGACATTGGCGTCCGTTACGTGTACACCCGCCAGTCGGCGGTTGGCTATATTCCGATCGCCCAGCCGATGGGCGTGCTGCCCACGCAGGTCGGCAGCCGCCGCGATGTAGATCAGAACTACGATGACTGGTTGCCGTCGTTGAACGTGGTGTTCGAACTCAACCCGGACCTGCAGCTGCGGTTATCGGCTGCGAAAGTGATGTCGCGCGCTGAATTGGGAAGCCTGACGCCGAGCATTGCGGCGACTGTCACGACGCAGAACGCCACCGTAAACAATCCGCTCCTGGAGCCCATCCGCGCCACGACGGCGGACCTGGGACTCGAATGGTATTTCCGGCCGGGCTCACTGTTGTCGGTGGCCTACTTCTACAAGGACATCGAGACCTACATTCAACGCATCACGTCCGACGAACCGTGGAGCTCACTGGGATTGCCTGACTCGCTCCTCATCGGCTCGCCGTCGAACCCGAGCAGCATTTTCCACGTGGCTCGCTGGGAAAATACCAACGGTGGCCCGCTGAACGGCCTCGAGTTCAACGCGCAGATCCAGTTCGACTGGCTGGAAGGCTGGATGCGCAGCTTCGGCGTCCTGGCTAACTACACGCACGTGGAGTCCGAGATCGAGTACATCCTGACGAGCGTGAACGGTGTACCGACCGTAACGACCACCAACGACCTCGTGGACCTCTCGCCGAACTCCGCGAGCGGCACGCTGTTCTACGACAACGGCACCTTCAGCATCCGCACGACGGCCTCATACCGTGACAACTACATTCGCGCCATCCCGGCGTCTGCAGGCAGCGACGTTCGCGCAAACGCGGCGAACACGTTCGTGGATGCATCGGCGTCCTGGAACGTGAACGACAACCTGTCGCTCATCTTCGAGGCTCAGAACCTGACGGACGAGCGCAACACGCTGTACATCGACAGCGTGCGACAGGACACGCTCTTCCAGACGGAGATCGGCCGCACCTTCACTCTCGGAGCGACCTACAAGTTCTAACCAGTAGTCTGCTAGTCGTAATCGGCCGCCCCTTGGGGGCGGCCTTTTTTTTACTTAGAACGCGAGCGACGCGAACGCCATGGCGCCGCCGTAGTTCCATCGCAGCCGGCCGTCGAAGAGCTGCTTGTCGAGATCGAATCGGAAACGGAAATCGTTGTAACCCAGGCCCACTCCAAAACGCGGCGTGGCCTGCCAGACGATGGTCGTTTTCAGATCTGAAAGGCTGCCGTTGTATTCGTTGTAGTCGATGTAGAAATATTGCGCCTGTGCCGTGAAGTAGAAATCGTGCGGCAGCCGCCAGATGCCGCGCAGGCCGAGCACCGGCAGCGGCGCGCCCGTCGAGCCACTCTCAGACAGCTCGCGCGAAACGGACCCGCCAGCACCCGTGATTGTGGCGTCCATACCCAGATTGGCGTGGAGCACGTGGAGGCCGACGCCGGCGGCAAGCTCGTATTTATCGCTACGCTTGAAGGCGTAGTCATACGAGACCTGCATGACCTCCAGTTGCCAGCGCGCGGTGGTAGTTGCACCCAACGGGTAGGTTTCATCGCCGAAGTTGATATCGCGGGAGAGCTCGTTGGTCCCCGTGCGATCGTTCTTGAAGTACGTGCCGCGTATCGAATGCTTGCCTTTGATCCGCCACAGTCCGTCAATCCGGAAACGCTGAAAGCGATCGATCCCGAAGGTATCGTCGAAATCAATGGGGTCGCCGACCATGCCGCCTTCTCCATCGAGGCGAACGCGGATGTCCGTCGAGAGGAAAAATCCGCCCATGTCCACGACCGCGGTTGCGTTGAGTGGATTGCGATCCTCCGCCTGTGTCGCAGCGACACCGACGATCCAGAGGAGGACTACGTTTCTTATTATTGTTTTCATACGAGACCTCGCTATCAACCGGGCATAGCGTACCAAGAAATTGTCGACCCGAGGATGCCGGAACCGCCTGTTAGGAACTATTTGGCGCGTTCGAGGTACGCGTGCCCCTGAGCGCGCGGCTGGGAACCGTTAACAAAATCTGGGTACTCACGTGGTGAAAGAACCTGACCCGTGAGAGTTTCCGATGCGCTGGCTGTTCGCCCAACAACTCCGTCCGTTCGTCACGCTGGCCGCCGGCGCCAGCCTCCTGCTCAATCTGGCGCTGCTGGCACCGGCGCTTTACATGTTGCAGGTCTTCGACCGCGTCTTTGCCAGCGGCAGCATCGAAACGCTGGTGATGCTCAGCATTCCGGTCCTGCTCATGCTCACGTTCGGCTACTTCATGGATGCCGCGCGCGCCCGTGCGCTGGCAGCCGCGGGCCGGCGTGTTGAAGCCAGCCTGGCGCCGGCCGCCCTTGGCAATCAGCTCCATCATGCCGCCACCGCCGGTGCGCAACGCACCGACGATGCACTGCGCGACGTGGCCCAGTTACGCACCCTGCTCGCCACTTCCGGCGTCGTGGCGCTCTTTGACGCGCCGTGGGTGCCCCTTTACCTGCTGTTGATCACTCTCATGCATCCGCTGCTTGGCGGCGTCGCCACGCTCGGCGCGATAGCGCTGGTGGCGTTGAGCCTGTTCACCGAGCATGCCACGCGCCAGCTTACCGAGCGGGCACTACAGGCCACGCGCGCCACGCATCGGCGCGCCGACTCGCTGGTGCGCAACGCCGAGGTCATCGTCGGCATGGGGATGACGGCGCCGGCAATCGCCACGTGGAAAGAACAATGCGCCGAGCAACACGAAGCGCAGGCGCAGCTGGGCATCGCGACCGCGCGCTTTGGCGCCCTGGCACGCATGGCTCGGCAATGCCTGCAGGCGCTGGCGCTCGCCCTCGGCGCCTGGCTCGTGATCGGCCGCCAGGCCTCACCGGGCATCATGATTGCCGCCACCATCCTGTTGGGCCGTGCGTTGCAGCCGGTGGAGTTCCTCATCAGCGGCCGGAAGTCGCTCAGCGAAGCACGCAGCGCCTGGAAGCGTCTCTGCGACCGAACTATCGCCGAAGCTCCGCAGTCACGGCTCGCGCTGCCCGCTCCCAAGGGCCGCCTCGATGTCGAAAGGATCGTCTTCAGCGCCATGCCGAATCGACCGCCCGTGATTCGGGGTGTGGAGTTCTCGTTGTTGCCCGGCGAAAGTCTGGGTGTAGTCGGCCCCAGTGCATCCGGCAAGACCACGCTGGTGCGGCTGCTGCTCGGCATCCGCGTGCCGCAGGCGGGCAAGGTCAGGCTCGATGGCACCGACATTGCGCGCTGCGATCGCGCTGTGCTCGGCCGCGCCGTCGGCTATCTACCTCAGGACGTCGAGCTGTTCGCGGGTTCCATCGCCGCGAACATTGCGCGCCTGCAGCAGCCGGATCCGGAGGCGGTGGTGCGCGCCGCGCAACTGGCGCGGGCGCACGAACTCATCCTGCGCCTGCCGGACGGCTACGAGACCGAGATCGGAGAAGGCGGCTGTCTGCTGTCGGGCGGCCAACGCCAGCGCATCGCGCTCGCTCGCGCGCTATACGGCGATCCGCGCCTGCTGATCCTCGACGAACCCAATGCCAATCTCGACGAAGAAGGTGATGAGGCTTTGTGCGCCGCACTCGCCGAGCTCAAATCCCGTGGCGTCACCGTGGTCCTGGTGGGCCACCGCCGCCGCGTCATGAACCATCTCGACAAACTCGCCGTCCTGCGCAATGGCGCGATCGAGGCCATCGGCCCCACCGCAACGATCCTTGCGCGACTGCGCGGCGCGCATGTAGTGCTTCCCTTCCCCGCCACCGAACCCAAGCAGGTGCAGGCATGAGCCTGCCCGTCACGTTCTCGGCGCTGCTGGACACGCCGCCACTGGAAACGACGGCGGCCCGCTCGCTCAGCCGTCGTGGCGTGCTTGTTCCGCTGGCCATCGTCACAACGCTTCTGATCGGCTGGTCGTCGCTCGCGCCGATCTCGGGTGCGGTGATCGCCGCTGCCCGCATCAAGGTGGAACTCGAGCGCAAGACCGTGCAGCACCGCGAAGGCGGCATCGTGCGCGAGATTCGCGTGCGCAACGGGCAGAAGGTGCAAGCCGGCGATGTGCTCGTGGTGGTCGATGACGTACGCAGCGATGCCGAACTCAGTCTGCTCGAAGATCAGCTGATCGCCGAACGCGTGCGTCATTCGCGCATCCTCGCCGAGACCACGCTCGCCAGGGACTTCAATTTCGACGCGCAACTTTCCACCGAGCCGCGCGCCCGTGAGCACCTGGCGCGCGAGCGTGAACAATTCTCCGCGCGTCGCCGGACGCTCGATGAACAGATAAGCGCGCTTCAGGCGCAGGTGCGCGAAGCGCACGCACAGGCTGAGGCGCTCGGCAGCCAGATCGAATCCATCGAAACCGCCGGACGGCTTTCGGCCGAAGAGCTCAAGCTCAACGAGAAGCTGGCCGGAGAAGGCTTCGTACCACGCGCGCGACTGCTTCCGCTGCAGCGGGCCGACGCCGACTACCGCAGCCGCCTCGGAGAATCGCGCGGCGAACTCGCGCTGTCGCGACAGCGGACCGCCGAGCTGGCCGCACGCATGGCTGACGCGCGCAATCGCTATCAGCAGGCGGCCACCGACGAACTCGAGCAATCATCGTCGCGGCTGCGCGAGATCGAAGAGCGCCTGCGCCCGTCGAAGGACCAGGTGGATCGCCAGGCGATTCGCTCGCCGGTCGATGGTGTGGTCATGGGTCTGCGCGTGTCCTCGCCGGGCGTAGTGCTCGCCGCCGGCGCGCCCATCGCCGATGTGGTTCCCAGCAACGAACTACTGGTGGTCGAGGCGCGCATCCGGCCACAGGACATCAATCATGTGTTTGCCGATGCAAAGGCGAACGTGCGCTTGGCAGCCTACGACGCCCGCACCACACCCTTGCTGCCCGGCCGCGTCACGTTCGTTTCGCCCGATCGCATGAGCGACCCGCAAACCGGCGAGTCGTGGTTCACGGCCACGGTCGAGGTGGACATCGCCGCACTTAAACATCATCCCGAAATCCAGCTCAAGGCCGGCATGCCGGCGGAGCTGTTCGTGACGACTTCGGATCGCACGCTCGTTCAATACCTGATGCGTCCGATCACTGCATTTACCAGTCGCGCCATGCGCGAAACCTGAACTACTCACCAAGGAGATCTATTCGTGGCTGTTACAAGCACATTCGGTTCCGATCAGCTGACCGTCATAGGCGATTCGCTCGACAACGACGTCACTTTGAGCCGCAATGCGGCCGGCGCCATCCTCGTGAACGGCGGTGCAGTCGCAACCGTCGGCGGCACACCCACGGTTGCGAACACCACGCTGATTCAGGCGTTCGGACAGGCTGGCGATGACGACATCTCGCTTAGTGAAATCAATGGAGCATTGCCGGACGCCAACCTCTTCGGTGGGGCTGGAAACGACAGGCTGACCGGCGGCTCAGGCAACGATCAGCTCTTTGGCCAGGATGGCAACGACACGCTGCTGGGTAAAGGTGGCTTCGATCTGCTGTTCGGCGGCGAGGGCAACGACACGCTGACCGGCGGCGACGCCGACGATCAGATGTTTGGTCAGGGTGGCAATGACCGCATGATCTGGAACCCCGGCGACGACTCCGATCTCATGGAGGGCGGAGAAGGAACCGACACGGCCGAAGTGAACGGCGGCAACGGCGCGGAGCAGTTCACGCTCACCGCCAACGGCACGCGAGTGCGCTTCGACCGCGTGACTCCCGCCCCTTTCTCCATCGACATCGGCACCACTGAAAATATCGTGGTGAACATGAACGGTGGTGACGATTCCTTTGACGCCTCGGGCAATCTTGCGACGCTGATCTCCGTCACTGTGGACGGCGGCACGGGCAATGATTCCATCCGCGGCAGCAATGGCAACGACGTGTTGCTCGGCGGCGACGGCAACGACTTCATCGACGGACAGCAGGGTGCTGACACCGCATTGCTCGGCGCGGGCGATGACGTGTTTCAGTGGGATCCGGGTGATGGCAGTGACGTGGTCGAAGGCCAGGACGGAACCGATACGATGCTCTTCAACGGCTCGAATATCGGCGAGATCTTCAACGTCTCCGCGAACGGCGGACGCGCATTGGTCACGCGCGATATCGGGAACATCACCATGGACCTCAACGACGTGGAGCACATCGAGCTGCGAGCGCTCGGCGGTGTCGACTTGATCAACGTCAGCGATCTTTCGGCGACCGACGTCACCGAAATCTCCATTGACCTCGCCGGCAGCACGGCCGGCACCGCCGATGGCGTGCGCGACCAGATCACCGCGGCAGGCCGCGACTCCGCGGACAACGTGACGATCGCAACGGTAGGTGCGGAGACAACGGTGACCGGGCTGCCGGCAACCTTGCGAATCGCGAATGCCGATGCGACCAACACGGTGACCGACGCGCTGGTGATCAACACCGGCGCCGGCGACGACACCGTGAATGCCTCTGCGCTGCTCACCACCGGCGTTTCACTCAACGTGGATGCCGGCGCGGGTAACGACCAGATCCAGGGTGGCGCGGGCGCGGATGTGTTATCTGGCGGCGCGGGCAACGACGTCATCGACGGCAATCGCGGCAACGACACCGCATTCATGGGTGACGGTAATGACCTGTTCGTCTGGAATCCGGGCGATGGCAGCGACACCATCGACGGCCAGGCGGGTTTCGATACGCACGAATTCAATGGCTCGGGCGCAGACGAAAACATCTCGCTCGCCGCAGGCGGCAATGACGTGCTCCTGACGCGCAACGTCGGCAACATCGTCATGACCCAGGACAACTTCGAGCGCGTCGAGATCTTCGCGGGCGACGGCATCGACAACATCGATATCGGCGATCTGCGCGGCACGGATGTGCGCGAAGTCGTGGTTGACCTCGCCAAGGTCGCGGATGGCACCAGTGGCGATGGCGTACGCGACACGGTCACGGTGAATGGAAGTTTGCGCAGCGAAATCCTCACGGTCACCGCCAGCGGCGACGACCTCATCGTCAACGGCCTGGCGAACACGATGCGCATCACGAACACCGACATCAAGGACAACATCGTGGTGCGCGGTGGAGACGGCGCGGATGTGATCAGCTCGGCAACGGTGCCGTTCAATTCCGCGAAGCTCACGCTGGATGGCGGCGCCGGCAATGACGTGCTCCTCGCGGGCCGCAACGACACGACGCTGCTCGGCGGGGCCGGCAATGATCTGCTGATCGGCAACGCGGGCGATGACACGTTGAATGGCGGCAGCGGGCGCGACATCCTGGTAGGCGGCGGCGGCCACGATCTGTTCGCTGGCGACGATGACTTCACCATCCTCGACTTCTCGGCGGGTGCCGGCTTCGGGGATCAGATCGATCTGCGCAACGTTGCGGGCATCGATGACTTTGGTGACGTCCTCGCGAGGGCGCATGGCGTCTTCGGCGGCGTGGTGCTCGACTTCGGCGACGATGAGATCACCCTGCTAGGCGTCCATGCCACGCAGCTGAACGCGGATGATTTCCTGATCTGAGAAGTTTTGGTTCGCTTACCCGTCGTTGGCAATCGGGAGTACGATCCCGCTGCCAACGACGGGAGCAACATGAAACGACGAACACTGCTGACCACCGGTGCCGGCGCGATGATGCTCGCGACGCAAATGACGCCGACCCGGGCGAACGCCGCGGTGTCGAAGCGCGGCAAAGACCTCTACGCCCTGCTGGGCAAATTGCCGCCGCGCGACCGCAAGGTCAGTGCGCAGATCGTCGCTACCGAAGATCGCGGCGCTTACACACTCGAGAAGCTCGTCCTCGACCTCAACGGCATCGAGCCGGCTCCGGCGTACTTCGCAAAGCCCAAGGGAAAGACTGGCCCGTTACCCACGGTGTTGTTCAACCACTCACACGGCGGCGGCTACAAGATTGGCAAGACGGAGTTCATCGAGGGGCGCGAATACCTGGCCAATCCGCCCTACGCGGAATTCCTGACTTCGCTGGGTTACAACGCGCTGTGCTTCGATGCGTGGATTTTCGGCGAACGCGCAAATCGCACCGAGCTCGAGACCTTCAAGGACATGTTGTGGCACGGCCAGGTGCTGTGGGGCATGATGGTCTACGATTCGCTCAAGGCCGTTGACTATCTAGTCACCCGCCCGGACGTCGACGCTAAGCGACTCGGTACGGTGGGCATGTCGATGGGCAGCTCGACCGCGCAGTGGGCAGGCGCTCTCGATCCCAGGCTCAAGGTGGTGGTCGACATCTGCTGCCTCACGGATTGGCACACGCTCGTCGAAGTCGATGGCCTCAAGGGCCACGGCATCTACTACTACGTGCCCGACCTGCTCAACCACTTCACCACCGCACAGATGAACGCACTGATCGCGCCGCGTGCCCATCTGTCGCTCGCGGGGAACCAGGACAAGCTCACGCCGCTCGCCGGCCTCGAGAAGGTCGATGCGGAACTGAAGAAAGTCTACGCCTCCGCCGGACATTCCGGGAACTGGAAGCTGCTGCGCTACGACGGCGGGCATCTGGAGAACCCGCAGATGCGAGAAGAGATCCGCAAGTGGTTCGTGGAGAAGCTTTGATGCCCGCGGCGCGCCGCGCCGCGGGCATCCAATTCGCTTCGAACTCGTTCACTGCTTCAGGATGACGACGATGCTGCGCGCCGTGAGCGTGTTGGCGTCCCCGTTATAGGAACCCGACGCGGTCACGCTCACCATCGCAGTCGATCCGTTGAGTTGTGTGCCCAGTTCCGCGACGAATTCGGCGAAGTCATGGAAAGCATGTGACTCGTCGCGCCTGACGATCAGGTAGGCCGTCGGCCCGTTGTCCGGCGGAACGATGCTGGGCGAGGCGGGCAATGCCAGCAGGTCGAGCACTCTTGGACCGACGCTGAGGAAATGCAGCCTGCCGATATCTGGATTCGCGAGGTTGAGCACGAGAGCCGAGGCCTCCTGGCTGCTGAATGGTGCCGTGGTGCCGTTCGGTCCGAAGGTCAACGTCATCATTGCGGGCAGCCTCGGGAAATCGACGAGCGTGCGTGCATCGAAGTCGGGCGGCGCCAAGCCGAAGGCCGTCGGAAAGCCGATGAGCTTCGTGGGTTCGCCGACGCTGGCGCCGGAGAGATTGAGCGTGCCTGTCGCCACCTCGTAATTCATCGGGTCCGCATCCTGCGCAGGACTCGTGCCCGTGCCCGCGAAGTCGAACGCCGATACCCTGCGGCCCGCGATCGAATCGAGCTGCAGAGTGAGCGCGCCGGTGGAGGCCTGTTTCACGAAGCCGAAGATGGGCGTCGGATTCATGCGCACACGGCCGGCGGTCGCGTCGAGTGCCCAGTCACCCGACATGGAAGCGCTGCTGACCGGAGTCGCTGCACCGAACGCCACGATCGACTGGCCGACCGAGATGGCGGCGAGAGTCGCCATCTCCGCGGGCGACGTGCCACCCCTCATCACCTTGGTGTCGGGACCGATCGTCACCTGGACCTTGCCACGCGCGAAATGCGCGCCGTCGCTGTTGCGAACCACCGTCGCGCCGCGCACCGTGAGCACATCGCCGCTGCGCGCAATCACCTCGCCGAGCACGGTGTCGACGCCTGCGCCGGGAACGCTGGTGCCCGCATGGACAATCGCCGCATCGAATTCGCGCGTCTGCGTGGTCAGGGTGCCGAAAGCGACAGTCGCGGTGCCCTCGCCCGCCGCCGCCAGCGCCGCGAGACCAGCACCGCCCATGTAGCTAGTGCCATTCACCTCGAAGGCGGTGTCTGCATCCGTATGCACGGTCACCTGGCCGAACTTCAGGCTGCGACCGTGTGAAGGGCGCACATCGGCAACATAGGTGCGGGCGGCTGCGTCGACGCTTACCAGTGGTCCGCGCACTCTCAAATCTTTCTGATCGACGAAGTCGAGCGACGCCACGAGCGCGGGCGTCACGGTGACTTTGGCCGGCGTCGCCGTCAGGTCGACACTGTTCGAGGCTGCAAGGCTGAAGTCGAACGTCAGCAATGACGGCAGGCCGGGCGACACGACGAGATGGTGACGATTGTC
>Ga0207691_10002785_pt1 | contig 17044 bp, 16 predicted proteins | sample KBSM13metaG_FD_184327 | JGI IMG/M metagenome (GOLD analysis project Ga0207691, IMG submission 184327) | Miscanthus rhizosphere microbial communities from Kellogg Biological Station, Michigan, USA - KBS M1-3 metaG (SPAdes) (version 2) | ecosystem: Host-associated > Plants > Roots > Rhizosphere >... | reverse complement strand
CTTTCTGGATGTCCTTGACCGTGATCAGGCCGCGCAGCTGGAACGCGTCGTTCACGACCAGCACTTTCTCGATGCGGTACTTGTGCAGCAGCGCCAGTACTTCGTCTTCGCTGGCGCCTTCCTTGACCGTGACGAGCTTGTCCTTGCGCGTCATGATGTTGCGCACCGGGTCCTCGGGCCGCTTCTCGAAGCGCAGGTCGCGATTAGTCACGATGCCGACAAGTTGCTCGCCGTCGACCACCGGAACGCCGGAAATGTTTGCGGCGCGCGTGATCTGCATGACTTCGCGGATCGAAGTGTCCGGCGTCACCGTGATCGGATCGCGGATCACGCCGGCCTCGAACTTCTTGACGATGCGGACTTCGTTGGCTTGCTGAGCCGCCGGCATGTTCTTGTGGATGATGCCGATGCCGCCGCACTGGGCCATCGTGATCGCCAGGCGCGCCTCGGTGACCGTGTCCATCGCGGCCGAGAGGATCGGGATGTTCAGGCGGATTCCACGCGTGAGCGGCGTGGCAAGGCTGACGTCGCGCGGCAGAACGTTCGAGTAGGCAGGAACGAGCGAGACGTCGTCGAAAGTAAGCGCTTCGGTGAGGATGCGCATCGGCCACATTCCTCGTCAGTTAAAGCATTCGATTATACCGGCAGCAGCGGTTTCGTGCCAGAGTCAGGCAGCGAATCAGGCCCGGCGGGGCTCGTCGAGCGCGAGCCATGCCAGCCATTCAACTGTGGTGGCGCCTGGATCTGACTTCGGAGCGCAGATCGGCCAGTTCGCGCAACAGCCGCTCGATGTTCAGTTCGTTCTTCAGGTTTACCTTGAAGTCGGTGTCGGCACGCGCGCGGTCCTTCAGGCCCTGGCGATTCTGGCTCATCATGATCAGCGGCCCCTGCAAACCGACGAGGATACCGAGCAGCAGGTTGAACAACTGGTACGGATAAGGATCCGGCGGCGTCCTCAGCGCGAGAAACGAATTGACCGCGCACCAGAGGAAGGTGATGGTCAAGAGGATGCTGATAAAAGTCCAGCTGCCGTTGAGTTTCGCCACCGCGTCGGCGAGACGATCGCTCCAGGTGAGGTTGCGGTCGAACTCCTCGTCGACGTTGCGCGCCGCCTGGCCGGAAAGCATCGAATTGGTTTCGCGCAGGCGCAGGCTCATCGTGCGGAATATCGTCATCGCCACGCGCGGACGTTTCGACAGGTAGGACTCGAATGCGTCGTGGCGCAGTTCCAGCAGGACGGTATCGGTCGTCGCTACAGCGCTGGCGCTGCGCGGCTGCTTGTCGAACATCGACAGTTCGCCGAAAAATTCTCCGGGCCGCAGGCTGCGCAGCGAAAGCGGCTGCGGCATGTTTCCGGACAGGTGGATACGCACCTCGCCGCTTTCGACGATGTACATCGCATTGCCCGGATCGCCCTGCAGGAAGATCGTTTCGCCGGCCTTGAACGCGCGCCGCTGCAGTTCGTTCGAGAGCGACAACAGATCGTTGCGATCAAGATCCTCGAACGTCGAAATCGAACGTAAGGAAAGAGTGTGATCCATGAAGGATGCTCCTCGCCCGGCCGACGAGCCGGCCCCAGCCGTGGAGCATAAAGCAGTTCTTCGTATCGGTCGCGATGCGCGGGCTTGCGATTCCCACGGACCCGCAGCCCGGACGCCGGTCAGCGCACCAGGACCAGCGACAGGTCGGGCCAGTACGTGATGATCAACACACAAAGCATCAGCAGTGCGTAAAACGGCAGGCTGGCTCGGATGATCGACGTCGCGGGCCGGCCGAAACGTGCGCTTGCAATGAAGATATTCATGCCGACCGGCGGCAGGAAGATGCCGATCTGCAGGTTGGCCAGGAAAATGATGCCCAGATGGACCGGATCGACGCCATAGTGCAGGGCCACCGGCAGGACCAATGGCACGAGGATGATGATCGCTGGAAAGCCCTCGAGCAGCATGCCGAAGACGAGCAGGAATGCATTGAGCAGCAACAGAAAACCGATCTTGCTGTCGATGCCCGACTTCATTACCTCGAACAGCCGCTCCGGCACATCGCCGTCGATCAGCCAGTTCGTCAGCGCCAGCGAGAAGCCGAGCACGATCAGGATCGCGCCGACCAGCAGCATCGCTTCGCGAATCACGCGCGGCAATTCTGGCAGGCGGATCTCGCGCCGGATCAGCACGGTGACGATCAGCACATACAGTGCGGTCGCCGCTGCTGCTTCCGATGCAGCGAGCTTGCCCGAGTAAATGCCGGCCAGAACCACGAATGGCAACGGCAGTTCCCAGGCAGCGTCCTTCACGGCCGCCCACACTTCACGCCTGCTCGTGCGCTCGGGTCTTGGCAACCCGCGCGCCATCCAGGCGCTGTACAGCGACAGCACGACGATCATCAGCAGGCAAGGCAGCAGGCCGGCCTTGAACAGCGCGTCGATCGCGACCGGCGGCGTCGTATGGAATTGCTGCGCGACGACACCGTACAGGATCAACGGCATCGACGGCACCAGCAGCAGCCCGAGGCTGCCCGAGCAGGTCAGCAGTCCGAGTGAGAAGCGCTCCGGATATTGCGCATGGCGCAGCGCCGGGTAAAGCACGGCGCCAAGCGCAACCAGGGTCACGCCGGTCGCGCCAGTGAATGCAGTGAACAACGTACAGGCGCATATCGACACGATCGCCAGGCCACCGGGCAGCCAGCCGAACAGCGCATTCGTCAGACGAACGAGCCGGCGCGGCGCCTGGCTTTCGGCAAGCAGATACCCGGCCAGTGTAAACAGCGGAATCGCGATCAACGCGGGCATGTCGGCGAGGCGATAGAACTCGATGGCGACCGCCGTGCCCGATTGTCCGGCAGCACTGAAACCGAGCAGTGCGATCGCGGCAATCAGCGCGAACAGCGGCGCGCCGAGCGCGGCAAGCAGCAAAAGAACGGCGATCAGAAGGATGATCATTGCGTCACGCTGCCGGGATCGTGCAGCAACACCGGCGCATGCGACGGCGGCGCGAATGCACGCAGCGCAAATCGCAGCGCCATCAATCCAAAAGCAAATGGCAGAATGCTTTCGGCGAAGCACGCGCGCAGCGCGCTGGCGACACTACCGCCGCCGGATTGAAGTCCTTCAGCGTAATCGATCGCAACCAGGCCCATGCCGTACCACGCCATTGCGGCGCACAGCAACGCGGCGAACCCGAGCGTTGCGAATCGCGCGATTCGCTGGGCGCGCGGCGGCAGGAATCGCTGCAGTACGTCGAGGGCGATATGTTTGTCGTCGCGCACGGCCGCGAGCGCGCCGAGCATGCCGGTCCACAGGACCAGCGAGCGCGAAAAAGAGTCGGCCCATACCAACCCGGTCTCGAAAAAGACGCGCAGCACGATCTGCGTTCCGGCAAGACCGACCAGCGCCAGCACGAGGATCGCCAGCAACCCGTTCTCGATCCGATGAAGGTGGTGCAGGAAACCGCTGTTGGCGCGTTGGTTCGACATTCCGGGGCTCTCGGCAACGACAGGCGCGGCGCCAGTCCGCCGAGGCGGACTCTCTCGCCTTCAGGTTTTGTCGCTGCGGGTGGTTACTTGGCAGCTCCGCGCACTTGTGCCAGCGCCTTGTCGAGCGCGGCACTCATCTCGGGACTGATCTCGTTCTTCGCCGTGAGTTCCGCCCGCGCGGTTACGCCGACAGCCTCCCACGGCTTGGTTTCGGCCGCGTTCGGCGTGAATATCGCCACGCCCTGCTTTTCGAGCGCGCCGCGCGCCTGGACGTTGTCGTCGCGGTTGATCTTCTCGAGCCGGGCGAACGCCGTTCCCAGTTCCTCGTTCAACGCCTTGCGGTCCTCGGCCGACAATGCATCGAACACCTTCTTGTCGACCAGCAGGATTCCGATCACGTAAGTGAGCGGCAGATCCATCATGTGTTTGAGCTTGGTGTGCCATTGGAACGCGATCGCGCCGGCCGGCGTGTTGGCCACGGTGTCGATCAACCCGGTCTGCAGGCTCGTGTACACGTCGGCCAGCGGCAACGAAATCGGCGTGACTCCAGCCGCGCTGAGGGCGACTTCGGCAATCCGGTCACCCTGCGGCACCCAGACCTTGGCGGCCTTGACGTCTTCCTTCGTTCTTACGTCGCGAACGCTCATGAGGTACGCGAACCCGCCGCCGCTGATCGCGACAGCCTCGAAGCCCACGCTCTCGAACGTCTTCTTCAACATCGGGTCGAGCTGTGCGCGAACCTTGTCGACTTCATCGAGATTCTTGAACAGGAACGGAATGCTGTAGATCTGGGCGTCCTTGTTGGTTTGCGAGAATTCACCGCCGGTGAACGCTCCACCCTGCAACTGTCCGATCTTGATCTTGCGCAACACCGACGGTTCGTCACCCATGACGCCGCCCGGGTAATACTTGATTTCGACACGCCCCTCGGTGCGCTTCTTCACGGCGTCGGCGCCGGCGCGCATCTCGCGCATCCATGCGGTGCCGTCCGGGGCGACCGTGGCGATCTTGATGACCGTGGCCGCCTGCGCGCCGAGCGCGAAGATTCCAAGCGCCAGTCCCAACAATATGCGTGTCTTCATTTCTATACCTTGTGCAAAGACCATTGTGTGCGCGGCAGAAGCGCATCTGACCAGAGTCGTCCGGCCGGAGGACGTCCTAGAAGTAATCCTTGCCCGATTCGAGCAGCGCCTTCGCCTTGCGCTGTGCCAGGGTATTGATCAGCGTCAGTTTCGGCGCCACCGGATCAGCCACCAGCACCTCGTTCAACAGCTTGTCGTGAAGCGCCTGATCGAACACAAGGCGCGCGTAGAACTGCGCATACAACACCCGCACCATCTGGTTCCTGCCAGCGGAAAGTTCAAGCGCCTTGTCGAAGTACGCTTTGCCCTCCTCCGGTTTCCCGCCGAGCGAGGCCGGGCGGATCGAATTGATCACGCCGAGGTAGAGATACGCACCGCCATCGTCGTAGTGCGGATCGAAACTGACCACGCGCAGCAACAGCGCCTGCAGCTTCGGCAGGTCGGCGATCGCGTTCCAGTCGCCGGTATTGACCTGGATCCGACTTGCCCACGCCGAAGCGAATCCATACAGCACGTTGAGGTTGTCGGCATTTGTCTTCGCCAGCGCCGCCTGAAATGCATCGAACGGCGCATCCAGGGCCGCACACAGCTCTTTGTCGCGCAGGCACAGCGCCCGTCTCGCATAGCCGTACGCGCGCTCGGCCAGGCGCTGCGCGCGCGCGCCATCCTCGACGAAGCCGCCGGCATAGGCATCATAGAGTTTTGCGCCGGCCAGGAGCGCGCCCGGGTCCTCCGGATCGCTCAGGATCATGCCGTCTACCAGTAACAGGTAGGCTGGCACGCCATCGCGCACGGTGCCGGGATCGTCCTCGTTGAGGATCGCGGTCGTGAGATTGTCGGCAAACTGGCTGGTTGCCCGGCGCATGACGTTTGCGCACGCGCAAAGCGCACAGGCGCCCAGCAGCACGGCAAAACGAAAGTGACGAAAACGGCTCGGCATGGCGAAAATCGTCGACCGGACACGGGGTTGGGGCGCGCATGGTAACCCAAGCATCGCTGCGGCGCAGCGCAGGACGACCGGAAATCGCGCGAATTCAATCCTGTTCGGCGGCCTCGACCGTGTTCTGCATCAGCGTTGCCACGGTCATCGGCCCCACTCCGCCCGGCACCGGCGTGATCCACGACGCGCGTTCGGCAACGCCATCGAAGTCGACGTCGCCGATCAAGCGTCCATCGGCGATGCGATTGATGCCGACGTCGATCACGACGGCACCCGGCTTGATCCAGTCACCCTTGACCAGCCCCGGCCGCCCGACGGCGACGATGACGATGTCGCCGCCCCTGACGACCTCCGGCAAGTCGCGCGTGAACTTGTGGCAGCAGGTCGTCGTGCAGCCGGCCAACAGCAGTTCGAACGCAAGTGGCCGGCCGACATGATTTGACACGCCGACGACTACCGCGTCCTGGCCGCGCACCGGCCGGTCGGTATGCGCAAGCAAGGTCATCACGCCCTTCGACGTGCACGGCCGCAGTCCGCGCTGGCGCAGGGCCAGCCGCCCGATGTTCTCCGGGTGGAAGCCGTCGACATCCTTGCGCGGATCGATGCGGTTTATCAGCGTCGTTGCATCGATGTGCGCCGGCAGCGGCAACTGGACGAGGATGCCGTGGATCTCCGGATCGGCATTGAGCCGGTCGATCAGTACCGTGAGTTCGACCTGCGTCGCTGTCGCCGGCAGGTCGTAATCGCGCGAGCGGAAGCCGACGTGCTTGCAGGCGCGGCGCTTGTTGCGCACGTAGACCGCCGATGCGGGATCGTCGCCCACGAACACCACGGCCAGACCCGGCACGGCTTGTCCGCGCTGTTTGCGTGCCTGGACGCGCGAACGCAATTCGTCGAGCAATTCGTCGGCAATGCGCTTGCCGTCGAGAATTCTTGCGTTCATGCGGTCCGCCGCCCGGAAAAGGAGCCGCATTATCACTGTTGCGGCAGCGTGGCTCAAACCGCCGGGAATTCGCTACGATATTCACGAAGTCCCACAACGTGGCGGAAGCCCGCATCGAGGTGAATATGAGTGACCAGACTACCGAACTCGAGGCCGCCGCATTCCGACGCCTGCTGCATCATCTGAACACCACGCGCGCCGATGTGCAGAACATCGATCTGATGATCCTCGCCGGGTTCTGTCGCAATTGCCTCGCCGATTGGTACCGTGAAGCGGCTGAAGCGCGCGGTCTGGCGATGAGCAAGGACGAAGCCCGCGAGCAGGTGTACGGCGAGCCGTTTGCGCAATGGAAATCCAGACACCAGAAGGAAGCGACGCCGGAACAGCTGGCGGCATTTGCCGCGGCGCAGGGCAAATCGTGAGCGAACCGATTTCCAGCTCGATTGAACTGAGCGGCGATGGATTGCTCCTGCGACCTTATCGGCCGGAAGATTCGCGCGCGCTGGCGGCGGCGGTGCGCGAATCCGTGGCGTCGGTCGGTGCCCGGCTGCCGTGGTGCCATGCCGGTTATGGCGACGCCGAAGCCGAAGCGTGGATCGCCCATTGTGCCGAGGGCTGGCGCAGCGGTGAGCATTTCGCGTTCGCGGTGTTCGATCGCAGAACCGACCAGATCCTTGGCGCCGCGGGATTGAACCAGCGCAACCGCCAACACAACTTCATGAACCTTGGGTACTGGGTGCGCACGTCCCAGCAGGGCAACGGCGTTGCGGCGGGCGCAGCGCAACTGGTGTCGCGGTTCGGCTTCGAGCAAATCGGCCTGACCCGAATCGAGATTGTCACGGCCCTGGATAACCGCGCGAGCCGCCGCGTTGCCGAGAAATCCGGCGCTGCCTTGGAAGCGATCGCGCGCAATCGGCTCGTCGATCGTGGAAAGCCGATCGATGCAGCGCTTTACGCGCTGGTGCCGGCGGCGGCGCGCTGATCGGACGCCCGAAAGACTCCGTCCGCAGCCACGACGCCTTTTAGCGTGCGCAGATCTGCTGGACGTCTTCGTATCCGCCGAACACCGCGTCGCGTCCGCAACCCGGACAATGCGGATCGCGTGGCAATCGCAATTCGCGGAATGTCGCCGCGAGCGCGTCGAAGCACAACAGGCGTCCGACCAGCGGTTTGCCGATATCGAGTATCAGCTTGATCACCTCGCTCGCCTGCAGCAGGCCGATGATGCCCGGCAGCACACCGAGCACTCCCGCCTGCGCGCAGTTCGGCGCGTCTTCGGCGGCCGGCGGCTCTGGAAAGAGACAGCGGTAACACGGGGAGTCCGGGCGCCGCGCGTCGAACACGCTGACTTGGCCGGTAAAGCGATGCACCGCACCGTACACGAGCGGAATCTTTAGCTGCCGAGAGGCGGCGTCGAGCAGGTAGCGCGTCTGGAAATTGTCGGCGCCATCGATGACGACATCGTGCCCGCGAAGCAGCGATTCGACATTGCCGGCGCGCAAGCGTTCGTTGCGCGCGTCGACGCGCACGCGCGGGTTGAGCGCGGACAGCGAGATCGCCGCCGACTCGGCCTTGGGCATGCCGATGCGCGCGTCCGCATGCAGCACCTGGCGCTGCAAATTGGATTTCTCCACTTTGTCATCATCCACCAGGGTCAGCGTTCCGATTCCAGCCGCAGCCAGATACAGTGCCGCAGGCGAGCCAAGTCCGCCGGCGCCGATCAACGCCACGCGGGCCTGGCCGAGCCTGAGCTGCCCGGCGGCGCCGACTTCAGGCAGCAGCAGGTGGCGCGAGTAGCGGTCGCCCGCGTCGGCATCGAAGACGCCGGTGGCCACGGGCAAGCCGTCCGCCTGCCAGCGGCGAAAGCCGCCGCTGACCGATGCAACCTGGGCGTAACCGAGCTGTCGCAGGGCGTCTGCCGCCAGCAGCGAGCGCTGGCCGGTCGCGCAGATCGTCAGCAGCGGCTGGTCGTGCCGCTGCACCAGCTCTGCGATGCGTGATCCGAGCGCGGCGCGCGCGACGCCGATTGCGCCTTCCGGCATGCCGCCGGCACGTTCATTGTCGTCGCGGACATCGATCAGGAGCGCGCCATGGCGCTGGCGCTCGCGTGCCTGCAGCGGCGTGATCTGCTCGACTTCCAGCGGCGGTGGATCCAGACGTGCAGCCATGCGCCGATTATACGGCGCGGATTATTGGGGCGCAGAATATATGCCGCTAGCGCGGCCAGCCCGGCAGGGGGAGCACGTCGACGACATCGCCGGCGCTGAAGGCATGCGCGCCTTCCGGCAGCACGATCAGCGCGTCGGCCTCGGCAACGCCTCTGAGCATGCCCGAACCCTGGCGCGTCTGTGGTGTTGCCCACAATTGAGCCTGCGCATCGCTTGCCAGCCGTGCCCGCTGGAACTCGGCGCGGGCATGGCGCTTGTCGATCGGTAGCGCCAGGCGCGCACGCAGCACAGTGGCTTGGGCATGCGCGCCAGCCAGCGTGGACAGCGCCGGTTTCAGCAGGGTCAGGAAGATGGCGATGCCGGATACCGGGTTGCCAGGCAGCGCAAACGCCAGTGCGCCGCCGACTTCGCCAAACAGGAAGGGCATGCCCGGTTTTATCCGCACCTTCCAGAAGTGAACCTTGCCGATTTCCGCGATCATCCCGGGCAGGAAGTCGGCGTCCCCGGCGGAAACGCCACCACTGCTGACGATCAGATCGGCGTCCGTGCCTGCGCGCGAAAGCGCATCGCGCACTGATGACGGATCGTCGCGCACGCGTTCGTGCCGAACCAGCACGCCGCCGTGCTGCTCGATCAGGCCGCCGAGGCTGAGGCGATTGGAGTCGTGGATCTGGCCGAAGCCCAGCGGTTTGCCTGGTTCGACAAGTTCGTCGCCGGTCGTCAGCAGGACGACACGGGGCCGGCGCGCGACGTCGACCCGCGCCATGCCGAATGACGCCAGCACACCGACCCGCGCCGGCGTGAGCTGTTCGCCGCGGGCAACGCCGACTTCGCCCGCTCGATAGTCCTCGCCTGCCGGGCGCACATTCGCTCCGGACGCTGTGCCGGCCGCCACGATGACGCGGCCGCCGCGCGTCCGGGTGTCTTCCTTCATGACGACCGTGTCGGCGCCCCGCGGCAACGGCGCGCCGGTCATGATTCGCACGCAGCAGTCCGCGCCGACTTCGGGCGCAGGCGCTCCGCCGGCGAGTATCTCTCCGATCAGGTCGAACTCCTTGTCACCGGCGTCCGGAAGATCGCTGCCGCGAACGGCAAAGCCGTCCATCGCCGAGTTCGTGAAGCCGGGAATGTCGAACGGCGCGATCGCGTCGACCGCGAGGATTCGCCCCAAAGCTGAAGTCAGGTCGATGCGCTCCGGCGGCAGCGCGCGGCCAGTGCACATTTCCACAATGCGTTCGCGCGCCTGGTCGACGCTCAGGCTGGTCGGAAACACCGTGGATTCAGCCATGCTTGCCCTGCTCCCAAGCGCGGAATTCTTCCGGCGTGTTCAGATTGACGAAGTCCATGGCGCGATCTGAAAAATCGACAACCGCTGCGCCGGCGTGGCGTTGCCAGCGCCAGACCGGCAAGTCGCGAACCAGCGCATCGCTGCACGACTCGGCCAGGTCCCGCCGGTAGATTGCGAACAGCGGCTGCGCGCGATCGCCGTCGTGCGCAACCGCCAGGCTCGTCCCTTCTGCGATCGCTGCGGCACGCAGGCGCGCTCCAAGCTCGACCGGCGGATTCGGGCAGTCGACCGGCACGGTCAGCAGCCACGAAGTCGTGCAGGTGGCCAGCGCAGCCGCGATGCCGGCCAGCGGTCCGCGATATCCCGGAAGCGCATCGCCCACCACGGCGCCAAATGCCGCGTAGGTCTCCTCGTGGCGGTTGGCGCAAATCAACAAAGTGCCGGCCTGCGCGCGCATCGCGCTGCTTACCCGCGCGATCAGATTTTCGCCGGCGAGCGGCAGCAGCCCTTTGTCCTGCCCGCCAACGCGGGCGCCCTCGCCGCCCGCAAGGATCGCCGCGGTCACATCGGCGATATCGTATGCAGTGGGCGCAGGCATGCCGGCCCTCTCAATGCTTGATGTGGCGCACCAGCCGCTGGCGCTTTTTCACCTGGCGTTCGGTGAGCACGTTGCGGCGTCCGGCATACGGGTTCTCGCCATCGCGGAACTCGATGCGGATCGGCGTGCCTTCGAGCTTGAAGTGCTTGCGCATGAAGTTTTCCAGGTAACGCCGATAGCCTTCGGCGATATCCTTCGTGCGGCTGCCATGGATCACGATGGTCGGTGGATTGCTGCCGCCGGGATGGGCATAACGCAGCTTAACCGCATGGCCACGCACCAGCGGCGGTTGATAGCTCTTGTAGGCCAGTTCCAGCGCGCGCGTCAGCTCCGACGACGTGAACTGGCGCGTCGCGGACGCATGCGCGCGGCCAATCGAACGCATCAGTTCCGCGAGGCCCGAGCCGTGCAACGCGGAAATGAACACCGGTTTCGAGAACGTGACGAAGTCGAGCTTGCGCGACAGCGAAGCCACGCACTGCTCGCGTTCATAAGTAGTAAGGTTGTCCCACTTGTTCACCGCGATCACGAGCGCGCGGCCGGAATTCAGGACATGGCCGATCACGGTCGCGTCCTGTTCGGACACACCCTCGTGCGCGTCGAGCAGCAGCACCGCGACATTGGCCGCGGAGATGGACTGCAGCGTCTTGATCACGCTGAACTTCTCGACGGCTTCCTCGACGCGTGCGCGGCGCCGGACACCAGCCGTGTCGATCAGCGTGTAGCGTTTGCCGTCGCGTTCCAGCCGCACGCGGATCGAATCGCGCGTCGTGCCGGCAACTTCCGAGACGATGACGCGCTCCTCGCCGAGCAAGCGGTTCACGAGCGTCGATTTGCCGACGTTCGGACGGCCGACGATCGCGACGCGGATGCCGTCATCGGCAGAATTTTCAGCGACCTGCGCATCGGGATCGATCGCCGGCAGACCTTGCTGCACAGCTTCGAGCAGTGCGGGTACGCCGCGGCCGTGAGCCGACGAGACCGGCAAGGGTTCGGCGACGCCGAGCACCGCGAAATCCGCCAGCGCGGTATATTCATCGACGCCATCGATCTTGTTGACGACGAGCCGCATCGGCTTGCTCAGACGGCGCAGGGCATCGAGCACGCTGCGGTCGTGCGGCAGCAGGCCTTCGCGCGCATCGACGATGAGGAGCACCAGGTCGGCCTCTTCGACCGCGAGCATCGCCTGACGTGTCGTCAGCGCCGCGATTCCTTCGTCCGCGTCCGTAAGGCCGCCGGTATCGACGACGACGAATTCGCGCTCGCCAAGATGACAGATTCCGTAGTGCCGATCACGCGTAAGCCCTGGCAGGTTGGCCACGAGCGCGTCACGCGTGCGCGTGAGCACATTGAACAATGTTGACTTGCCGACGTTTGGACGGCCGACCAGGGCGACGACGGGAAGCATGATCAGGTCCCAAGCGCCCTGCAGGAACGGCAGGAACGAGATGCGCGAAAGATTGCCGGCGCGCGATGGCTAGACGTTGCTGCCTTCATTGAATATCCGCCCATTCGCTGCGCCAGCGGAATGCGCCGGCTTACTTGCCGGCGCCGACGCGAAACGCGCCGATTTCGCCTTCGCTGTCCATGACGTAAACGACGTCGCCGACGACGATCGGGGCAGCCTGGATCGGATCCTTCGACAATTGAGCCCGGGCCGCGAATTTGCCGTCGGTGATCGACAGCCAGTGCACGAAGCCTTCGAAATCGCCGACGACGATTGCATCGCCCTGCACGCCGATCCCGCCGACCCAGCGATATTTCAGACCGTCCTGCTTCCACTCGGAACTGCCGCTGCGCAGATCCAGCGCCCAGATGCTGGAGTCGGAGTCGCCGACATAAATCTGGCTCGCCGATAGGGCGACGCCGGTGAAGCTCGATAGCTCGTGCGTCCACAGGGGGCGGCCTGTTTGCGCAATCAGCGCCGCGGTCTGGCCGCGATAGCCGGCTGCATAAACCACGCCGCTGTCGACCGCGAGCATGCCATCGACGTCCTGGATGCGCTCGATTTCGCCGCGGCCTTCGCCGGTCGCAATTTGCTGCTCCCACATTTCGCCGCCATCGGTGGCGCGCAGCGCGATGACCTTGCCGTTGTCTTCGCCCACATAGACCACGCCACTGTCTATCACCGGAGCGGAATTGCCGCGCAGGCTCAGGATCGGCACGTTGGCATGGTCGAATACCCAGAGGCGCTTGCCGTCGCGCTCGTCGAGTCCGAACACGCGGCCATCGTTCGTGCGCGCCGCTACCAGGCCGCCGCCGATCGCCGGCGGGCTGATTACTTCGGACGACAGTTGCGCGTTCCAGCGTTCGGTGCCATCGCTGGCGGCCAGTCCGTACACCTTGCCTTCCAGCGTGCCTACGACGACGAGGTCGCCGGCCACCGTCGGCCCGCCGGACCAGCGCACGGAGTTGTCGCCGTGATGCCATATCCAGCCATGCCGCTCGCCGATCTGCTTGTGCCAGATCGTATGGCCGTTGGTCGCATCGAAAGCAGCTATATCGCCGGTCGCGCTCGCAGCGTACAGCTTGCCGTCCGCATAGGCCATGCTCATGCGCGCGCCGGTGTGCTGCGAGCCCTTGCCGACGCGTTCGCTCCAGACCTTCTGGACGTTGATCGTCGGCGGAAATTCCACCAGGACAGTTGGCGGCTCGATGTTCTCGGCCTTGCTGTCGCTAAACCAGCCCTTGATTGTCGCGCAGCCGGAAACGCCGGTTGCGAGGGCGATCAGAACCAGTGCGCGCTTCATGATCCTTTCTTCTCCGCGCCGCCGAGGTCGTTGAGCTTCATCTCGACGAACGCCCGGTTCGGCGAATTCGGATCGAGATTTGTCAGCGCCTCCGTGTACGCGGCGCGTGCTTCGTCTTTGCGATCCAGGGCGACGAGCGCGTCGCCGCGCAATTCGCCGATCTGCGCCGTGTATGCCGACGCCGGAAGCTTGTCGATCAGGGCCAAGGCGTCCTGCGCCTTGGTCTGCGCGACTTCGACGCGCGCCAGGCGCAGCCCTGCAAGCGCCTTCAGCGCATCGTTCCCGGCGTGCTGATAGGCCCAGTCGAGCGACGTGTGCGCGCTTTCGAGGTCCGCTCGCTGCGTCGAAAAGTCCGCTTCCAGCATCGCCGCCATGACCGCATAAGGCGTGTCGGAGTAGTCGGTCTTCAACTTTGCCGCTATTTGCTTGACCGCGTCGTAGTCTTTCTTCTCCGCGTCGGTCGAAAGCACCTCGTACTGGGTCGCCGCTTCCAGATCATGGCGGGCACGATGTGAACGCCATTGTTGCCAACCGAAAATCAGGACCAGACCCAGTCCGACGCCGACCAGAATCGTCAATACGTTCTCGCGCAGCCACTTCTGTACGAGTTCGCCTTGTTCGTGTTCGTCCAAAACCTCGAAAGCCATTACATGTCACCTGGAAAAGGAGTGCCGTCAGGCACGCGGGGAAATACAGGCGGGCCGAAGGCTCGCGCGGCTGCGTAGCGTAGCAGGAACGCCGCTGGCCGTGGGCACGGACAGCACGCGCGGAGGCCCGCCGGGGCCGGTGAAGGCCCGGCTCAGCGATCGTTCAGAAGTCAGTAAGGCGAAATCGGCTGGCCGGGCGCGAACGCCTTGAAACGCGCAACGTTCGAGCGCCGGTACGCCGTCAGATCCTGCGCCTGCCCATCCAGTTCGATTTGGGCGCCGGCACTGTTGCCGATCCGCACTTCGAGTTCGGAATCGCTGCTGATGGTTCTGTCCGTTCCGGCAGGCAGCAACCCATAAGCGAGCTTCTCGCCATTGGCGGAAGTCACTTCGACCCAACTGGCATCCTTGAGCGAAATGCGGAGCGTATGCGCGCCGGAGCCGCTCGCCGAAGGGGCCGGTTGCGCCGCTTCGCTGTCCTTGTGGGCCAGTGCCGGAAAAGGCGCCATCGATGCGATCAACGGCGAATCCGCAGCAGCCGGGCCGGTGTTTGAACCAGCAGCCGGAGCAACCGTTTCCGACGGGGAATTGGCGGCCGGAGTCGACGCTGCCGACTGGACGTTCGATTTGCCCGGGTCGGACGTCGCGACGGCATTCGGCGCGTCCAGACTCGTCAGTTCGGTGATCTGCGGTTCGAGACCGGCGCGCATCGCCAGCAGCACCGCCGGCACGATGATCACGCCCGTGAGAATGAGGTAGAGCGCCGACACCGAGTAACGCTGGAAAAGGTAGCGTGAGTGCGAGATCGTTCCCGACGTCGTCAAGGGCGGCGGCTCGAGATGCTGCTGCAGGGCCGTTTCGACCAGGACAGTCGGCAGGTCGAGCAGCCGCACATAATTCGTCAGGTACCCGCGCAGGTAGATGCGGTGGCCGATTGCATCGAAGCGGTCGGCCTCGAGCGTTTGCACGATCTGGATCGGCAAATGCAGGCGCGCGGCCACGTCGGCGCAACTCCAGCCGCGGACTTCGCGCGCGGCGCGCAATCTCTGGCCGAGCGATGGCTGGACGTGAGCCGGCGTCGGCGCTTGCACCGGTCGAAAATCGATCGGGGCGGGTTCCGCGAGCGCTGATTGCGCGGTCTCTTCCGGATTCGGGGTAACGTCTTTCGATTTATTCATGTCTGGGTTGTTCACGGCGCAAAACTGAATCGGCTGTTGCGCATCGTGCTCCGCAGCCGACAGTTCATTCGCGGCGAGCGTCGACTGCCCGTCCGTCCTCCCCTTGCCTGCATTTTTTCTTCTGCGTTTGCTCATATCTTCACTGTGATGACGTAGTCCCCTCGAGCGAGTGCGCTTGAGTGGAGTCGGGAAATTGTTCGCGCAAGCGCTTGGCGTAATCACCGGCGGCGCCGGCATTACCGAGTTTCACCTCGATGTTGCGCGCCAGCAGCAGCGCGTCCGGGCTGGGCTGCCCGATCGCATCGAACCGCTGCACGTAGGCGCGCGCCTTGAAAAAATCGCCCTTGTCGTACAACACGCTGGCCAGCTGAAACAGCGCCTGGCTGTTGTTCGGATTGAGCTCGACGGCCCGGCGGAAATCGGCCTCGGCCGCGTCCGGCGGGCCTTTGCCGAGCAACGTGCAGGTGCCGGAGTTCAAATAAATGACGTCGCGGTCCTTGTAGAAACCGTCGGCCTTGGCGATGTCGAAGCGTTTCTGCGCCTGGTCGAAACGGCCGAGCTTGCACAGATACAGGCCGTAATTGTTGTTCGTCGCGCCCGCGGTCGGCGCAAGCTCCGCGGCGATGCGATATTGCTCTTCGGCACTGGTCCGGTCGCCGACGCGGTCATAGAGCGTGGCGAGCACGGTATGCGCGTCGACCGACTTCGGATCGAACTTCAGCGCCTTGAGCAGATCTTCCTTGGCGATCTCGTATTTGCCGAGTTCGAGGTAATGCTGGCCGAGCTGAACCCAGACTTCGGCTGCATGCTTCTTCGTTTCTTCCGGATTTTCCTTGACCGTCGACTTGTTCTCCTGCGGCACCGGCTGGATCACGGTCTGCTGCGACGAGCACGCCGCCATGGCGACCGCGAAGGCCAGAACGCCGCGCACGTCATGCCGCATGGCGCGAGCCCTGCTCGATCTTGCTGCGGAATTCCGCCTGGCGGCGGGTACGATCGAGGACCTGGCCCTTGAGCTGGCCGCAAGCCGCATCGATATCGTCGCCGCGCGTGCGCCGCACCATCGTCAGCACGCCGGAATCCAGCAGCTGCTTCTGGAACGCGCGGATCACGTCTTCGTCGGACCGCTCGTACTGCGTGCCGGTAAAAGTATTGAACGGGATCAGGTTGACCTTGCTCGGCAGCTGGCGCATCAGCTTGACCAGTTGGCGCGCGTGCTCCGGGTGATCGTTGATGCCCTTGAGCATCGTGTATTCGAACGTGATCGACGTGCGCGGGCGCCGCGCGGCGTAGCGCTGGCACGCGCCAAGCAGCTCGGAGATCGGATATTTCTTGTTGAGCGGCACCAGTTGCGTGCGCAGTTCGTCGTTCGGCGCATGCAGCGACACGGCCAACGAGACATCGCTGCAGTCCCCGAGCTTGTCGATCATCGGCACGAGGCCCGCCGTCGACAAAGTGACGCGCTTGTTCGCCAGGCCGAAGCCAAGATCATCGCGCATCACGCTCATCGCGCGCACGACGTTGTCGAAGTTCAGCAACGGCTCGCCCATTCCCATCATCACGACATTGGTCAGCTTGCGCTGCCGATGCGGGACGTTGCCCATGTGCTTGGCCGCGACGAACACCTGGCCGATGATTTCGGCAGCCGACAGGTTGCGGTTGAACCCCTGCGTGCCGGTCGAGCAGAACGTGCAATTCAGTCCGCAGCCGACCTGCGAGGAAACGCACAACGTGCCACGCGTCGATTCCGGAATGAACACCGCTTCGATGGCGTTGCCGCCGTCCATGCCCAGCAGCCACTTGTACGTGGCATCGGCCGCCTGTTTTTCGAACAGCGTCTTCGGCGGTACGATCTCGGCGACGGCTTCGAGCTTTTCGCGCAGTGCCTTGCCGACATCCGTCATCGCCGCGAAGTCAGTAGCGTGATGATGATAAATCCACTTCATCACCTGCTCGGCGCGATACGGCTTTTCGCCGAG
>Ga0207691_10002784_pt1 | contig 17047 bp, 12 predicted proteins | sample KBSM13metaG_FD_184327 | JGI IMG/M metagenome (GOLD analysis project Ga0207691, IMG submission 184327) | Miscanthus rhizosphere microbial communities from Kellogg Biological Station, Michigan, USA - KBS M1-3 metaG (SPAdes) (version 2) | ecosystem: Host-associated > Plants > Roots > Rhizosphere >... | reverse complement strand
ACATGGACGTGCTCTGGGAGGCACGCAAGGATCAACTTCGAAAGGCCGCTTAGGACCTCAGCCGTGACCACCTTTTTGCACATATTGACGAACAGAACCAGCGGCGTGCCGTTCTGCACATGCCAGTGACGCACCTGGCGAGACCGAGGCCGCGCTGCTGGGTCACATGTACCGTTCCTGCGCTGCGAGTTTCTCGTCATAGACCCCGTACGGCGAGACCGTCGGCCACGGCGGTTGCGCGCGGTGATCATGTCGCATGGCAGCTGGGATGAGAGCGGGAAGTCTCGCTTTGACTGGGGCACCGGGTTCGGCCGTCGTCCGACGCCGGACTGAATCATGATCACTGTGCATGTATTTCAAACAATATGTAAATGGACGTAATGAATTGCGGCCAGCAGAATGCGAAACGAAGATCAAGGCAAAGCGGGCTCCTAAGGCCCCGCCGGTCAGTTTCGGAGGAGTTGGTTGTGCGCGTATTTCGCCTGGTTTCGGCGACGCTCGGGGCAATTCTCGCCACGATTGCGTTTGCGCAGAACTTTCCAGACAAACCCATTCGCCTGATCGTCCCGTTTCCGCCGGGAGGCGGTACGGACATCTTCTCTCGCACTGTTGCTAACAAGCTCACGCAGGATTCTAAGTGGGTCGTAGTCGTCGAGAATAAGCCCGGCGCAGGTGGCAACATCGGCATTGACGCGGTCGCCAAGGCGGCGCCTGACGGCTACACGATTGGGATGGGGCAAACGAGCGATCTTGCGATCAATGCGACGCTGTACAGCAAGCTGCCCTACGACCCTCTGAAGGATCTCGCGCCCATCGTGTTGGTGGCGGATGCCCCGCTGGTCCTCGTCGTGCCTGCGACCTCGCCATTCAAATCCGTCGCCGATTTGGTCGCTGCTGCGAAGAAGAGACCAGGCGAGATAACGTTCGCTTCGCCCGGCAACGGCACCGTCTCACATCTCACCGGCGAGCTTTTCCAGACCGCGGCAGGCATCAAGCTACAGCACATCCCTTACAAGGGGTCAGGCCAGGCGATTACCGATCTCATTGGTGGACAAGTTCAGTCGTTTATAGCCTCTGTGCCGACTGCACTTTCTCAAATCAAGGGCGGATCGCTTCGCGCGCTTGCAGTTACGTCTGCAAGACGCGTGGGATCGTTGCCGGATGTACCGACGATCGCCGAGGCGGGCTTCAAGGGCTTCGACGCGAATACGTGGTTCGGACTCGTCGCGCCTGCCCACACGCCGCCGGCCGTCATTTCCAGAATCAACGCGCAAGTGAACAAGATCCTCGCGATGCCGGATGTTCGCGAGAAATTTGAATCTCAAGGCGGCGGCCCGATGGGTGGCACACCACAGGACTTTGCCGCACTGCTCGAACGCGACTATGCGAAATGGCGGAAAGTCGTCAAGGATTCGGGCGCAAAAATCGATTGAAAGAGGAACCCTTCATGACAGAACAGATCCTGCCGGACGTCGTGCGTGATTTCGAGCGTGTGGCCGAGGATGTCGTCAAGGAAGCAAGCAAATTTCAGGCATCCATATTGGCCGACGTCGCAGGTAGGCGGGGAACGCTGGATGGCCGCGTGCGCGCGTTGGATGCCCGTATGCACGTGGCCGGACCCGCCTTGACGGTTGAAGTGCGGCCGGGCGACAACCTGATGATCCACGCGGCAATGGCACTTGCGAAGCCGGGCGACGTCCTTGTGATTGACGGCAAAGGCGACACGACCTGTGCGTTGATGGGCGCCATCATGATGAATCAGTGCATCGCGATTGGTATCGCGGGAGTGATTCTCGATGCCGCAGTTCGCGACAGTGAGGAAATTCGCGCCCTTGGTATCCCTGTGTACTCGACAGGGACGAATCCGAACGGCCCGACGAAGTTCGTTCCCGGCCGCATCAACCACCCGATTTCTGTCGGCGGCGCTGCGGTTAGCCCTGGCGATCTCATCGTTGCAGACGCGGACGGCGTTGTCGTGCTCGAGCGTGAGAAGGCGCGGGCAATGCTTCCGTTGGCCGCCAAAAAGCTTGCCGATGAGACTGCGCGCATCGAGGCGATCAAGAAGAGGAGCGCCCTTCGACCCGCGTGGTTGGACGGCGCGTTCGTGCGGCCGGCGTGTTGAAGGACGGCGAAACGCTTTAACCATGTTCTTCCTGGAACCACCGAAGGTGCGCGAGACGTCGGTTTACTGCGAAGTGCCGGAGCGCTATCGCAAGCGCGACACACGCTCGGCATGGGCGGACGCCAATCGCGGTGGCCACAACGTCGACTCGTTCCTGGAAGGACCGGTCTTCGACGATCAGGGCAACCTCTTCGTGACGGACATACCCTTCGGAAGAATCTTCAGGATCACCCCCGGTCTGCAGTGGGACCTCGTTGTCGAATATGAAGGGGAACCGAATGGAATGAAGTTCCTCGACGCCCAGCATCTCGTCATCGCCGACTACCGCAACGGCTTGATGGTGCTCGACGTCGCTCGCGGTTCGATTCGTGGACTCCTCGAGCGTCGCAACACCGAGCGATTCAAGGGAGTGAACGACCTCGTGTTCGACTCGCGCGGCAATCTTTACTTCACCGACCAGGGCCAGACGGGTATGCACGATCCGTCGGGCCGAGTGTATCGGCTTGGGCGCGACGGGAAGCTCGATGTCCTCCTGTCCAACGCACCGAGCCCGAATGGGCTCGTTCTCTCGCCCGACGAAAAATTCCTGTTTGTCGCGATGACCCGTGGCAATGGCGTGTGGCGGATGCCGCTTCTGCCTGACGGTTCCGTGGCGAAGGCGGGCCAATTCTTCACCTCATACGGTCCCAGCGGGCCTGACGGACTCGCAATGGACACCGCGGGTCGGCTGATCATATGCAATCCCGGGCTCGGCTGGGCGTGGGTTCTCAATTCGAAAGCAGAGCCGGTCGAGGTGCTACGCAGTCCTCGCGGTGCCTCGCTTACAAATGTGGCGTATGGCGGGCCTGAGCGTCGCACCGCCTATTTCACCGAGTCAGTGAGCGGCTCCATATTGAGCGCCGACATGACGGAGCCCGGTTGTCCGCTCTATCGCGGACAAGGGTAACGGATTCGCGAGGATGCCGCATGTGCCGTGTCGTCGCATTGCCTTGCAGAGGTACTCATGCAATCTAGACAAAAGGTCGTTGTCCGGTTCAATCAGTGGTACGACCCGGCGATGGCGGAGCGCTTCGCGCGTGAACCTGATATCGAATTGCGCACCGCCGAACGAGATGGGGCGGACGATAAGGCGTGGGCCGCGCTGGCGGACGCCCATGCGTTCCAGGTCTCCTCGGCCAAGGACGAGCTACCCCGCCGCTGGTTCGTCACCGACGAATTGCTCAAGCGTTGCCCGAAGTTGCTATGCGTATCCTCCAACGGTGCAGGATACGACACGATCGACGTGGCGGCATGCACCGCTCGCGGCGTTCTCGTCGTCAATCAGTCTGGCGGTAACGCCCAGTCTGTGGCCGAAGCTGCGATCGGGCTCATGCTCGACGTGACGCGGCGCATCAGTTTCAACGATCGATTGCTGCGTCGGGAACGCGGCTTCTCGCGCGAAGACATCATGGGCCGCGAGATGAGCGGCAAGGTCCTCGGGATCGTTGGCATCGGCCACATCGGCACGCGGGTCGCGCGCTTGGCGCGCGCGTTCGACATGACGGTCCGCGCGGTCGACCCTTACCTGACCGAGGAAGAGATCGAGCGCCGGGGCGCGCAGGCCGCCTCGTTCACCCAGATTCTCGAGCAGTCGGACTTCGTGTCGCTCCACTGCCCTCGTGACAAAGACACGATGAAGATGATGGACGCCGCAGCGTTCAAGCGGATGAAGAAGGGCGCGGTGTTCGTAACCACCGCCCGAGGCGGTATCCACGACGAGGCCGCGCTGCTGGACGCTCTTACGTCCGGGCATCTCATGGGGGCAGGACTGGATGTGTGGGAGAAGGAGCCGCCTCCGCTGGACCACCCGTTACTCAAGCTCGATAACGTCGTCGCAACCTATCACACGGCAGGCGTGACCAACGAGGCGCGCCGGAACATGGCGACGTTCGCTGCGGAGCAAATTGTCGGAATTCTCAAAGGCGGAAAACCGCCGCGGTTGATCAACGCCGAAGTATGGCCGATGTACATGAAGCGATTCGAGCAGGTGGTGGGGCACAGTGCGCAAGCCGAGAGCCATGACGTCGATTGACGCGGAGCGGGCACAAATGGATGTGAGCACCAACGACGGCGATACGATCGAGCGCGCAACGATGAGGAAGGTCACGTGGCGGCTCGTGCCCTTTCTCATGGTTTGCTACTTCTTCGCGCTGCTCGATCGGGTGAACGTCGGGTTTGCGGGTTTGCAGATGAATCGGGACTTGGGCTTCACGCCGGCGGTGTTCGGCCTGGGCGCGAGCTTGTTCTTCGTATCGTATTTTCTCGTCGAGGTGCCAAGCAATCTCGCGCTTCAGCGGTACGGCGCGCGGCGGTGGATCGCCCGCATCATGATCACATGGGGCTTGGTATCGGCTCTGATGGCGCTCGTCGTGGGGCCGTATTCGTTCTACGGAATGCGGTTGCTGCTCGGCGCTGCCGAAGCCGGGTTCTTTCCCGGCGTTCTGCTTTTCCTCACGTATTGGTTCCCAAGTCAGTACCGCGCTCGCATCGTGGCCATCTTCATGACGTCGATCCCGATCGCCAGCTTCCTCGGATCGCCGATGTCTGCGCTCCTGCTGGAGATGAACGGCCTGGGCGGACTGAAGGGCTGGCAGTGGCTTTTCATCCTGGAGGGCGTTCCCACGGTGCTGCTTGGGATTGTCTGCCTGTTCTTCCTGACCGATCGCCCGTCACAAGCGCGATGGCTGAGCGAGGCCCAGCGCACGTGGCTCAATCAGCGTATCGAAGGTGAAGCGGCAAAGCGCAAGGCGATCGGCCATCTGTCGCTCCTGCAGCTTGCGCGCAACAAGTATTTCATCGTCATGGCCGTCGTGGCATCAGGCGCATCCGCCGCCGGCACCAGCCTGTCGATTTGGCAACCGCAGCTACTCAAGACCTTCGGCCTCACTACGCTCCAGACCGGGTTTGTCAACTCGATTCCCTATGGCCTCGCAACCATTGCCATGATCCTATGGGGCCGCCACTCGGACCGCACGCGGGAGCGACGCTGGCACACGGCGGTGGCGCTCCTACTAATTGCTGGAGGACTCGGCGCCATTTCGTTCGCGCCGCAGATGATTGTGCCCATTGTGTTCCTGCTCAGCCTCGCGTTGGTCGGAGCATATTCGTTCAAGGGGCCGTTCTGGGCGTTGACGTCCAGCTGGCTGTCGGCAAGCACGGTCGCCGCTGGACTCGCCGGGATCAATGCGATCGCGAATCTGGTCGGCGGTGGAATGATCTCGCTGATCGGGGTGATCAAGGAAGCCACAGGCAGCTTTGCGCTCTCCTTGTTGCCGCTGGTCGCACTGACGACCGCCGGTGCGATCTGCATCCTCGTAGTGAGCCGCTCCGAGGCGAGGGCGACACCGCCGGCGGCGGCCGTGACGGTTTAGACCAAGAGCACGCGAGAGAAAGGAGGCGAGCAATGAGGCGGTCCTTTGGGTTGGCAACGTCGGCGCTCTTGCTTGGAGCGCTCGCTTGCATGATCCCGCTGTCGGCCAGGGCGCAAAGCTTTCCGAACCGTCCCGTCCAACTGGTCGTCGCGTACCCGCCGGGCGGTACCGGTGACGTCATCGCGCGATTGATCGCGGGGCCGCTTTCGGCTTCGCTAGGCCAGCCGACACGCGTCGAGAACCGCAGCGGCGCGAGCGGAGCAGTCGGGACAAGGCTAGTTGCGCGTGCCGCCGCGGATGGTCATACGCTGCTCATCGGGCAAACGGCGGAAATCGTAGCCAACCCGATATTGATGAAGGACGCGGGTTACGATCCTGTGCGCGATCTGCAGCCCGTCGCATTCCTCGCGATGGTCCCGGTCGTGCTTGCCGTTCCGGCCAGCGCCCCCTATGCCAACGTGCAGCAGATGTTGGCCGCCGCGCGCGCTTCGAAACGGGGCCTCACTTTCGCTTCGGGAGGTCCGGGCACGACCGGCCACCTCGCAGGGGAGCTTCTGCGGTTACGAACGCAGGCACGGTTGATCCACGTTCCTGCGGACGGGGCGAATGCTGCGCTCAACGAGCTGCTCGACGGCCGCGTCGACATGTACTTCGCGCCGTATCCGCTCGTCATCAATCCGATCAAGGATGGCAAGCTCAAGCTCCTCGCGACGGCATCGACGAAGCGGATCCTGGTCGATCCAACGCTACCGACGGTGGCGGAAGAAACCGGAATCCGATCGTTCGACATCATCGCCTGGGTTGGCGTGTTCGCACCGCGCGGTACGCCAAACGACATCGTGATGCGCCTCAACCGCGACATCAACCAGGCGCTGGCGCAGCCCGAGGTTCGCCAGAAGTTCATCGCCGACGGCGTGGAAGTCCTTCCGATGTCGATCGGGCAATTCGAAGAGTTCGCGAGAGCGGAGGGGCGTCGTTACGCAGAGCTGCTGAACGAAGATTTCTGCTCGCGCGTGTTTTACGGCGGCTGTGAGGGGTTCAGCGCGGGAGTGCAATGAGGCGAGATGCTTCACCGACGGGCGTGCCAGTCGTTCCACGCCAATGCGTCTTGCGGTTTTCGGCTGGAACGGAGTCGCCCCCTTGGGTCAAGCTCCCGGGAGCTTGTCTCAATACGGACGCCAGGGCTCCCGGATATTCGGATGAAATCGGTCGCGCGTGTGCCGAGGCCGCACCGGAGCGAGTGGTCTGGGGAAGCCATTGGCCGCATCGGGGGGAAAAGCAATTGCCCGACGACGCCGTTCTCCTCGATCTCCTGCTCGAGTGGGCACCAGACGAACGCGCGCGTCAGCGAATCCTTGTCGACAACCCGCAAGCTCTGTATCGCTTCGACCCCACTTGACCATGCACCGACGTCGCTTCATCGCCGCCGCCGGTGCTCTTGTGTTCCCAGCAGCTTCGTCGAATGGTGCTCCCGGCCGCGAGGAACGGGTTGCATTTTCCGAGGGAAGTGAACCGCCGCGTCAAGCCATGCCCGATCCGTCGTGCGACTGTCACATGCACATCTACGACGATCGGTTTCCTGCGGCCCCCAACGCGACGCTCCGGCCGCCCAATGCGACGGTGGACGATTATCGGTCGTTGCAGGCGCGGCTTGGCACGACGCGGACGGTGGTGGTCACACCTTCCACATATGGGACCGATAACCGCATGCTCGACGCGCTTGGTCGGTTCGGTGCAAACGCCCGCGGTTATCGCCGTGCTGGATACAACGGTGACGAACGCAGAGCTCAATCGTCTTGTCGAGGCCGGTGTGCGGGGGATCCGCTTCAATATGGCGGTGGGTCGGTCACGACGATCGCGATGATCGAGCCACTCGCGAAGCGAGTGAACGATTTCGGCTGGCACATCCAGGTAAACATGCCACCCGATCAACTCGTCGCCAACGAGAGTCTGCTCCTCCGCCTGCCGACGCCAATCGTGTTCGATCACATGGCGCGTCCCCGTGGAAATGTCGCCGCAGCGCGAAATGGTCCTCACGGTAGTGAAGCGGGTTGTGGACTCCGGGAGGGGCTGGGTCAAGCTGACGGCACCTTATCTCGGTTCGAAGCGTGGGCCGCCCACTTATCACGATGCAGGCCTGGTCGTGGCCGATCTCGTCAGGCTCGGACCCGAGCGGATGCTCTGAGCACCGACTGGCCCCATCCGACGCATCAACAGCATCTTCGCGATGACGCAATGCTCGTCGATCGATTTTTCCAGTGGGTTCCGGACGAGGCTCACAGGCAACGGATCCTCGTGGATAACCCGCAAGTCCTTTACCGGTTCTAGAGCCGGGTTGATGGACCGCAAGAGCTGAAGACGCGCAGCGCTGGAGGCGCCATGCAAAACGTCACAACCATCTCCGCGGAAGCGGAACAGAGCGCACCCGAAGCGGTAATGTCGAAGGTGATGCGACGGATCATTCCGTTCGTATTCATCTGTTATGTGGTGAGCTATATCGATCGCGTGAACGTCGGCTTCGCCGCGCTCACGATGAATCGCGATCTCGGTCTGACGCCGGCGCAATTCGGCGTCGGCGCAGGCTTGTTCTTTGTCGGTTACTTCCTGTTCGAGATTCCAAGCAACCTCATCATGCAGCGTGTCGGTGCCCGTTTCTGGATCGCGCGAATCATGATCAGCTGGGGCCTGATTTCGATGGCGACGGCGTTCGTCGTGGGCCCCTTCAGCTTCGCAGCAGCCCGGTTTCTTCTCGGTTTGGCCGAAGCCGGTTTCACGCCGGGCATCTATCTGTATTTCACGCACTGGTTCCCCGGCAAGTGGAGAGCGCGCGCAACCGCGGCGTTCCTCGTGGGAATTCCCACGGCCAACGTCGTTGGTTCGCCCATCTCCGGAGCTCTGATCAGTCTCGGCGGCATGGCGGGATTGAAGAGTTGGCAATGGCTTCTCTTGCTGGAAGCGTTTCCCGCCGTGCTGCTCGGTGTCGCGTGCCTGTTCGTGCTGTCCGACAGCCCCGAAAAGGCAAAGTGGCTCGATCCGCGCGAGAAGGCGTGGTTGACCAACGCACTCGCGGCGGAGCGCAAGGATATGGCCTCCCGTCACGGCAGCTCGCTGCGGGACGCATTCACGAACTGGCGACTGTTCACTCTTGCCTTCATCAATTTCTGTGGAATCGTGGGATCTGTGGGCATTGGGCTGTGGTTGCCTCAAATCATCAAGGAGCTGGGGCTGAGCTCGACCGCCATCGGATTCGTCGCGGCGATTCCGTACGTCGTCGGAGCCGTCGCCATGACCGTGTGGGCGCGGCTCGCAAGCAATAGCGACAATCGCATCCCCTACGTGGTCGGCGCATTGGTCATGGCAGCGGTCGCTCTCGCCGCCAGTACACAGCTCGACTCGGCGGTATTCAAGATGACCGCATTGGTGATCGCCGTCAGCAGCATTCTTGCGTTCCAGGCGACGTTCTGGGCGATACCTTCCGGGTTCCTCACGGGCACGGCGGCTGCCGGTGGCCTCGCGCTCATCGTGTCGATCGGCAATCTCGGTGGCTTCGCCGGCCCGTCCCTGATTGGTTTGATCAAGGACATGACACACGGATTTACGTATCCGCTGCTTGCGGTGTCGGCGATTCTGTTCGTTGGGGCGCTGACGATGCTGGGACTGGGCGATCCGGCGCGAGTGCGCAATGTCGCTTCCGCTGCCGCTTAGGCCGTCTCGATGAAAACGCCCGCTTATCCTTGCCTAAACGCGAGCGGCGTCTACTTAGCGCCGCTTGGGGCGGCGCGAGGCGACCGAACCGGCGGTCAGCGCGAGGTTCGAGGTGGCACCGCTCGATTGCATAAGCTATTTCCGTGTGTCCGGACGAGGTCGATCAGGCAAGAGGTGGCCGGCGAAACGTACGCATCCTTGCTATGCATGACCTTGAACGTGCGCCGCATCGTCGTTTCCTTTATCGGCACCTCCCGCAATACGGAACTGATTCCCGACGGTGCCAAATGGCGTCGGGATATAAAGCTGAGCAACCCCGTTTCGGCAATGAGCGGTGGAAGCAGCAGTACGAGATTGGTTTCGATTTGCGCAATCGGCCGAGGCAGCCCTCGGACGTCGAAGGTGCTGTCGAGCCAGCGGCGACTTTCGACCGCCGGCGCCGCGAGGCACCATCTATAGGGAATCAGGTCTTCGATGCGAGGCGGACGGCCGCGTCGAAAGATCTCGTGCGACTTACTCGCAACGACCACCATGACATCCTTGGCGACGGGATGCGCGATGAAGTGGGTGTCGGTGACCGCGCCGAGGCTGATTACCGCGTCGAGGTCTCCTTCTCTCAGTGCCGAAGTCAAGAGGTCATCCTGGCCGAGGATCGTCTTCAAGGTCACGTTGGGCGCCCGCTCGAGCAAGGCGTGGCACACGGCGGGCAGCAGGAACTGCGCCGCCGTCGGAACGACGCCCAACTTCACGTGTCCGGAATCGCCGTGAGCGAAAGCGTTCATCTCGCGAATTGTTTCGTCCGCGGCGACGTCGAGACGGCGCGCCCGCAGCAGCAGTGCCTCTCCCGCCGGCGTCAATCGGATGCCGCGGCCCGCACGCTGAAACAGCGCGGTGCCGAACACTTCCTCGAGACGCCGAACGCAACGCGTCAGTGCGGGCTGTGTGAGGCAGAGTTGCTCGGCGGCGCGGCCGAGATGGCCGAGCTCCGCCATGGTCTTGAAATAGCGAAGATCGCGAAGATCGAATGTAGCCGCCATGGTTATCAATTAGACGGCACGGGCGATTGCACATTATGAATCGTCGCGGCAGCCATGTCTGCTCCCGAGGCGTGCCGTGATTCCCGCGCTCCATGTCGGCGGCTCGCCCGTCTCGCAGTACGTGGAATTCATCGCCGAACTGCGCGCGCGGGGCTTCGAGGGTGACATCTCGACCAGCTACGCCGATCGCACGGTCCTGGCGACCGACAATTCGATCTACCAACGTATGCCACAGGCGGTGGCATTTCCACGTAACGCGATGGATGTCATCCGGGTGGGAAAGCTCGCCGGCGAAGAGCGATTCGCCGAGGTCACGCTTGTCCCACGGGGCGGCGGCACGGGAACGAATGGTCAATCGCTTACCGACGGCTTGATCGTCGACATGTCCCGGCACATGAATCGAATCCTGGAGATCAACGTCGACGAACGGTGGGCCTGGGTCGAGGCGGGCGTGGTCAAGGACCAGTTGAACGAAGTGATCAAGGTGCATGGCTTGTTCTTTGCGCCCGAGCTATCCCCATCGAATCGAGCCACGATCGGCGGAATGATCGCCACGGATGCGAGTGGTCAGGGCTCCGTGTTGTATGGAAAGACGCGAGATCACGTTCTCGAGCTGAAGACGGTTCTCACGGATGGTACGTATTGGCATTCGTATCCGCTCGATGACTATGAGCTCGCGCCGCTGAGCCAGCGCCAAGATCGGATAGGAGAAATCCACCGCCTTCTCGACCGAATCGACGAACAGCATCGCGACGAGATTGCCCAGCGCCTTCCGCGCCTCAATCGATGCGTGACGGGTTACGACCTGGCACACATACGCAGCGAGCATGGGAAGCTGAACCTCAACGCGATGCTATGCGGTGCCGAGGGGACGCTGGGTTTCGTTATCGAGGCCAAGATCAACCTGGTACCGATCCCCCGGTTCTCCGCACTCATCTGCATTCGGTACGGCACCTTCGACGCGGCGCTCCGCGACGCGCGCGTGGTGATGGCGATGGAGGCCGCGTCGAGCGAGACCATCGACGGCAAAGTGCTCGGGCTGGCGCGTCAGGACGCGGTTTGGCTGACGGTACGCGAGTTCTTCCCCGACGATCCGGACGGACTTCCGCAGGGCGTAAATCTGGTCGAATTCCTGGCGGAAGACGAGGCCGCGCTTGCCGAGCAAGTCGGTCGCGTCGTTGCGATGCTCGAGAGCCAGGGTCGGCAGGCCGGCCGACGCGGCTTCACCGTCGCTCGCAATCACAGCGACATCCTTGCGATCTGGAATATGCGCAAGAAGTCGGTCGGCCTGCTTGGAAACATGCCGGGCGAGAAGCGCCCGATCCCGTTCGTCGAGGATACGGTGGTCCCTCCCGAGAATTTGGCCGACTACATCGCCGAGTTCCGGTCGGTGTTGGATCGGCACGGGCTCGAATACGGGATGTTCGGCCACGTGGACGCGGGGTGCCTGCACGTGCGTCCCGCGATCGACATGAAAGATCCTGCCCAGGAGCCGCTGATCCGCGCCATATCAGACGAAGTCTTCGCTCTCACGACCAAGTACAAAGGCGTGCTTTGGGGCGAGCACGGCAAGGGCATCCGCTCAGAGTACGCGCCCGAGTTCTTCGGGCCGCTCTATCCACTATTGCAGCAGATCAAGGGCGCATTCGATCCTCGAAACCAGCTCAATCCGGGAAAGATCGCCGCTCCCCTCGGGCACACGTTGCTCAAGATCGACGGCGTGCCGACTCGCGGGCAACACGATCGCACCATTCCACTGCGTGTGCGGCAGGCGAACGCGGATTCATTGCACTGCAACGGAAATGCCGCGTGCTACAACTTCGATGCGCACGATGCGATGTGTCCTTCCTGGAAGGCGACGCGCGAGCGACGTCATTCACCCAAAGGACGCGCGTCGCTGATGCGAGAGTGGCTGCGTCTTCTCGCGCAGGCCGGGTGTGACCCGGTGACGGAGTCCGAAAAGCTGCGCCGCCAGACCTCGTGGCTACGCTGGCCCGTCCGCGTCATGAACGCGGCCGCTTCCGCGTCGCGCGACGATTTCTCGCATGCCGTGAAGGAGGCGATGGATGGTTGCCTCGCGTGCAAGTCGTGCTCCGGGCAATGCCCGATCAAGGTCGACGTTCCTTCGTTCCGGTCGCGCTTTCTCGAGCTGTATCACGGCCGTTACCCGCGGCCGCTCAAGGACTACCTGGTGGCGTCCATCGAGTTCGTCCTTCCGTGGTTTGCGCGTGTTCCGGGTGCGTACAACGCGCTGGTGAGGAGTGCGTTGGGCCAGGCGTTCCTCGAAAAGCTCGGTCTCGTGTCGCTGCCACGTATCCGAACTCGCCGCGTGGCGCGAACGCTCGCCGCTCGCGGTATACGCGAAGCGACTCCGGAAGCCCTGGCGGCCATCCCCGCAGCCGATCGAGCGAAGAGCGTCGTCCTCGTCCAGGACGCGTTCACGATGCATTTCGAGGGGGAGCTGGTGCTCGCATTCTGCGAGTTCCTGCAGCGTGCAGGTTTCCAGCCGTGGTTGGCTCCGTACAGACCAAACGGAAAGCCGCTGCACGTGCTCGGCTTCCTGAAGGCTTTTCACAGTGTCGCCGAACGCAACGCCCGGATGCTCAATGCGCTCGCTGCGACCGGTGTTCCCTTGGTCGGCCTCGATCCGTCACTGACACTGACCTACCGATTCGAGTACGCGAAAGAGCTGCGAACGGAGCGTGCGCCCAAGGTGGTGTTGCCGCAAGAGTGGCTCGCAGAACATATCGATGACCTGCCGCAAATGGCAACGCGCGGCGGTGCGTGCTACTTGCTGATGCCGCATTGCACGGAGCGCACGAACGCGCCCGTCGCGGTTTCGCAATGGTTGCAGCTGTTCAAGCGATTTGGGCTCGAGGTGAAAGTTCTCGCAACGGGTTGCTGCGGCATGGCGGGCCTCTATGGACACGAAGCGCGAAACCGCCCCACATCGAAAGTGATCTACGGATTGAGTTGGGGGACGCACGTCGCCAATCCCGCCAACGCCGGCCGATTGCTCGCGACGGGATATTCCTGTCGCTCGCAAGTGGCGCACATCGATGACATCGCCATCGAGCATCCTATCGACGTGCTGCTCGCTGCACTGAAAGAGGAACACCTCGCCACGTCGAACGCTGAAACCCGGGAGCGTGCCGATTTCATGGCCGCGCATCATGAAGAGTACTGATTTCAATTGCCAGAAGGAAACAAGTCATGCCAGCCCCAGGTAACGAAGCAACCACGTCCGGCGGCCGGCCGAACGCCCAGACTGCCGCCAAACTGCTGGTGCGCTGCCTCGAGAACGAAGGCGTGGATTACATCTTCGGCGTCCCCGGCGAAGAGAACATCGACGTCATGGATGCGCTGCTCGGGAGCACCATCAAGTTCGTGACCACGCACCACGAGCAAGGCGCGGCGTTCATGGCCGACGTGTACGGGCGCCTGACCGGGCGCGCCGGTGTGTGCATGTCCACGCTGGGACCGGGCGCGACCAACCTGATCACGGGCGTCGCCGACGCGAACATGGATCGTGCGCCGCTGGTTGCGATCGCCGGCCAGGGCGCGACCACGCGCCTGCACAAGGAGAGCCACCAGATCCTCGACCTGGTCGATCTGTTCCGCCCGATCACCAAATACACAGCGCAGATTCGCGAGCCGCAGATCGTGCCGGAGATCGTGCGCAAGGCGTTCAAGGTCGCGCAGACGGAGAAACCGGGCGCGACGTTCATCGACTTCCCCGAGAACATCGCCGAAATGGAGATCGAAGGCGAGGCGATCGAGGTGCAAACCGCGTACACGTCGGCCACGCCCGACTTCAAGATCGAGCAGGCCGCGACCATCATCTCGCAGGCGAAGAATCCGATCATCCTTGCGGGCAATGGCGTGATCCGCCAGGGCGCCGCGGACTCGCTGGTGAGCTTTGCGGAAGTGCTCCGCATTCCGGTCGCCAACACTTTCATGGCGAAGGGCGTGGTGCCGTTCAGCAATCCGCTGTCGCTTGGCACCATCGGCCTCAAGGCGCGCGACGTGCCGTGGTTCGCATTCGAGAAGGCGGACGTGGTGATCTGCGTCGGCTACGACATGGTCGAGTACCACCCGGACATGTGGAATCCGAACAAGGACAAGACGATCGTGCACATCGACGCGCTGCCGGCAGAAGTCGACGCGCACTACCGGGTCACGGTCGGCGCTCTGGGCGAGATCGGCAGCACGCTGCGGTCGATCGCGGTGAAGGCCAAGCCGCAGCGTATGGTTCCGTTCCAGGCGGTGCGTAAGGCGCTGGTCGACGATCGCGCCCAGCACGCCAACGACACCGGCTTCCCGGTCAAGCCGCAGAAGATCGTGCACGACGTGCGCGAGGTGCTCGGGCCCGAGGACATTGCGATCTCCGACGTCGGCGCCCACAAGATGTGGATGTCGCGCATGTACCGCGCCGAGCGCCCAAACACGTGCATCATCAGCAACGGGTTCGCGGCGATGGGCATCGCGGTGCCCGGCGCGATCGCAGCGAAGCTCGCCTATCCCGATCGCAAGGTGATCGCAGTCACAGGCGACGCCGGCTTCATGATGAACTCTCAGGAAATCGAGACTGGGCTACGCATGAAGACGCCGTTCGTGATCCTGATCTGGAACGACTCGGAGTACGGCCTCATCACGTGGCACCAGCTTCGGCACTTCGGACGGCCGAGCCACATCTCGTTCAAGAATCCGGACTTCGTGAAATACGCCGAGAGCTTCGGCGCCAAGGGCTATCGAGTCGAGCGCACAGCGGACCTCGTTCCCACACTCAAGCGCGCGTTTGCGGACAAAACGGTGGTGATCGTGGACTGTCCGGTCGACTACTCGGAAAACATGAAGCTGACGCAGCGCCTGAAGAACCTGACGTCCCCGCTCGCGTGAGGAACACCCCATGAAGATACGCGCCGCTGTTTTGAAGGAGATGGGCGCCAAGGCTCCCTACAGTGAGAGCAAGCCGCTCGCCATACAGGATATCGAGCTCGCGCCGCCAGGCTACGGCGAGGTATTGGTGAAGATCGGCGCTGCAGGTTTATGCCATTCGGATCTGTCCGTCATCAACGGCGATCGCCCGCGGCCGATGCCGATGGCGATGGGTCACGAGGCGGCAGGGGTCGTCGAGGCGCTTGGCGACGGCGTGGCAGACTTGAAGCCCGGCGATCACGTCGTGATGGTGTTCGTGCCGAGCTGCGGCCATTGCCCGCCGTGCTCCGAAGGCCGGCCCGCCCTGTGTGAGCCTGGTGCGTTTGCGAATGGCGCGGGAACGCTCCTCGGCGGCGCGCGTCGCTTGTCGAGGAACGGAACGCCGATCAACCACCATCTCGGATGCTCTGCATTCGCGGAGTATGCAACCGTGTCGCGGCGTTCGCTGGTCAAGATCGATCCCGAATTGCCGCTGGCGGAGGCCGCCCTGTTCGGTTGCGCCGTGTTGACGGGCGTCGGCGCCGTGGTGAATACGGCGCAGGTCCGTGCAGGTGCGTCGACAGCCGTAATCGGCCTTGGTGGGGTGGGCCTGGCATCGGTGATCGGCGCGCGCGCGGCGGGGGCGCGGCACATCGTTGCTGTCGACTTGTCCGACGCCAAGCTCGATCTCGCGATGTCGCTGGGGGCGACGCACGCGTTCAACGCCACGTCCCCCGATTGCGTGGAAAGGATTCGTGAGACGACCGGTGGCGGCGTCGAATACGCCTTCGAGCTCGCAGGCTCGGTGCGTGCGCTCGAGACGGCCTACAAGATCACCCGACGCGGCGGCATGACGGTGACGGCGGGACTGCCCCCGCCGACGGCCACGCTTCCGTTGTCACCCGTGAATCTCGTGGCCGAAGAGCGCACCCTCAAGGGCAGCTACATCGGCACCTGCGTACCGTCGCGGGACATTCCGCGCTACGTCGATCTGTATCGGCAAGGCAGGCTGCCCGTGGACAAGCTGATGACCGGCACGCTCGCGCTCGACGACATCAATCGCGGATTCGACCTGTTGCACGAGGGCAAGGCCGTGCGCCAGGTCGTCGTGTTCTCATGAGCGGTCCCTTCAACTGGTTCGAGGAATCGAACAAGCTATTCCGCAATTGGAACGAACAGCAGCAGGCCTTCTGGAAGTCAATCACAGGGCAAGCGACGGCTACCGCGCCTGTCGCTCCTTTAGCGGGCCTCGGATCGAGTCTGTCGCAAACGCAGGCGCTTTGGCGAAGCGCAATCGAGCAATGGATGGCGCTGGGACCGCAAGCGCTCGGCCAGGTTGGCAAGATCGACGAGCTCCTCAAGACGTCGTTCGACCCCGCAAAGTGGGCCCAGGGCAGCATCGCGCCCGTCGACCGCGCGATCGAGCACCTCGTGGATGGTCCGAGCTACGCGACGCTGTTCACGCTCGATCGGCAGGTCCTGCGAGCGCAGAAGCTGCGCGCGGAATGGGCCCGTGACCTCGCCGCCTATCAGCTCGTCGTGCAGCGGGCATGGAGCGAAGCCCTGCAGCGATTCCTGAAGGCGGTGCACTACGACGAAGGCGCGCCGATCAGGACCTGGCGCGAGCTGACCGATCTTTGGGTCGACACGGCCAACGACACGCTGGTCGAAGCGCACCGCACGCCCGAATTCCTGGAAGCGCAGCGCCGTTTGACGCGCTCGTCGACGGAATGCCGGCTGGCCGAGCGCGCAATCGCCGAAGCGTATTGCGAGCTGAACCACGTCCCGACCCGTACCGAGGTCGACGAGCTCGCAAAGACGGTGGTTGAGCTGCGTCGCGAGTTACGCGCTCTGAA
>Ga0207691_10002783_pt1 | contig 17058 bp, 14 predicted proteins | sample KBSM13metaG_FD_184327 | JGI IMG/M metagenome (GOLD analysis project Ga0207691, IMG submission 184327) | Miscanthus rhizosphere microbial communities from Kellogg Biological Station, Michigan, USA - KBS M1-3 metaG (SPAdes) (version 2) | ecosystem: Host-associated > Plants > Roots > Rhizosphere >... | reverse complement strand
CGCATCGCCGTCAGCGTGTTCTCGGGAGCGACCTTGCCGGCCCCTCGATGCGCCACCAGGCGCGGGTAGGGCCAGTCACGAACGAATTCCGCGGTCATCGGATTCTCGCCCCCGTAGAGGCGTCGAAAACATACACGCGCGACGGGTCCGCTGCCAGCGTCACGTTACTTCCGACCTCGGGCGTTATTCCATGCGGCAACCGCGCCACCACCTGCGACTTGTGGGCGGTGACGTGGACGAGCGTGTCCGCGCCCAGCTGCTCGATCATCTCGACGGTCCCCAGGATCGCGTTGCCGGCCGGTCCGCCCAGGGCAAGATGCTCCGGTCGCACGCCAATCGTAACCTCGCGTCCCGGCTCCACCCGCACCCCGGTTCGCACGGCCCCTGCGCTGTCGAGCGCAATGCGACCGTCGGCCTCGGCGCGTCCGGTGACGAAATTCATCGCGGGCGAGCCGATGAACCCGGCGACGAAGATCGACGCGGGGTTCTCGTACACCTCCATCGGCGTGCCGATCTGCTCCGCGCGACCGGCGTTCATCACGATCATCCGCTGAGCGAGCGTCATGGCCTCGACCTGGTCGTGCGTCACGTAGAGGCTTGTCGTCCCGAGCCGCCGGTGCAGCTTCTGGATCTCGAAGCGCATCTGCACGCGGAGCTTCGCGTCGAGGTTGGAGAGCGGCTCGTCGAACAGGAATACGGCGGGCTCCCGGACGATCGCGCGGCCCATCGCAACCCGCTGGCGCTGCCCACCGGAAAGCTGCCGCGGCTTGCGTGGCAGCAGCGCGCCGAGCTCCAGGATCTCGGCGGCGCGATTGACGCGCGTCTCGATGTCATCCTTCTTCAAGCCGCGGATCCGCAGCCCGTAGGCCATGTTGTCGAACACGGTCATGTGCGGGTAGAGCGCGTAGTTCTGGAACACCATCGCGATGTCGCGCTCCTTGGGCTCGAGCGCGTTCACGACGCGATCGCCGATGGTGATCTCGCCGCCGGTGATCTCCTCGAGGCCCGCGACCATCCGCAGCAGCGTCGACTTGCCGCAACCCGACGGGCCGACCATCACGACGAACTCGCCGTCGGCGACATCGACGTCGATGCCGTGAATCACCGCATTTCCGCCGTAGCTCTTGTGCACCGCGCGCAGCTCAACCCTGGCCATTTGTCATTTCTCCGTGTCGACCAGGCCCTTGACGAACCACTTCTGCATCAGCAGCACGACGAGCGCGGGCGGCAGCATGGCGAGCATCGCCGTGGCCATCACCAGGTTCCACTCGGTCGCGGCGTCGCCGCCCGCGATCATGCGCTTGATTCCGATCACCGTCGTGTACATCGATTCGTCGGTGGTGACGAGCAGCGGCCAGAGGTACTGGTTCCAGCCGTAGATGAACAGGATGACGAACAGCGCGGCGATGTTCGGACGCGACAACGGAACGACCACGTCCCAGAAGAAGCGCATCGGGCCCGCGCCGTCGATGCGCGCCGCCTCGGCGAGCTCGTCGGGAATCGTCAGGAAGAACTGCCGGAAGAGGAACGTCGCCGTCGCCGACGCGATCAACGGCACCGTCAGCCCGGCGTAGGTGTCGAGCATGTGCAAGTCGGAGACGACCTTGTACGTGGGCAGGATGCGCACCTCGACTGGCAGCATCAGCGTCACGAAGATCATCCAGAACGCGAGGGCGCGGAACCGGAAGCGGAAGTAGACGATCGCGAACGCCGACAGCAGCGAGATCGCAATCTTGCCGAACGCGATGACGAGCGCCGTGATCAGGCTGTTCAGCATCATCCGGCCCACCGGCGCGCTGGTGACGTTGGCGGACACACCCTGCCCCAGCACTTTCTGATAGTTCTCGACGAGGTGGGTCCCCGGTGTGAGCGGCATCGGCGACTGCAAAACCTCGTCGACCGCGAGCGTCGAAGCGACGAACGTGATGTAGACCGGCAGCGCCACAATCGCGATGCCGACGAGGAGAACGAGGTGCGACACGAACGTCAGCACGGGCCGGTTTTCGATCATTCCCTCGCGGCGCCCGGACCGCCACGTCCGCGGCAGCAGCTGCATCAGCACGAGACCGGGAATGCGCCACCCCGACATCGGGGGGGCGGCACTGCGGTCCGTCGACGGTGCGCTCATCAGTACTGCACCTTGCGCTCGACGTAGCGAAACTGCACGAACGTCAGCAGTATCACGATCGCCATGAGCACGACCGATTGGGCGGCGGAGCCTCCGAGGTCGAGGCCCTTGAACCCGTCGGCGTAGACCTTATAGACGAGGATCTGGGTCGCTTGCGCCGGCCCTCCGCTGGTGGCGGCGTCGATGATGGCGAACGTGTCGAAGAACGCGTAGACGATGTTGACGACCAGCAGGAAGAACGTCGTCGGCGAAAGCAGCGGAAACACGATCGTCGCGAAGCGGCGCACCGGGCCGGCGCCGTCGATCGCCGCCGCCTCGATCAGCGACTTGGGGATCGACTGCAGCCCGGCCAGGAAGAACAGGAAGTTGTAGCTGACCTGCTTCCACACCGCGGCGATGACGACCATGATCAGCGCGTCGCGGCCGTCGAGCAGCGGATCCCAGGGAATTCCCAGCCCCTTGAGCCAGTGCGCCACGACGCCGAGCGTGGGATTGAACAGGAACAGCCACAGAATCGCCGCGACGGCGGGCGCGACGGCATAGGGCCAGATCAGGAGTGTCTTGTAGACGTTTGCACCGCGGAGCACGCGATCCGCGAAGACCGCAAGCACCAGCGAAACCGAGAGCCCGATGGACGCGACCAGGAGGGAAAAGACAGCGGTGACGCGGAACGACCGCAGGTAGTCGTCATCGTGAAACAGCGCCTCAAAATTCTCGAACCAGACGAACTGCGTGTTCGTGCCGAAGGCATCCTGCACCAGCAGCGACTGGAAGAGCGCCTGCGTTGCCGGCAGGAAGAAGAAGACGATCGTGATCGCGAGCTGCGGCGCGATCAGCACATACGGCAGCCAGCGTGAGCGGAAGCGGGCGCGTTTTTCCATGGCGGGCGGCCGAAATTGGGGTCAGAGACGATTTTTCCTGGAATGTCACCGCAATGGGGATCGGTTCGCCGAAAAGTCGTCTCTGACCCCAGTTTCGCGCACTTTCGACACGGCGCGCGCCGGCGTCCTCCGCCGGCGCGCGCGATCCGCTATTGATCCTTGTTGGCCTTGTTGAAGCGGTCGATGATCTCGTTGCCGCGTCTTACGCCGTCGTCGAGGCCCTGCTTCGGCGACTTCTTGCCGGACCACACGGCCTCGAGCTCCTCGTCGACGACGTCGCGGATCTGCGACATGTTGCCGGCGCGTACGCCGCGCGAGTTGGCCGTCGTTTTTACGATCAGCTGCTGAACGGCCACGTCAGTTCCGGGATTCTTGTCGTAGAAGCCCGACTTCTTCGTGAGCTCGTACGCAGCGAGAGTGATGGGAACATAACCTGTGAGTTGCGCAAACTCGGCCGCCACGTCCGGCTGCGACAGGAACGTGAAGAACTTGGCCACGCCTTTATACTCGTCCTTCTTCTTGCCGCTGAATACCCAGAGACTCGCGCCACCGATGATCGTGTTCTGCGGCGCGCCCTGCACGTCCGCGTAGTAGGGAAGCGTCGATTCCGCGAACTTGAACTTGGCCTGCTGCTTGATCGTTGCATAAGCCGCCGACGACGTCGTCATCATGGCGCACTCGCCGCTGTAGAACTTTGCCTCGGGCTCGTTCTTGCGGCCGCCGTACACGAAGTAGCCCTTGTCGAGCCAGTCCTTCAGGTTCGTGATGTGGCGGACCTGCAGCGGGCCGTTGAAGACAAGCTTCGCGTCAGCGCCGGCGAAGCCGTTCTCCTTGGTCAGGTACGGTGTGTTGTGCCACGCCGAGAAGCTCTCGAGCTGCGTCCAGGTCTGCCAGCCAGTGGTAAACGGGCAGGCGTGGCCCGACGCCTTGAGCTTGGCCATCGCAGCGACGACTTCCGGCCACGTCTGCGGCGCGCGATTGGGGTCGAGGCCCGCCTTCTCGAACGCGTCCTTGTTGTACCAGAACACCGTCGTCGAGCTGTTGAACGGCAGCGACAGCATTTGACCCTTTGGATTGGTGTAATAGCCTGCCACAGCCGGCACATACGCCTTGGGATCGAACTTCTCGCCGCCCTCCGCCATCACTTCGTAGACCGGTTTGACGGCGCCCTTCGCCGCCATCATGGTGGCGGTTCCGACTTCGAATACCTGCAAAATGTGCGGCGCGTTGCCGGCGCGGTACGCGGCTATCGCCGCCGCCATCGCCTCCGGATAACTTCCCTTGTAGACCGCGTTGACCTTGTAGTCGCTCTGGCTCTCGTTGAAGCGCTTGGCAAGCGCGTTGATGCGATCGTTGTTGCCTCCGGTCTGCGCGTGCCACCACTGAATCTCGGTCACGGCCTGTGCGGCGGCGGCAAAGCCCAGCAGGGCCGCTGCTAGCGCGACGCGGCGAAAGAGCGAAATGCGCTGCGACATGAAGTTCCTCCTTTAGGAATGGGCCTCGGTGACCCTAGGTTACCTTCGGTTACCTTAGTTGGGCTCTGTTACGTCCATGGCACCCCGATGCGGGTGCTCTCAGGTCGCGATTCTATTGCAACTTGCGTTGCAGCGTGGGTAGAGCCCCCGGGTTGCTGCCAAAAACGCTGCGCGCGGCAGTATCCCGCGCGTCAGTCCGCCGCGCCCGGATGCGCGACCGGCGCCACGACCGGCGGGTGCTCCTTCGCGCCACGCTCGTGACGCTTGCCCGCGAGCAGCGTGTAGGCCGTCGGCACGACGAACAGCGTGAGCAACGTGCCGAACGACATCCCGCCGACGATGACCCACCCGATCTGCGTGCGCGATTCCGCCCCTGCGCCCGTGGCGAGGGCAAGCGGCAAGGCGCCCAGCACCATGGCTCCGGTCGTCATCAGGATGGGCCGCAGCCGGAGCGTCGCCGAGTCGATGACCGCCTGATAGAGGTCCTCGCCCTTCGCTCGCAACTGGTTCGAGAACTCGACGATCAGGATCCCGTGCTTCGTGATGAGCCCGACGAGCGTCACGAGTCCTACCTGGCTGTAGATGTTGAGCGTGCCCCCGGTGAGCCACAGCACGAACAGGGCGCCCGTCATCGACAGCGGCACCGACAGCATGATCACGAACGGGTGGATGAAGCTCTCGAACTGCGCCGACAGCACGAGGTAGATGAACAGCAGCGCGAGCACGAACGTGAAGTAGATCTCGCCGCCGGACTTCTTGAACTCGCGGGACTGCCCGTCGAGGTCGGTCTGCGCGGTGTTGGGCAGCACGCGCTTGGCCGCGTCGTTCATCGCGATCAGAGCCTCGTCGATCGCATAGCCCGGGGCCAACGTCGCGGTGATCTTGACCGCACGCAGGCGGTTGAAGTGGTTTAGCGACTGCGGTGCGACCCCTTCCTTGACGTCGACGAGGTTGGACAGCTGCACCATGCTGCCGTCGCGCGCCCGCACGTACGCGTCGCTGATATCCGCCGGCGTGGTGCGGTCGACCGGGGCGACCTGCACGAGCACGTCGTACTGCTCGCCATCTTTCTTGAAGCGCGTGACCTGGCGGCCGCCGAGCATCGTCTCCAGCGTCCGGCCAACCGTGTCGACGCCAACGCCGACGTCGGACAGCTTGTCGCGGTTGATGTTGACGCGCACTTCCGGCGTGTTGAGACGCAGGTCGATCTGCAGGTTCTGCACGCCCGGATACTTCCGCACTTCGTCGAGGAAGCGATCGACGGTGCGCTGCAGCTCCGCATAAGGAACCTGCGACATCACGATGTATTCGACCGGCGTCGAACGGAACGACTGGCCGAGGGATGGCGGATTGAGTGGAAATGCGATCGCGCCGGGGATCGCGGCGAACTTCGGGCGCAGCTCGTCGGTGATCTGCTGCTGCTTCTTCTTGCGCTCCTCCCAGGGCTTCAAGCGCAGCACCGCGTTGCCGTCGACTACGGTTGGGAACCCCGAGATCGCCGTGTACGCCGCGGCCTCCGGAATCTGCGAGTAGAACTCTTCGATCGGCTTGATCTGGTCGGCCGTGTATTGCGGCGTCGAGCCTTGCGGGGCGGTCACGATGCCAAACACGACGCCGCGATCCTCGATCGGCGACAGCTCGGACTTGAGCAACGTGAAGAACAGCGCGCCTAGCGACAGCACGACGCACCAGAGCAGCACCACGACCCAGCGCGCGCGCAGCGTCGCCGCCAGGAGTCGGCGATAGCCGCGGGTCACCGCGCCGAGGCCGCTCTCGATCCTGTTGTACAGCCACGAATGCTTGCTCTCGTGCTTCAGCAGCAGCGAGCACATCATTGGCGACAGCGTGAGCGCGATGAAGCCGGACACCATGACGGCGCCCGCAAGGGTCAGCGCGAACTCGATGAAGAGCCGGCCCGTGCGGCCGGTGGCGAACGCAAGCGGCGCGAACACCGAGGCGAGCGTCAGCGTCATCGCGACGATGGCGAAGCCGATCTCCCGGGCGCCTTCGATCGCTGCCTGCTTTCGCGACTTGCCGGATTCGATGTGCCGGTGGATGTTCTCCAGCATCACGATGGCGTCGTCGACTACAAGCCCGATCGCCAACACCATCGCCAGGAGCGACAGCGTGTTGACGGTGAAGCCGAACAGGTACATGAGCCCGAACGCGCCGACCAGCGACACGGGGATGGTGACGATCGGGATGATGGTGGCGCGCAGGCTGCGGAGGAAGAAATAGATCACGAGCACGACCAGCACGACCGCCTCGGCGATTGTCTCGAACACCGAATGGATGGAGCGGTCGATGAACACCGACGTGTCGTAGGCGACGATGAGCTTCATCCCCGGCGGCAGTCCCTCGTTCATTTTCGCGACTTCAGCGCGCACACCGTTCGAGAGATCGAGCGGGTTGGCGACGGCCTGCTTGATGACGCCGATGTTGAGCGAAGATTGGCCGTTGTAGCGCGAGATCACGCGCTCGTCGACCGGGCCGATCTCGGCGGCGCCGACGTCCCGGATTCGTACGGGGTAGCCGCCGACATTCGAGACGATGATGTTGTTGAACTGCTCCGGGAGCCGCACATCGGTCTCCGCAACCACCGTGAACTCGCGCGTCGACGACTCGATGCGCCCCGCCGGGATCTCGGCGTTCTGCCGGCGGATCGCGTCCTCGACATCCTGCACGGTGAGCTTGTAGGCCGCGAGCCGCGTGCGGTCGAGGTTGATCCGCATCGACACCTGCCGCTCGCCGAAGATCCGCACATCCGCCGCGCCGGGCAGCACGGAGAGCCGCGGCTGCACGTAGCGCTTCACGTAGTCGGAGGCGTCCAGCGTCGACAGCGACCCCGCCTGCACGGCTATGTAGATGATCGGCTGCGAATCGGCTTCGACCTTGGCGATGATCGGCTCGTCGATGGTGTCCGGCAGCTTGCCGCGCGCACGAGCTACCTTGTCGCGAACGTCGGCCGCCGCCGAGTCGGGGTCGCGCTTCAGCGTGAAGCGCACGTTGATGCGGCTCGTCTCGGATCGGCTCTGCGACGTCATGACCTCGACGCCTTCGATCCCCGACAGCGAATCCTCCAGCGGCTTCGTGACCTGCGACTCGACGACTTCCGCGGAGGCGCCGCGATACGTCACCGACACGCTGACGACGGGCTCGTCGATCCGCGGGTACTCCCGCACCGACAGGCGCGTATACGAGATGAGCCCGACGAGCAGGATGATGAGCGACATCACCGTCGCGAACACCGGGCGCTTGATGCATATCTCGGGTAGTTGCATGGCCTTCCCCCTGACTTGCTGTTCGCGTGCGGTCGCCGCTACGACTTCGGAGCGCGCCCTGCGCCGCTGTCGGCCTTGGCCGGCGAGCCGTTGTCGGTCTTCGGCCCTGCGGCGGCCTTCGCGACCGCCGCGAGCGTCACGGGCGTGCCGTCGCGCAGCTTCAACTGGCCGGCCGTGACGATCGTGTCGCCGGCCGCGATTCCCTTCACGACCTCGACCTTGCCCTCGCGGCGCTGTCCTAACTCGACCTTCGTTCGCGCGGCCTTGCCGTCGACGACGCGGAACACGTATTGCTCCTCGCCCTGCGGCACCAGCGCCTGCTCGGGCAGCACCAGCGCGTCGCGCTCATCCTTCGTCAACAGCTTGACGCGGGCGAACATGCCGGGACGGAGCGCGGTGTCGGCGTTGCGGACCTGCGCGCGGATCACGATTGCGCGCCCTGCTGCATCGACGAGCGGGTTGATCGCCGAGACCATGCCCTCGTATTTACGCCCGGGCAGGGCATCGAGGCTCACTTCGAGCTTCTGCCCGACCTGCACCCGCCGCAAATAAATCTCGGGAACGCGGAAGTCGACCTTCAAAGGATCGATCGACTCGAGGTTGACCATGTCCTGGCCTTCCTTCACGTAATCGCCTACCGACACGGAACGCAAGCCGATGAGGCCGGAAAACGGCGCGCGGATCTCCATCTTGTTGAGCTTCGCCGTCGCGAGCGAAAGCGACGCTTCCATGACCTTGAGGCTGTTCTCCGCCTCGTCGCGCGCTTGTCCGGAAATGAAGCCCTGCTTCTGCAGATCGACGGCGCGATCGTATTTCGCTTTTGCGAGCGTGAGATTCGCCTTCGCCTGTTGCACCTCGGCCTCGTTGATCGCGGGGTCGAGCTTCACGAGCACCGTGCCCTTCGTCACGCGCTGTCCCTCCTGGAAGCCGATTGCGCTGACGCGGCCCGCAACCTCGGGCCGCAACGTCACCGACTCGTCCGAACGCAGGCTGCCGACGGCAGTGATCGATTGCGGCATCGGCGCGGTCGATGCAGTGATGGCTTCGACCAACACGGCCTGCGCGCCGCCGCCCTTGTCCGCGGTCACGGCACCGCTCGCACTCCCCGGCCCCACCGCCGCCGTCGCGTTGGCCGCGGCCGTCCCCCCTTTCGTCCGCTGCTGGCCGAACCAGTAGCCGCCCCCCGCCGCGATCGCGATGCCGAGCACCGCGATCACTCCACCGATCGATCTTTTCATTTTTTAACCAAAGATGACCGGATTCCGGTCAGGATAACCAAAAGGGATGATTATGCGCCCCGCCCGCGCACCCCCGCAAACAGGCCGCCTCGAGTGTTGCTGCGATGGGCCGCAGTGGCGCGAACGGGTGAGACAGCGGGTGAGACTGCGCGATGGCCATTGGGTTTCAAGCTGCTAGAATCCCCGCCGCCGCCAGGACGACCGCTGAGGCCGCCGCGAACGGCGGCGCCGACCTTCGAAAGATTCTTCTTTGCACACCACAATCGACAGATTTCGACGCGCTCTCGTCATCGCCGCCGCGAGCGTCGCCGCGTGCGTGCCGGCAAGTCACGCCGGCGCCCAGTCCGCGGCAACATACCCAAACCGCTCGGTAAAGCTCGTCATCCCGTTTCCTCCCGGGGGACCGCTCGACATCATTGGCCGCCTCATTGCGCAGAAGGCAAGCGAGGATTGGGGCCAAAGCGTTGTCGTCGACAATCGGCCCGGCGCGGGCGGCAACATCGGCGCCGACCTGGTCGCGAAGTCGCCGCCGGACGGCTACACGATCCTGATGGGCGCGCTGTCCACGCACGCGGTGAACCCGAGCCTGTACGCGAAGATGCCGTACGACGCGGTGAAGGACTTCGCGCCCATCTCGCTCGTCGCGATCACGCCCAACGTGCTCGTGGTGAACGCCTCGTTGCCCGTCAACTCGGCGAAGGAGTTCGTCGCTTATGCAAAGGCCAACGCCGGCAAGCTCTCGTTCGGCTCGGGCAGCAACGGCAGCGCGGGTCATCTCGCCGGCGAGCTGTTCAAGGTCGATACCGGAACAGAGATCGTGCATGTCCCGTACAAGGGTGGCGCGCCGGCGACGCAGGGGCTGCTCGCGGGCGACACGCAGTTCATGTTCGACAACCTCGCCAATGCGATGCCGCAGGTGAAGGCGGGCAAGTTGAAAGCGCTCGCCGTGACGACCGCGGAGCGGTCGAAGCTCGCGCCCGAGCTACCGACGATGGCCGAGGCGGGGCTTGCGGGCTTCGACATCTCGACGTGGTTCGGCTTGCTCGCGCCGGCGGGAACGCCGAGGGACGTAATCGCGAAGTGGAACGCCGAGGTCGTGAAAATCCTGAATTCGCCGGACATGCGCGAGCGTTTGACGGCGCAGGGTGCCGAGGCCGCGCCGACGACGCCGGAGCAGTTCGCCGCGTTCATCCAGAGCGAGATCCCGAAGTACGCGCGGATCGTGAAGATCTCGGGCGCGAAGGTGGATTAGCGCCCGTTCGCATCGTGGGCGCAACGCCGATCGTTGCGTTTAAGCCAACGGAGGAATCGGAATGAGATCGATGTCACGCCATTGGTTGCAGTGCCTGCTCGGAGCTTCGCTGGCGGCGCTTGCGGCATTCGCGCTCGCGCAGGCGCCGGCTGCGTACCCGTCAAAGCCCATCCGGCTCGTCGTGCCGTTCCCCCCGGGAGGCGCCACGGACATCCTCGCGCGAGAAGTCGCCAAGCACCTGACCGACGCGTGGGGCCAGAGCGTCGTCGTCGATAACCGTCCGGGAGCGGGCGGCAACATCGGCTCGGAGCTCGTCGCCAAGGCGGCGCCCGACGGCTACACGCTGGAGATGGGAACGGTCGGCACGCACGCGATCAATGCGAGCCTGTATTCGAAGATGCCGTACGATCACATCAAGGATTTCGTTCCCGTGATCCTGGTCGCAGGCGTTCCGAACGTGCTCGAAGTCAATCCCTCGCTGCCGATCAATTCGGTGCAGGAGCTGATCGCGTACGCCAAGGCGAATCCGAACAAGCTCAACTTCGCGTCGTCCGGCGCCGGCACGTCGATCCATCTGTCCGGCGAGCTCTTCAAGGTCATGGCCGGCGTGCAGATGACGCACGTTCCGTACAAGGGCAGCGCACCGGCGTTGGCCGATCTCATCGGCGGCCAGGTGCAACTGATGTTCGACAACCTGCCGCCCTCGCTGCCTCAGATCAAGGCCGGCAAGCTGCGCGCGCTCGCCGTGACTTCCGCCGCGCGCGCGCCGGCGCTGCCGGACGTGCCGACGGTGGCCGAGGCCGGCCTGCCCGGATTCGAGGCGTCGTCGTGGTTCGGCCTGCTCGCGCCCGCCGGCACGCCGCCCGCCATCGTGACGAAGCTCAACGCCGAAATCGCGAAGTGGCTCACCTCGCCGGAAGCGAAGGAAAAGCTCGCGAGCGTCGGCGCGAACATCGCCGGGGGAACGCCGGAAGACTTCGCGCGGCACATCCAGGCGGAGACGGCGAAGTGGGCAAAGGTGGTGAAGGAGTCGGGCGCCAAGGTCGACTAGACAAATAGGGTCAGAGACGAGTTTCCGCGTCTCGACAGCCCGAACCCAGGAAACTCGTCTCGGACCCTATTTACCAGCGCCACGCGGCCCACGCGAGCGCCGCCCACGCCGCGAGGAATGCGACGCCGCCGACCGGCGCGACCGCGCCCCAGATGCGTACGCCGGTGAGGGCGAGCGTGTAAAGGCTGCCGCAAAACAGTATCAGGCCGGCGACCAGAAGCCACGCCGCTGCAGCGAGCGCGCCGCTATCGGGCCGCTGCAGGAGCAGCACGCCGACGGCGAGCAACCCGAGCGCATGCCAGAAGTGATACTGGACACCGGTCTGGTACGTGGCCATGAGCTCCGGCGCAAGCCTCGCTTTCAGCGCATGCGCGCCGAAGGTGCCGAGCGCCACGGCAGCAAAGAGGAAGACCGCCGCACTGCAGATTGCGATCCGCGCGTTCATCCGCAGCATCGTAACGCGAACGCGAGGCGCCCGGCGCCTTCGTCGGCCACACTGCGCATGGACGGCCGCGCGGCGCGCCGTGCTAACCTCGTCGTCGCCGCACCCTCCCCCGACATGAAGCCAAATTTCCTCGTCATCCTGATCGACGACCTGCGCTACGACGAGTTCAGCGCCGGCGGGCATCCGTACATGAAGACGCCGAACGTCGATCGCCTCGCGGCCGAAGGCGCGTTGTTCGAGCGCGCGTTTCACACGACGCCCATCTGCTCGCCTAATCGCGCGTCGATCGTAACGGGCCAGTACGCGAGCCGGCACGGCATCATCGACAATGTCGCACGCGACGCGATGAGCCACCGGCTGCCGAATTACCATCTCGAGCTGCAGAAGCGCGGCTACGAGACGGCGCACATCGGCAAGTGGCACATGGGCAACGACGGCATGCCGCGGCCCGGCTACGACACGTGGGTGAGCTACGACGGGCACGGCAAGATCGAGAATCCGAAGCTCAACCACGACGGGAAGTACGTCCAGCACGACGGCTACATCACCGACATCATGAACGAGCTCGCGGTCGACTTTCTCGAGCGCAAGCGTTCACAGCCGTTCTCGCTTTTCTTCGCGCACAAGGCCGTGCACCCGGATGCGCATCAGGCAGCGGACGGCACGTTCGGCATCTCGATCGACGGCGGTTACATTGCCGCCCCGCGCCATCGCGATCTCTATCGCGACGCGATCTTCCCGAAGAAGCCGAACATGCTGCCGCCCGCGGAAGTGGTTCGGCAGAAGCCCGCGTGGGCCGAGTCCTTCAATCTCAAGGAATCGAAGCTCGCGCGCGACATCCTCGCTCAGCTGCACGCAGGAGAGCAGGAAGAGGTCCGGCAGCGCGCGCGAATGATGGCGTCGGTGGACGAAGGTGTCGGCGCGATCCTCGACGTGCTGGAGCGGCAGGGCAAGCTCGACGATACTTTCATCGTGTTCCTCGGCGACAACGGCTACTTCTTCGGCGAGCACGGTCTCGGTCCGGAACGCCGTTTCGCGTACGAGGAAGGAATCCGGTCTCCGTTCGTCGTTCGCTATCCACGCAAGGTGAAGGCGAACTCGCGACGCTGCGAGCTCGTCATCTGCCAGGACATCGCCCCGACGCTCATCGAGCTCGCCGGCGGCAAGCCGGGGGCGCAGATCCAGGGGCGGTCGCTGTTGCCGCTCTTCGGAAGCGGGCGGCGGGCTGCCTGGCGCAAGTCGTTCCTGATCGAGTACTGGGCCGAGCAGGCGATGCCGTGGCTCGTCGGCATGACGTACAAGGCGGTCCGCACCGACCGCTACAAGTACATCCACTGGGTCAATCGCGGCCGCGCAAGCGAGCTCGACGAGCTGTACGATCTCGACCGCGATCCCTACGAGCTCAAGAACCTCAACGGTAGCCGGGCGTATGCCCCCGCGAGAGACAAGCTACGGCGCGATCTGAAGAGGCTCGTCGCCGAAGCGCTGGGTTTTTAACGTCCGCGTGCCGCAGGCGCGCTTCGGGGCGGTCACGCCGTCAGTTCGCCGTCGCCCCCGATGCCTTCACGATCGGGACCCACGTTGCGAGGTCGTCGACGATCAGCTTGTGAAACGTAGCGGGCGCCATCGGCGGCGCAAGATCGAACCCCTGCGGCCCGAGCTTCTCTTTCGCTTCCGCGGACGCGAAGATCCTGTTCAGCTCCGTGTTGAGCCGCGCGACTATCTCGGGCGGCGTCTTCGCCGGCGCGACGAAGCCGAACCACGTGTTGACCTCGTAGCCCTTGACGCCCTGCTCGTCGAGCGTCGGCACGCTCGGCAAAAGCGGCGAGCGCGCAAGGCTCGTGACGCCGAGCGCCTTCACCTTGCCGTCCTTGATCTGGCCGATCACGGTAGGCGTGTTGAAGAAACCCATCGACACCTCGCCGGTCATCACCGCGAGCACGCCCTGCGGCGCGCCTTTGTACGGCACGTGGACGAGTTCGGTTCCAGTGAGGCGCCCGAACAGCACGCCCGACAGATGATGGCTGGTGCCGCTGCCGCCGGACGAGAACGTGAGCTGGCCCGGCCTGGCTTTCGCATCGGCGATCACGTCGGCAGGCTTGGTGGCTGTGCTTTGCGGCGGGACGATCATCACGTTCGATACGCCGCCCACGAAACTGACCGGCGCGAAATCCTTGGCCGAGTCGTAGCCCGGGTTGGCGTAGATTGCCTGGTTGAACACGAGCGTCCCCTGCGACGCGAACGCGATGGTGTAGCCGTCCGGAGCGGCGCGCGCGAGTTCCGCCATCGCAATCGTGCCGCCCGCGCCGGGTTTGTTCTCGACGACGACGGACTGTCCGAGTGCCTTTCCGAGCTGTTCGGCCGCGAAGCGCGAGACGATGTCGGCCGTGCTGCCGGCTGCGAGCGGCACGAGCAGCCGGATCGGCTTCGACGGATAGGGTTCGGCAGCGGTCGCGGCAAACGAGGTGACAACTGAGGTGACAAGTAAGGTGGCAACCGACACCGCGAGCGCAGCGAGCGCTGCCGTCATACGGGCGAGGCGTGCGAGCGCGATCATCATCGGCGGTCTCCCCAGGTCTTTTTCGACCGGCCGGTCGATGGCAGCAGCTTTGCGAGCTCCGGCGCGTCGACCAGCCTGATCGCGTGCTTCGCCGCAAAGGTGCGCGCGTTGGCGCTGATCTCGCCGGCAGCCACGTAGATGCACTCGTGCGCGTTGCGCGCGTCCTTCGACGCGTGGAGCTCCGATAGCGGCTCGACGCCGGTACGCGCCACCTTCCAGCGCTTGCAGTGCACGAGTGCCGTGCGTCCGTCCTTGCTGATCTCGAAGCTGGCTGCGCCCTTGGCCACCGTGCTGACCCGGTAGCCCTGGCGCTGATACGCATCCTCGATCGCGCGCGAAAATTCGGGCCACGACATCGCGTGAACCGCGGCAAGCGTATTTTGGATGCGCGCGGCGGACGGTGCCTGCCACTGCCTCCACGCCGCGATGCCGCCGATGCCGAAGAACGGCAGCCCGGCGATCGCTCCGACTGCGCGGTACTCGCCCGGGAGAAATGCGACGGCAATAACGCCGAGCGCGCCTCCAATGGCGACGCTGATCCACCACGGCGAGCGCAGCAGGATCGCGAACAGCGAATCGTCTTTGAGCTTCCAGTTCATCGCCCTCTCCGCTGCCTTCAGTTGTTGCGCCGTTGCGTGCATCCGAACGTGATGAGTATAGAGGAGCCAGAGGCGCGGTACCGCGGCTCGGCAACCGCCTCTGCCGGCGGACGCAACTCGCGAGGACCGGTTTACAATAGGCTCGAGAGCGCCTGTCCATGGCGCACCGACCAGGAATCGCGTCCATGACCATCGAACGCCGGCACGTCGGCAAGCGCCTCTCGGGGCTCGTGATCCATCACGCCGCGGGCACCGCCTACCTCGCGGGGCAGGTCGCCGGCGATCCGACGGCGGACGTCTCGGGGCAGACACGCCAGGTGCTGAAGCTGATCGATTCGCTGCTGGCGGAAGCGGGCTCCGACAAGATGAAAATCCTGTCCGCGACGATCTTCCTGCCGGACATCGGGGACTTCGCCGCGATGAACGCCGTGTGGGAAGAGTGGGTGGTACCGGGACAGACGCCCGCGCGCGCAACCGTCGAGGCTAAGCTCGCATCCCCCGATTATCGCGTCGAGATCCAGGTCGTCGCGGCGTGCCCGGTTCGAAAGCAAGAGTAACGGAGCTCGTCATGCCCCCGCTCACCTCCGCCGGCAAGGCCGTCGTCGCCGCCTCGTCGCGGCACGACCTCGCCTCTCCGACGAGCGCCGCCGCGACCATGCCCGTCACGCGCGAGATGTTCGACCAGTGGATGGTCCCGTGCTACGCGCCCGCCACGTTCATCCCCGTTCGCGGTGAAGGGTCGCGCGTGTGGGACCAGGACGGCCGCATGTACATCGACTTCGCGAGCGGCGTCGCGGTCACCTCGCTCGGTCACTGCCATCCGGTGCTCGTCAAGGCGCTGAACGAGCAGGCGCACAGGATCTGGCACGTCTCGAATTGGCTCACCAACGAGCCGGCGCTGCGTCTTGCGAAGCGCCTGATCGACGCGACCTTCGCGGAGCGCGTGTTCTTCTGCAGTTCCGGCGCGGAAGCGAACGAGGCCGCGCTCAAGCTCGCGCGCCGCTACGCGCACGACCGGCACGGCGCGCCCAAGATCCGCGTCATCGCGGCACAAAACGCATTCCACGGACGCACGCTGTTTACGGTGACAGCGGGCGGCCAGGAGAAATACTCGAAGGGATTCGGTCCCAATCCCGCGGGCATCACCCACCTTCCGTACAACGACGTCGCCGCGCTCGAGCGCGAGTTCGCCGAGCATGGCAACGAGATTTGCGCCGTCCTGCTCGAGCCAATGCAGGGCGAAGGCGGGATGACCCCCGGTAGACCCGAATATCTGCAGGTCGCGCGGCGCCTTTGCACGGCGCATGGCGCGCTCCTGATCCTGGACGAGATCCAGAGCGGAATGGGCCGCACCGGCGCGCTCTTCTCGTACATGCAGAAGGGCATCATCCCGGACATCCTGGCAAGCGCGAAGGGGCTGGGCGGCGGCTTTCCGGTCGGCGCCATGCTGACGACGCACGAGATCGCGAGCGTGTTCTCCGTCGGCGTGCACGGCACGACCTACGGCGGGAACCCACTGGCGTGCGCTGTCGCAGGAGCCGTGTTCGACGTGATCAATACGACCGAAGTGCTCGACGGCGTGAAAGCGCGCCATGCGCTTTTCATGGAAGGCCTGAAAGCGATCAACGTCCGCCGGCGCGTTTTTTCGGACGTTCGCGGCGAAGGCGTGTGGATCGGCGGCGAGCTCGACACGCCCTGGAAGGGCAAGGCGATGGACGTCGTCAAGGCCGCCGGCGCCGCCGGCCTGCTGGTGCTCGTCGCGGGGCCGGACGTGGTCCGCATCGCGCCGTCGCTCGTCATCAGCCTCGACGAGATTCTCGAAGGCCTGTCGCGCCTCGAGCTCGCGCTCAACCGCGCACTCACGTAAGGCGCCCTCGGCGCCGGCACGCCGTGTTCTACGTCCGGCCGATCGCGCGCGACGACCTGCCGGCCGTGCTCGCGCTGTCCGAGCGCACCGGTGCCGGGCTCACCACCCTTCCCGCGAACCGCGACCGACTCTCCGAGCGCATCGACCGGTCGGTCGCGTCGTTCGAGGGCGGCGCGTCACGGGCGGACGCGTGCTACGTGTTCGTCCTCGTCGAATCGTCGAGCAGCAAGGTGGTCGGCATCGCCGCGATCGAAGCAGCGGTCGGCCTGAAGGAACCCTGG
>Ga0207691_10002780_pt1 | contig 17067 bp, 13 predicted proteins | sample KBSM13metaG_FD_184327 | JGI IMG/M metagenome (GOLD analysis project Ga0207691, IMG submission 184327) | Miscanthus rhizosphere microbial communities from Kellogg Biological Station, Michigan, USA - KBS M1-3 metaG (SPAdes) (version 2) | ecosystem: Host-associated > Plants > Roots > Rhizosphere >... | reverse complement strand
CCCCAAGCCCGAGGCGACGGCGTCGCTCGGCGCGCAGTCTCGAAAGAAGACCGCGATGACCTGATCCACCGGTCCTTTCGCCGGCAACGGACTATCAGCGCTCGGCCGCCAACTGCGACCGGGCGCTTTTTCGTGTCCGTCGGTCTCGACCGTGGCCCAACGCTTGCTTTCTGACGGTTGGCCAATGGCGTGGCAGAGGCGTCGTCTCGCCGTGGGCTCGCCGTGATGACTCGCGGGGGTTGAGGGGCGACCGCTCCGATCTCCGCGAACATGGTGCGCGCCACCTCTCACCGTGCGCCTTCCCTGCGAACACGTTCGATTCAGATCCTTCGTTCCGCCGCGACCAGCTGTGCGTTCCCGCTCGCCTGCTGGCAGACGATTGAGCGCCTTGCGATCGCGTTCATAGCGACGCTCTTATCGTTGGCGGCGGGCGGCAACGCCGCTGCGCAGGGGCAGCCGCACTCGCTGACGACGCTGCCGATCGGCGACGCCGCGTACGCGCAGTTGGCCGCGCTCGAACGCAGCGGGTGCAGGCCGGCACGCGTCTCGCCGCATCGCCCGTTCATGGTCCGCGACGTCCAGCGAGCGGTCGCGCGGTTTGCGTCCAACCCGCAATGCGGTGGTCCGGTCGCGGTGTCACTCGCGACTCGGTTTCTGGCGGCACGCAAGCCGACGCCGCCAGGCGGGGTCGCTTCGGATCTGGCGGCCGCCGTCCGCGAATCGGAGCCCGACTCGTTGGACACGTTTCGCTTCGGCGGGCGAGCGACGATTCGTGGCACGGCGCTCGCCCGCGGCGAGTTCGAGCCGCTGTGGGCCGGCGTTAGGCCAAGCGACGAGGGGACACCGCCGGTAGTCGCTGAGGGCCGCGCGCGACTTGGCTGGTCGTCGTCGCCGCACCTCGTTGTCGTCGGTGAGTTGTATGGGCAGACCTCGCGCCGGAATGATCCCACCGTTCGACAGCGTGCGTTCCGCAACACGTCGGGCGTCGTCGATTTCGGGGAGACCTACGCGAACGCGTCGTTAGGCAGGCTGGACGTCTCGTTCGGCCGGAGCTGGGCGTCGTGGATGGGCGAGGACACCGAGTCGATCGCGCTGTCGGCGAATGGTCCGCTCGTGGACCGGCTCGAGCTCGGCCTTCGATGGCGCGTCGCTGAAGTGCGGGCGATTGTCGCGTCAGTCAACGACGTGACAATGACGCCGGAGCTCGACAGCCTTGCCGCGGACACGCCCGAGACCCGTTTTCATCGCTGGCTCTACGGCCACGTCCTCACCATCAAACCGAACGATCGTCTTGAGTTCACGATCGGCGAAACGATATTGTCGTCACGTACGACGGGCGGGCTGGACCTCGCGTACGCGAATCCCGTCATGGCGTATGTCATCACCCAGAACGACACAGGCCGCGTCGGTTCCGATACACGCGACAACCTCGTCGTCTTCGGCGGCGCTCGCGTTGCGCTCGGCCGCGGTCACATCGGCGCCGAGCTGACGGTGGATGACATCCAGATCGATGCCGAGGACCGCGAGACTACAGCGGATCAGCTCGCATGGCGAGTCTATGGAGCCCTGCCGATCCCTGTTGGTACGAACTCGGGTGCGAAGGTCGAATACCGCCGCGTCGACAGCTACGCTTACCTTCGGGACTTCTACACCGACGTGTACCAGCAGTACGATAAACCGCTGGGCTCAGTGCTCGGTCCTGGCGCGGACCTCATCCGCGCCGTGGGTGAGACGTGGATCGGTGGCGATGTGCGAGTCGCTGCCGGCATTGGGCACTGGCGTCAGGGAGGACTGCGGATCGACCAACGGCCAGCCCAAGGACCGAATGGCAACGCAAACAAGCCTTTCCCGGCCGTCACGAGCACCCGTCCAGAAGTTCAGTCCGCTCTCCTGGCGGACCTGCAAGCGCAACGGCTCAATCTTCGCGTCCCGATCTCAGTGCAACTCCAGCTCGCGCGCATCGAGAACGCGGCGAACGAGTCTGCCGCCGCGGCCCTATATGTGCGAGCAGTCATCAGCGGGTCCTATGCGTTCCGATATCCCTGACGCTTCGCGTGGTCGGCCACACACGTACGCACGAGGGCGTGCTCGCCAATCGAGAGCCCGCATCGCGCGCATCACGTCGTGTGTCTTCGCGGTACTGGCGATGGCGGCGGCGCCGACACGCGCGCAGACGGTCCTGCCGCTGCCGGCCCCGCAGGACACAGGGACGGCTCCCCGAAACGTGGGTGCGCTCCGTCCCGGTGACGTCCTCAAGATCGCGGTCTTCCGCGACAAGGAGCTCACGGGCGATTATCCGATCGATGCGCGCGGCTATGTGCAGATTCCGGGACTCGGCGTGATCAAGGCGGCGGGTCTCGATCCGACCGAAGTCACCGATCGATTGCGGCTCGCGCTCATCGAGCGCGGATTCGCTCGCCCGGAGATCTCGGTGCAGCCGCTGATCCGCGTCTCGGTGTTAGGCGAGGTGCGTTCGCCGAACGTCTACCCGGTCGATCCGGGAACCAGCCTGCTGCAACTCCTCACCGTGGCAGGCGGACCCACAGACCGCGCGAAGCTCCAGGACACGCGCGTCATTCGCGACGGTCGCGCATTCAAAATCGATATGGACGGCGGTCTTCACGGGAGTCCCGCCGGGCGCGTGGTGCTCTATTCTAACGACGTTGTCGTCGTCGGTCGAAAGAGAGGGTTGACGAGCGAGAACCTCGGGCTTGCGCTGACGGGTGCATCCTTCATTCTCGTCGTGCTCAACATCGCTTTCCTGGTGCGTCACAATTGAGAGCTCCCTATCTTGCCCCGGTCGCGAACGGTGACGATGCGCCAGTGGGCGGCGATGCCTTCTCAGTGCGCGACGTGCTGCTCGCTGTGCGCCGTCGCTGGTGGGCGGTCCCCATCGTGTTCGTGCTGTTCGTGTCGTTCGGCATCTGGCGAACGATGCGCGAACCGCACATTTACCGCGCGGCGACTACCGTCCGCATCGAGAACGCAACGTCGCCGATTGCGGGCGTACAGACGAGCGCGCCGACCTACGACTATCGGATCGATCCGATGGTGTCGGAGCAACAGGTCATCAAGAGCCGGATGGTTGCCGAGCGTGTCGTCAACGCGCTCGGCCTGCGTCTCCGCGTGGTCGAACCGTCGGGCCTCGAGCGCGCCGATCTGTTCGGTGGGGTGCCGCCACTCGTGGATTCCACCGCACCTCCGGGCGACCTCAGGCTCACGTTAGGCGCGACGACGTACTCGCTGAGCACCGGCGGCATCAAGTACGCCACCGCGACGTACGGTCGAGCGGTCGCCGGCGGCGGCGTGAGATTCGTCGTGCCGGAGCGGCCGCCCGTCCGCGAGCAGAGCGTCCTGCTCGAGATACTTCCGCTCGCGGCGGCCGCGGCCGAGCTGCGCGGTTGGATCGCGACGAAGGTCCTGCCGCAGACGAACATCGTCGAGATCTCGTATCTCGGCACCGAGCCGGCACTCGTCCGCGACGTGACGAACGCCGTCGCCCGCGAGTATGCCGCCGTTTCCAGCGAAATGCAGCGCGCGAATGCGCGTGCACGGAGTCAGTTCATCGCGTCGTCGCTGCGTGATCAACGTCTGCGGCTGGACTCGGCCCAGGACGCACTCAAGAACTTCAAGGAGCGCGAGCAGATCGGCGATGTGAACTCCGAGCAGGCGGCGCTCGCCCAAAGCATCCATCGGATGGAAGAGGCGAAGCAGTCTGGCCTCGTCGAGCAGCAGATCTATTACACCCTCGTGGGCAAGCTCACGGCGGCGGACACGGCTGACGAAGAGCTACGCCGTCTCGTGGGCACCGAGGCCGTCGAGAAGAACCGCTACATCGCGAACCTCTACGACCGCTGGTTCAGCCTCGTGAAGGAGCGCGAAACGCTGTATGCACGCGGCCGGACGGAGAAGAACGAGGACGTGAAGGCAGTGCAGCGTTTGATCAGCCGGACGAAGGAAGACGTCCAGAGCGCGAGCCAACTCTATCTGCTGGCGCTGCAGTCGCGCCTCGGCTCGCTCGACAAGTCGATCGCGAACCTTCGCGTGCAGACGGAAAAATATCCGAAGCTCGAAGCCGAGCAGACGCGGCTCTCGGCGACGATGGGGACGATGCAGCGAACGTTCGACAACCTCCAGTCCGAGTTTCAGCTCGCGCGGATCTCCGAGTCGGTGGACGCCGGTCGCGTGCAGTCCATCGACGAAGCCACGCTCCCCACGTTTGCCGTCTCGCCCAACCGTAAGCGCGCGATCACGTACTCCGCGCTCGTGGGCCTGCTTCTCGGGTTCGCGCTGGCGTTCGCGCTCGACCGGCTCGACGACTCCGTCAAATCGCCGGACGAGTTGCGAGAGCAGATGGATCTTCCGATGCTCGGCTTGATTCCGGCGATCCGTGCGGAGCGAGGCAGTCGGCGGACGGCCGACTCGACGGCCGGCCGACTGATCACACATGCCGACCCGCGATCGCCAGTAGCCGAGGCGTACCGTTCCATGCGAACGAACCTGGCGTTCGCGCGCGCGCAGCAGTCGCCGCAGGCAATCGTGGTGGCGAGTCCTGGACCGTCCGATGGCAAGTCGACCACCGTCGCAAACCTCGCCATCACGTTCGCTCAGCAGGGCCAGCGTACGCTGTTGATCGACGCGGACCTGAGGCGCGCGGTGCTCGACAAGGCGTTCTCGATTCCGCGTTCGCCGGGGCTCACCGAAGTCATCATTGGGGAAGCGTCGCTCGAGGACGCGGTGCACGAGACGGCGGTGCCGAACCTGTCGCTCGTTGCCAGCGGTCGTTTCCCGCCGAACCCGGCCGAGCTGCTCGGCTCGGTGCGCATGCAGGAAATACTGCACGAAGCCAAAGCACAGTTTGACGTCGTGCTGCTGGACTCGCCGCCGCTCCTGGCGGTGACCGATGCCGCGGTGCTCGCTACGATGGTCGATGGCGTCGTGCTCGTAGTTCGCACGGAGCGTACGAAGCGTGATGCGGTGCGGCGGGCGCTCGGACACATCCACTCGGTCCGCGGGCGCTTGTTAGGCGCCGTGCTGAACGACGTGGATCTTCGAAGCGGCGCGTACTATGGCAGCTATGGGCACTACTATTACTCGTATTACGGTACCGATCGCCGTGCCAGCAACGGAGGCGGTGCGGTGCGGCGACTGCGCCAGCTCGTCGGGCGCGGCGCGTCCAACAACGGCGAGAGCGACGAAGGCGCGTGAGCAGCGCTGTGGAGGACGGACACGTGGCGGCGATCTCGTTCGACGTGCGCGATGCGGTTTCGCTCGCGATCAGGCTCGCGCTTGGGAAGCCTCGGCTCGAGGACTGCTACGCCAACTGGGCCCTGGTGTTCGACGCGGCGTCGCGCGAGTTGCTCGCGCCGCTCGCGTGGATTCGGTCTGGTCAGTTCATTCGTCGGTTCGCCGGTCCGGTTGTGACGGATCGGTGGCGTCGTGCGGCGGTGGCGACGCACGTCCGGGGACAGCAGCAGCTCGACCTGCTACGGGTTGCCATGGATGCGCTCAGAGCCGCGGGGGTCGAAGGCATCGCGCTCAAGGGTTTACCGTTAGGCCAACGGCTCTACGGTGATCCGTTCGTCCGATGCTCGGCGGACATCGACCTCTATGTCCCCGCGGTACAGCGGGCACGCGCGAGCGCTGCGCTCGAGTCCATCGGCTGGCGGAGCGACGACGGGCAGGCGCCCTGGCACGAGGCGTGGTCGATCTGGCGCGCAGACGTCGCGTATCATCTCGAGCTGCACTCGTCGCTCGTATCCGATCATCTGTTCCACTTGGAGCCGCCGGCGCCGGGGTCCACCACTGTGTATGTCGCCGGTGTGCCCGTGCGCGCGCACGCTGGTGATTTTGTTGCGCCGTACCTGGCGGTCCATCTCGCAACGCACCAGATGCCTCCACTGTTATGGTTCGTGGATTTCGCGAGCCTCTGGAGCTCGCTCTCCGCGGTGGAGCGCGTTCGCGCCGAAGGCGCTGCGCTCGAGGCGGGCGTGTCTCGCTACCTCGCCTGGGCCCGCGACCGAGCGGTCCTGGTCGACCGTCTCGCCGCTGGCGACCGGGAGACGTTAGGCGCGCTCGGCGTCACGAGCGACCGGCGCCGCGACATCCACTCCATCTGGCGGCACCTCGCGCTCGCGGCTACCGTGGCCGACCGCGTTCACGTGATGGCCGCGTTTCTGATTCCTCGTCGTGTTCGCGGCGATATCGGAGCGTTTGCGCGATATACGCTGGCGCGACTTCGCACTCGACTTCGGTCGCTCGCGGGAATGTCTCGCGACTACGCGTCGTCGGACGACAGCCCCCAGCCCGTCGAGTCGCAACTGGAGGTTTCACCAGGGTCCGCGCGCGCGCTTCGGATGGAGCGGAGCGACATGGTGGCGCTCGCGACGGACGTTACGCGCGCGGGTGGCGCGCTGCGAGTTCGGGCGCGGGGCGGAAGTATGCTGCCGACGATTCCGCGAGGGGCGCTCGTCCGGATCGGCGGCGTACCGCCCGCCGGGGTGCTGCGTGGCGATGTGGTGTTGGCCCTGACGACCGATGGTGAGCCGGTTCTCCATCGCGCCGTGGAGGTCCGGCCCGACGCGATCGTGACCCGCGGTGACGCGGCCATCTACGTCGACGCCGCCATTCCGCTCACGCGAGTAATCGGGGTGGCCACGCATGTCACTGAGGCCGGCGTCGAGCGCCAGCTGGGCCGTCGACCACAGCGGTCGCTGGCGGTTTCCGCGCTCAAGCTTCGCCGGCGCATTGCACGGGTGGTGCGTCGTGATCGCTGAATCCCGCATGGTCGGCGTGGCGCCAGTGGCCGGCATTCCGATTGTCCACGACTTGATGGACGGGATCGAGATCGAACATCGCGATGCCGTTCCGTGGGCAGGAACCGCGTCGACATGCGCCCCGATCGTCATTCGGCATGAGCTCGGTGATGCATCTCCGCGCGCGATGCGCGCGGTGCTCCACGTGCCGCCATGGTGCACGTTCCACCTCGATGCACGCGGAGAACCGGCGTCGCACTTTCACGCGGTCTTCGGCGAAGTAGATCGGCTGCTGACGTGTGAGGAGCCGGGCGCGACCTATGTCGTCAAGTATGGCGCCACTCCCCGCGAGCCTGTCGTCGCCTTGCAGTCGGAGCTCGCGACCTACTCGTTCGCGCTGTCGGCGCGCGAGGTCGGGCTGATCGCGCATTCGTGCGCGTTCGTCACGCCGGATGGGGCAGGGGTGCTGTGCCCGGGTGTGTCCGGCACTGGCAAGACGACGCTCGCGCGTCTGCTGCACGCGAACGTGCCCGAGGTGGCGTTGCTCACCGACGACCGCGCGATCGTTAGGCTCGACGCCGATGCGCTCAGCGTGTGGGGCTCGCCGTGGCCTGGCGCCGCGGGCATCGCCGGACCCGGTGTGGCATCGCTCGATGCGGTCGTTTTCATTCGCCATGGCACTACGATGACGATGCGTCGCGTGGCGCCGAGCGATGCGTTCCGCCGGATCCTGAACACGCTGTCGATGCCGCTCTGGGAGCCGGCTCGATGTGGCCGTGCACTGGAGATCGTCGACGCCATCGTGTCCCGCGCGGCGCTTGTGGAAGCGTCGTATCCGCCCACGGGCCGCGCCGCTCGGTGGCTCGTGGACGAGCTCCGTGGACTCGCATCGTTAGGCGCGCGATGACGCAGGCCAACGATGCATCCACCGCGCGGTGGCAGCGCGCCGGCGGCGTCATCGCGCGACGGGTGGCGGGCGAGACGGTGCTCGTACCGCTCACCGCACGTGCGTCCGATCCCGAGTTCAAGAGCGCTCGCCTGTACGTCTTGAACGAGACGGGCGAGTTCCTCTGGTCGTTGCTCGATTCCCCTCGATCCAGTGTCGAGCTGGCTCGGAACTTGACTCAAGAGTTCGTGACCGCGGCCGGACGCGCGCATTCGGATGTGGAAGTGTTCCTCGCCGCGCTGCGCGACATCGGTGCTGTCCGCGAGCTGCCCGACGACGGAGCCGAATGAGCGCAATGCAGATGTCGATGGGCCGCTTCGAGGAGCGACTGGGCGCGCGAGCACGGCGCGAGCGCCAGCCGCTGTCGTGCCTATTCGAGATCACGCCTCGCTGTAACCTCCGCTGCAGGTTCTGCTACGTCGCCCTCGATCCATATCAGGGCCCGTACCTCGGCACCGATCAGGCGTGTCGTGTGCTCGACGTCATCGAGCAGGCGGGGGTGCTGTGGCTGACGCTGACGGGTGGGGAGGTGTTCTCACGACGCGACTTCCCGACCATCTACGAATACGCGCTGACCAAGGGGCTCCTCGTCACGATCTATACGAACGCGACGATGGTCACCGAGTCCGTGGCGCAGCTACTCACCGATCTGCCGCCGTTCTCGGTGGAGGTCACCATCTACGGGGCGGACGCCGAGCACTACGAGGCGACGACGCAGATCCCCGGCTCCTTCGCGCGGTTCGAGCGCGGGATCGCGCGACTGCAGGCCGCGGGGGTACCCCTGCTGATGAAATGCCCGATCAGCACATTGACCGCGGATCACGTCGCGGCGCTCGTGGAATGGTGTACCGACCGCGCTTTACCATTCAAGGCGGACCCGGTTATCGACGCGCGCCACGATGGCGGGCAGCAGCCGACCCTGTACCGCATCGCGCCTCGCGGCGTCGTCGAGCTTCGCGATGAGCTCTACGCGTTGAATCACGGCGCGCCGCGGCCTGCTGGACCGCTTCCCGAATGTTCAGTCCGCGGCGACGCGGATGGCCCCGAAGAGCTATACACCTGCGGTGCCGGGCGTATAGCGTTCTTTGTCGACGCACTCGGAAACGCCAGCCATTGCGTGATCGATCGCGAGCCCTCATTTCCGATTCTCGAAACGCCGTGGAACGAGCTCTGGACGCGCATGGGAGCGTGGGTTACGCAGCCTTTGCCGACCGACGCGTCGTGCAGCGGATGCTCGCTGCGCGGCGGGTGCAGCAACTGCCCGGCGCGATCGAGGCTCGCGACCGGGAGTCCGTTCCTGAAGGACGAATACCAGTGTGACATCACACACGCCATTCACGGGCTTCCGCCGGCGCGCCACGAGCATCGCGCGCCTCGCCCACTCGCAGCGTGTACCGCCTAGTACCGCCTAACGTGACGTGCCGAGGCCAGCACCATGACTGAACAGAACCCCCCGTCCGACGTCGAACATTCCGACGCACGGCGCCCGTATGAGCCGCCGGCGGTGATCGAGGTGTTCGTCGACCCGGCGAAGGACATGCTCGTTGCCTGCGCCCCCGGTAAGTTGCCCAGCTCGGGCGGACGGGCCTGCAACGCCGTGCAGTTTACCTGAGGCGGGAAGCGGCCCCCCGCAGCGGAACTCGCGACTGAAGCGCTCTCGCCAGTTCAAATCGCCGGTCCGGGGCGGGACCGTCTGACGGCTCGATCGTCATCCACGACGCCTCGGCATCACGCTTCCCCCGCAACACCACCACGAGATCGTTGCCCGATCGATCCAGAACGTCCGTCGATGAACACGTCGACGGTCGCGCGACGGTTGCGGCTGCACACTGGCCTGGGTAAGCTATTGCGGCCACTCAACTTCAACGAACTGGAGCACGCGTGAAGATCGCTGTCATCGGGTCCGGCTACGTCGGCCTGGTCGTAGGCGCCTGCCTGGCGGAAACCGGAAATGATGTGACGTGCGCAGACGTCGATCAGAACAAGATCGATGGGCTGAAGCAGAACGTCTTGCCAATTTACGAGCCCGGCCTGGACGGGCTCGTCGAACGGAACCAGCAGCAAGGCAGGCTTCACTTCACCACCGACGTGGGCAACGCGGTCGCGAAAGCGGAAGTCGTATTCATCGCCGTGGGCACGCCACCGGACGAAGACGGCTCCGCGGACCTCCGCCACGTGCTCAGCGTGGCCGACATGATCGGCGAGCACATGACGCGCGAGCTCGTCGTCGTCACCAAATCGACTGTACCGGTCGGGACAGCGGCGAAGGTCGCCAGCGCCGTCGGCAAGAAGGCGCGGCACCCATTCCACATGTGCAGCAACCCCGAGTTCCTGAAAGAAGGTGCGGCGCTCGACGATTTCATGAAGCCCGACCGTGTCGTGCTCGGCGTCGACAGCGATCACGCGCGCAGCGTCATGGCGGAGCTGTACGCGCCGTTCGTCCGAACCGGCAAGCCAATCATCTTCATGGACATTCCTTCCGCGGAGATGACGAAGTACGCCGCCAACGCGATGCTGGCGACGCGCATCTCGTTCATGAACGAGATCGCGAACCTGTGCGAGAAGGTCGGCGCGAATGTCGATCTCGTTCGAAAGGGCATTGGCAGCGACGCGCGCATTGGCCCGTCGTTTCTGTTCCCGGGACCCGGCTACGGAGGCTCCTGCTTTCCGAAGGACGTGAAGGCGCTCGTGCGCACTGCTGGAGAAGCAGGATCACCACTCAACGTTCTCCAGGCAGTGGAAGATGCCAACGATCGTCAGAAGCATCGCCTGTTCGAGAAGCTGCACTGCGCGCTTGGCGACGCGATCAAGGGCGCTCACATCGCGGTGTGGGGGCTCGCGTTCAAACCGCAGACCGACGACATGCGCGAGGCGCCGGCGCTCACATTGATCGACGACGTCATCGCCGCTGGCGCGACGATCACGGCGCATGATCCGGCGGCGATGCACGAGGCGAAACGCCGCGTCGGCGCCCGCATCAACTACGCGGCGTCGAACTATGAAGCGCTCGATGGCGCAGACGCGCTCGTCGTGGTGACCGACTGGAACGAGTACCGGCACCCCGATTTCTCGCGCATGAAATCACTGCTTCGACGGCCCGTTGTCATCGATGGCCGCAATCTGTACGATCCCGCGAAGATGCAGACGCTCGGGTTCGACTACTTCTCGTTCGGACGCGGGAGAGAACGCGCATGAGAGTGCTCATCACCGGCGCCGCCGGCTTTCTCGGGTCGCACCTCTGCGACCGGTTCCTTGCCGATGGGCATTCGGTGGTGGGACTCGACAACTTTCTCACCGGGAATCCGGCGAACATCGCCCACCTCATGGGCGACACGCGGTTCGAGTTCGTCGAGCACAACATCTCGACGTATACGTACGTCGCGGGCCAACTCGATGGCGTGCTGCACTTCGCCTCGCCCGCCAGTCCGGTCGACTACCTCGAGTTTCCGATCGCGACGCTCAAGGTCGGGGCACTCGGTACGCACAACGCGCTGGGCCTCGCGAAGGCGAAAGGGGCGAGATTCTTCATCGCGTCGACGTCCGAGGTGTATGGCGACCCGCTCGAGCATCCGCAGACGGAGAAATACTGGGGGAATGTGAACCCCATTGGCCCGCGCGGCGTCTACGACGAAGCGAAACGCTTCGCGGAAGCGATGACGATGGCATACCATCGCTTCCACGGGATGGACACGCGGATCGTGCGGATCTTCAACACGTACGGGCCGCGCATGCGTCCCCACGACGGCCGTGTCGTGTCGAATTTCATCGTTCAGGCTCTCGGCAACGAGCCGCTCACGATTTACGGCGACGGTTCACAGACGCGGAGCTTCTGCTACGTCTCGGACGAGGTCGAGGGTATCTACCGGCTGTTCATGCGGGGAGACAGCAACCCCACGAACATCGGTAACCCGAACGAGTTCACGGTCCGCCAACTGGCCGAGCTCGTGATCGAGTTGACGGGGACGAAAGCCACGATCGTCCAGCGCGAGCTTCCCGTAGATGATCCGAAAGTGCGACGTCCCGATATCACCCGGGCCCGCGAGATGCTGGGATGGGAGCCCACCGTCGCGCTTCGCGAGGGGGTGGGGCGGACCATCGAATACTTTCGGTCGGTTCTGACGAAGGAAGCGGTCTCGGCCCGCGCGTAGCGCGGGTGCCCCTGGTTATGTTACGGGTTTGCCGCCCTAAAGCATCGGCCTGCGCGTAGCGTCGCGCGGTCGTCGCGCTGAGGCGAACCGGATCCACCTTTCCGGGTAACCTACCCGTTATGCAACTGTCTAGTTGGCCACGTACAGCTTGGGGTGTATGCGTTGCGCTGCTTGCGGCGAGTGCGTGTGCTCCGACTTTCAAGCTCAGCAAATTTCGCACGAATGAGGCCTTGTACGCCGCGGCGACGCGCGAATACAAGGCGGGTCATTGGGACAACGCGATCCAGGCGTTCGAACGCTTGACGCTCGATCTTCCTGCGCGTGACCCGCTCTTGCCGGTGTCGTACTGGTACCTGGCAACAGCGCACAGCCGCAAGAAGGAGCACCTGCTGAGCGCGCAGGGCTATTCTCGGCTGAATCAGACGTTCCCCGATGATTCGCTCGCGGACGACGCCTTGTTGGCGGAGGCCCGCGAATACGCCAAGATGTGGCGCAAGCCGCCGCTCGATGCGCAGTATGGCCAGACGGCGCTCGCGACCTACCGCTCGCTTGTCGAGTTGTATCCCGACTCCCCGCTCGCCCCTCAGGCGCAACAAGGCGCCCAGCAAATGCTCGAATGGCTGGCGACCAAGGACTACCTCGTCGGGGTGCACTACGTGCGCCGCAAGGCGCCAGACTCCGCCATCCTGTACTTCAAGGACGTCGTGAAGAACTATCCGGAGACGGCGCGTGCACGGGACGCGTACCTGCGGCTCGTCGAGGTGTATCGGTCGATCCACTATCGGGACGATGCACGGGACGCCTGCACGACGCTCCAGCAGAAATACCCGAGCGATCGCGAGGTGCGAAACGTCTGCGGACCGCCGCCCCCAACTGCCGTCGCCCAGCCCAACTGACCGGGCGTGCGGCTGGGGATCTTCGGCGGGACGTTCGATCCGCCTCACGTCGGTCACCTGCTCGCCGCGTCTGATGCGATCGAGCACCTGACGCTGGATCGACTCGTGTTCGTTCCGGCTGCCGTGCAGCCGCTCAAGGCTGGCCGGGCAACGGCGTCGGCGGCGCACCGTCTGGCCATGGTTCGGCTGACGGTGGGCAATGACCCCCGCCTCGAAACCGACTCGGTCGAAGTCGACCGCGACGGGTTATCTTACACGGTCGACACTCTGAGGGAGTTTGCCCGGCGCGTGCCCTCGGCGGAACGTTACTTCCTCGTTGGAGCGGACGTGTTAGCGAGCTTCGCGCAGTGGCGTGACCCGCAGACCGTTCTGGATCTTGCAACGCTCGCCGTGCTCACGCGTCGTGCCGATGCGGGTGAAGGCCGAGCCGGTGGGGCGGCGGGAGCGGATGCGCAGCGCCCTAACGCGGCGCGCAGTGACATCGGGTCGTTGCTCCAGCAGCGCTCGACGTTCGTGCCAACGCGTCGCATCGACGTATCGTCAACAGAAATCCGCGACCGGGTTCGATCGGGCCGGTCGATTCACGGATTCGTCACCGATACCGTAGGCGAGTACATCACCGCCCACGGGCTGTACCGATAGAGGAACCATGCTGAAAGGCGTACTGGGCAAGGTCTTCGGGACCCGCCACGAGCGCGAGCGGCGACGCATTCAGCCGATCGTCGACGAGATCAACGAGCATTACGCGCGTCTGCAGGGAGTGTCTGAACAGGAGCTCCGCGACCAGACGGCGAAATTCCGCGCGATCATCCACGAGCGGACGCACGAGCTCGAGGCAGAGGTCGCGCGCCTGAAGACGGCGAAGAAAACCACCAGCGATCCGACCGAGCGCGAGACCGTCGACAACGAGCTGAGTGGCGCGGACGGCCGCGGCGGCGTCGAGGCGACGTTGCGCGAGACGATCGCCGAGGTGCTGGACGAGATCCTTCCGGAAGCGTTCGCCACCGTACGCGAAGCCGCGCGACGCCTGGTCGGCACCAAGGTCCTGGTGACGAATCAGGAGCTCGAGTGGAACATGGTGCACTACGACGTGCAGCTCATGGGAGGCATCGAGCTCCACCTCGGCAAGATCGCGGAGATGGCGACGGGCGAAGGCAAGACGCTCGTCGCGACGCTGCCGCTGTATCTGAACGCGCTGCCGGGGCGTGGCGCGCACCTCGTCACGGTCAACTCGTACCTCGCCCGCCGCGACTCGCAGTGGATGGGGCACCTGTACGGCTACCTGGGCCTCACCGTCGGTTGCATCGACGATACCGAGCCGGGTACCGCTGCGCGACGCGCGGCGTACGAGTGCGACATCACGTACGGCACGAACAACGAATTCGGGTTCGACTACCTGCGCGACAACATGGTGGTCTCGCTCGACCAGCGCGTGCAGCGTAGTCACATCTTCGCCATCGTCGACGAGGTCGATTCCGTCCTCATCGACGAGGCGCGGACGCCGCTCATTATCTCGGGCCCGGTCGGCAACGATACGGACGCCGAGTACGCGATGCACAACCCTGGTGTGTCGCGGCTCGTTAGGCGTCAGACGGACCTCGCGAACCAGCTCGTGGGTGAAGGCGAGCGCGCGCTCGAGTCGGGTGATACCGATCGCGCCGCACTCCTGTTCTACAAGGCCCAGTTGGGCGCGCCGAAGAACAAGCGGCTCATGAAGGCCATGCAGGAGCAGGGCGTGAAGCAGCTCGTGCAGAAGATGGAGCTCGAGCATCTCGCGGATAGAAAGCTGCCAGCGGCGAAGCAGCAGTATCGCGATCTCGAGGAAGATCTGCTGTTCGTGCTCGACGAGAAGGGGCACACGGTGCACCTGTCGGAGCGCGGCGTGGATGAGATGTCGCCTAACGATCATGACGCGTTCGTCCTCCCGGACATCTCGAGCGAGATCCATCGCATCGAGCGCGACCAGGAGATGGACCCGCAGGCGAAGATCGAGGCGCGGCAGGCGATCGAGCGCGAGTACGCGATGAAGAGCGAGCGGCTGCACATCGTGCATCAGCTGCTCCGCGCGCACGCGCTGTACGAAAAGGACGTGAACTACGTGATCCAGGAAGGCCAGGTCCTGATCGTGGACGAGTTCACGGGACGTACCATGCCAGGGCGTCGCTGGTCGGAAGGCCTGCACCAGGCGGTCGAGGCGAAGGAAGGCGTTCAGGTGAAGGGCGAGACGCAGACACTCGCGACGATCACCATCCAGAACTACTTCCGCATGTACGAGAAGCTATCGGGCATGACGGGAACGGCGGAAACGGAGGAGTCCGAGTTCCATCAGATCTACGGGCTCGAAGTCTCCGTCGTGCCGACGAACAAGCCGATGGTTCGCGACGACCGGCACGATCTCGTCTACAAGACGCGCCGCGAGAAGTACAACGCGATCCTCGAGGAGACCGAACGTCTCCACAAGCTCGGCTACCCGGTGCTCGTTGGTACGGTCAGCGTCGACGTTTCGGAGACGCTTTCGCGCATGTTCAAGCGCCAGGGCATTCCGCATAACGTCCTGAACGCGAAGTACCACCAGCGCGAGGCCGAGATCGTTGCCGGTGCGGGTCAGCCCGGAGCCGTGACGATCGCGACGAACATGGCCGGCCGCGGAACCGACATCAAACTCGGACCTGGCGTCACCGAGCCGAAGCCGTCGCAGGTCAAGGATCCGGACAACAATCTCGTCGACGTGGTGGAGGACGGCGGACTCCACATCATCGGGTCCGAGCGGCACGAGTCGCGACGCATCGATCGACAGCTTCGAGGACGATCGGGCCGTCAGGGCGATCCTGGCGCGTCCCAGTTCTTCCTGTCGCTCGAAGATGATCTGATGCGGCTCTTCGGGTCGGACCGCATTGCGCGATTGATGGATCGGATGGGCGCGCAGGAGGGCGAGATGCTGACGCATCCGCTCATCACGCGCTCGATCGAGCAGGCGCAGAAGCGGGTCGAGCTCCAGAACTTCCAGTCGCGAAAGCGGCTGCTGGACTTCGACGACGTGATGAACCAGCAGCGCGAAGTGATCTACTCGCTCCGGTCCTTCGCGCTCGAAGGCGGCGAGGAGCTCAAGGGCGAAGCGCTGAAGATGGTCGACAAGGCGCTGGTGAAACGCGTCGACGACCGGCTCGGCACCGTGGAGTCGGAAGAACAGTGGGATCTCTCGCTGCTCAAGCAGGAAATGCTCATGCACTACCTGCTGACCGTACCAGAGTTCGAAGGCGGCGATCCACCAACGACCGTCGAAGCGGCTCGCGCCGCGGGCATCGAGTCCGGCCGTCGCGCATTCGCGGCGAAGCTCGAGGAGCTCGATCGCGTCAAGGACGATGACGGCAACGGCTTCTCCGGCCGCCTGCTGTCACTCGTTATGCTGAACGTGCTCGACGAGAAGTGGAAGGATCACCTCTACGATCTCGACCAGCTGCGCGGCGCGATTCACTATCGGTCATGGGGTCAGAAGGATCCGCTCATCGAGTACAAGCAGGAAGCGTATTCGATGTTCGTGGATCTCATGAACGACATCTTCAACACGTTCACCGAGCGTTTCTTTCGCGCGCAGCTGGTGTTCCAGCAGCCTAACGATGGCAGCGCCCAGGCTGGGATCGGCGACGGAAGCAGTGGCGCGGTGCGTGGCCCCGAAGCCCCGCGCAAGCCGACGAAGCGCTACAACGCGCTCGGTATCCTCGAAGACATTCCCGAGGAGGAGCCGGCGTCTTCCAACGGCAATGGCGCGGGCAACGGCGATGGCACCGCTCCAAAGTCGCCGGCGGCGGGAGAGGAGGAAGTGATGGACGTAGGTCCCGACGAGCCGCCGAAGAAAAAGGTCGTCGCGCGACAAGACCCGGTGGTCGTCGGCGCGGGGCGCGCGCGGTCGCTCAATCCCGCCGCGAATGTTCCAGCCGCGGGTACCGGTGATTGGTCCAACGTGGGGCGCAACGACCCGTGTCCGTGCGGATCCGGCAAGAAATTCAAGAAGTGCCACGGCGCGACGATGTAGTCGCCACTCGCCGTTGGCCGCTATTTATGCCGTATTTATGCTCGCCGAGTTGGTTTCTGATTGTTCTCGGGGCGTGCTCGAGACGTCACACTGAACTTCGGAGAGGTAATTCATGAAGCTCACACGGATCGTCGCGCTCGCCGGCATGGTAGCGCTCGCTGCACCGGCTGCTGCATTTGCGCAGGGTGGTGGCGGTAGCCAGGGCGGGCGGGGCCGGCAGATGGAGATGCTGATGCAGGGCATCACGCTCACCGACGCGCAGAAGGCCTCGGTGGACTCGATCGGGCAG
>Ga0207691_10002779_pt1 | contig 17069 bp, 12 predicted proteins | sample KBSM13metaG_FD_184327 | JGI IMG/M metagenome (GOLD analysis project Ga0207691, IMG submission 184327) | Miscanthus rhizosphere microbial communities from Kellogg Biological Station, Michigan, USA - KBS M1-3 metaG (SPAdes) (version 2) | ecosystem: Host-associated > Plants > Roots > Rhizosphere >... | reverse complement strand
AGTGGAAAGAAGTCTTTTCGAAGATCTCCCCGCACTTGGAAATTTTCAGCAATCCATTACCGGCCGGTACGGAAGTATTACGGACCATACACCGTTGCCCCGCGCTTATGTAAAAGAAAAGGCTCCCGGGAAAATACTTCAGGAAGAATTTTCCGGACATACAGGGGAAGCAATTCTTTACGAAGATCCCGGCGCGGACAAGGCGGACCTTAAAAAATTATCCGGGACAAAAGACATAGAAAAAGCAGACGGAGGAACAGACGATGAAAAAGCAGATGGAGGAACAGACGACGAAAAAATTCTTTTCGAAGTCCCTGTGTTCAAAACGGCGCTTTGCGTGGAAATACGGGATGGCATCCTCTATGTCTTCCTTCCACCCCTTGATTATCTCGAACACTGGCTGGACCTTGTCGCGAGTATTGAAGCGGCATCGGAGAAGACAGGAATCCCCGTTCGCATCGAAGGGTATGAACCGCCGCGCGATTACCGCATGGAGCGGCTCGTCGTCTCTCCCGATCCCGGCGTGATCGAAGTGAATATTCATCCGGCGACGAACTGGAAAGACCTCGTGGAGCAGACGGATACTTTGTATGAAGAAGCTTTTCTCTCGCGGCTCGGAACAGAGAAGTTCATGCTCGACGGCCGACATACCGGCACCGGCGGAGGAAATCATATTACGATCGGAGGCGCAAAGCCGGCCGACAGTCCCCTGCTGCGACGGCCCGACCTGCTGCGCAGCCTGATCACCTGCTGGCAGCATCACCCGGGCCTCTCCTATCTTTTTTCCAGCGCCTTTATCGGGCCCACGAGCCAGGCGCCACGCATCGACGAAGGACGTGATGAAAAGCTCTACGAGATGGAGATAGCTTTCAGCCAGGTGCCTGAAAAGGGATTTATTCCCTTTTACCTCGTAGACAGGATCTTCCGTCACCTCCTTACCGACATCACGGGCAATACCCATCGCTCGGAATTCTGCATCGACAAACTCTATTCCCCCGATACTTCCTCCGGCCGGCTCGGCATTCTCGAATTCCGCGCCTTCGATATGCCGCCACATAAACAAATGAGCCTGCTGCAGATGCTGCTGATCCGCGCGCTCATCGCCAAATTCTGGATCAAGCCCTATAAGCAGGACCTCGTAAGGTGGGGAACCGAGCTGCACGATAAGTTCATGCTTCCGCATTATGTGCGGCAGGACCTGCAGGAGGTTGTCAACGATCTGAATGATGCGGGCTATCCATTCCAGCTGAGCTGGTTCGATCCTTTCTTCGAATTCCGTTTTCCTCATTATGGAACGGTGCGCATTGCAGGCATAGAGATGGAGATCCGCATGGGCATCGAACCCTGGCATGTGCTCGGCGAAGAAGTGTCGAGCGCCGGCACCGCGCGCTTCGTGGATTCTTCGCTCGAAAGAGTACAGGTCAGGCTGAAGGGACTCAACAAATCCCGTTATATCCTTTTATGTAATGGAAACCGCGTGCCTTTGCGCGAGACGGGTATCGCGGAAGAAATGGTCTGCGGGATCCGCTACCGCGCCTGGCAGCCGCCTTCGGCCCTGCATCCGACCATCGGAGTTGACACACCACTGACTTTTGACATCGTGGATACATGGAACAATCGTTCGATCGGAGGCTGCACCTATTTTGTTTCCCATCCGGGCGGAAGAAGTTATGACGTCTTTCCCATCAACAGCTACGAAGCGGAAGGCCGCCGCGTAAGCCGTTTCGGCGATACTTCGCATACGCAGGAAGTGCTCAGGCCCGCTCCTTATCTTTCCGCGATCGGTCACTATATGGAGCAAAACCGTCTGCCCTTTACCTGCGATCCGCCTCCGGAAGAGATCAACCCGGAATATCCTTACACGCTTGATCTGAGAAAGAAACACCGCATGAGTTAAGGAGAGGCTTTGGTGTGGAATTTTTAATTGTCACTACACTGCAAACCTTTTCAATATCAGAGCAGAAAGAAATTAAGTATTGGTGATATAGGTTTAAATAAGCAACATGGCATCGCCGTAGTTGTAAAACCGGTATTTATCTGTAATCGCCTTTTTATAGGCTTCCATGATAAGTTCATACCCGGCAAACGCGCAAACCAAAACCAAAAGACCGGTTTTAGGCAGATGAAAATTTGTAATTAAAGAATCAGCTATATTAAATTGGTAAGGCGGGTGGATGAACTTATTTGTCCATCCTTCAGAAGGCTTTAATAATTTCTCCGCGGTATAGGAAGACTCCAGAGCGCGCATGGTAGTCGTGCCCACTGAGCAAACCCTATGTCTCCCCAAACGTGCCTTATTAACGATCGTGCAGGCATCTTTTTCCACGCGGTAGTACTCCGCGTCCATTTTATTTTTATTCAGGTCTTCCACCTCCATCGGGCGAAAAGTACCCAGTCCGGTGTGCAGTGTGATCTCACCAAAATGAATACCTTTTATTTCAAGTCTTTTAATGAGAGTCTGACTAAAATGAAAACCGGCTGTTGGCGCCGCAACGGCACCTTCATGTTTCGCATATACTGTTTGGAATCTTTCTTTGTCGTCGCTATCAGGTTTGCGTTTGATATATTTTGGAAGCGGCGTCTCTCCCAGGATTTCAAGCATCTGGCGAAAATCTTCATTTGTGCCATCCCACAAAAACCGGATTGTACGACCGCGGCTGGTTGTGTTGTCAATCACTTCGGCAACCAGTTCTTCATTATCCCCAAAATAAAGTTTATTACCCACCCGTATTTTTCTGGCAGGATCCACCAATACATCCCATAGTTTGTTGTTTTTGCTGAGTTCCCTAAGCAAAAAAACTTCAATCTTTGCCCCCGTTTTCTCTTTCCGGCCGTACATGCGGGCAGGAAACACCTTTGTATTGTTGACAACAAAAACATCCTGATCGTCGAAATATTCCAGGACGTCCCTGAAATGCCTGTTTTCGATTTGACCGGTCTTCCGGTGAACAACCATCATACGGCTGTCATCTCTTGTCTTCACAGGATGTTGAGCAATCAAATTGAGCGGCAGGTCAAATGCAAACTGGGAGAGCTTCATTCCGTATAGAATTTTTATCCAACGCAGGACCTAGTTGAAAGGATCAGTTGTGATCAATTTGCGAAAATCAAATTTCAAATAACAAGCGCCTGCAGGCGGAGCATCAAAACAAGCGCGCAAAGTTACAAAATATAGAGCCGGAGAAATATCATGCGTGAGAAATAGTTACTGTGATCTTTATCACATTTAAAAGTGATATTTATCAATTTACAAAGCGTAACAGCCTGTGAAAATGTTGTCCGGATGCTGACGGTCTGATACAACTGTTCGTTTTACAAATACTGATCATTATCAGTTTAATAAGTGACTATTGTCACTGCACAGTTGCCCTGTTTTGGATAAATTGCCGCACCCAAACTTTCTTCATCAATTAATGTTCAGACCCAAGGTTTTTGACACCCTTAAGAACTACAATCGCCAGCAATTCAGCAGGGACCTTATGGCCGGACTCATTGTGGGACTGGTTGCCCTTCCGCTTGCTATCGCATTTGCCATCGCTTCAGGAGTATCGCCGGAAAAAGGACTTTACACAGCGATCGTCGCGGGGTTTATTATTTCTGCGCTGGGTGGCAGCCGGGTGCAGATTGGAGGCCCTACCGGAGCATTTATCGTAATCGTATATGGCATCGTCCAGATGCACGGCATCAACGGACTGATCATTGCCACTTTTATGGCCGGCATCATCCTTCTTATCATGGGCGCTGTGCGCCTGGGTTCCATCATAAAATACATACCCTATCCACTCATCACGGGATTCACGAGCGGTATTGCATTGATCATTTTTTCATCTGAAGTGAAGGACTTCCTGGGACTGAAGATGGGAGCCGTTCCGGCAGACTTTTTAGCCAAGTGGGAAAGTTATATCCGGAATTTCAGGACAACCGATTTATACACTGTTCTGATCGGAGCATCTACCATCGCTATTATCATACTATGGCCAAAAATAACGCATAAAATTCCGGGTTCTTTAGTTGCCATATTGCTTACTACTATCGTAATGCAATGGCTGCACTTACCCGTCGAAACCATTGGAACTAAATTCGGACAAATTCCATCTTCGCTGCCAAAACCCGTCTTCCCCCATTTAGATTTACTAACCATCCAAACGCTCATACGGCCTGCCTTCACGATTGCGCTGCTCGCGGGCATTGAATCGTTGCTGTCGGCTGTGGTGGCTGATGGGATGATCGGTGGAAATCATAAATCCAATATGGAATTGATTGCGCAGGGAACTGCTAATATATTTTCAGCAGTTTTTGGCGGCATTCCGGCAACCGGAGCCATCGCCCGTACAGCTACGAATGTGAAGAACGGGGGACGGACACCCATCGCCGGCATGGTCCACGCCATTACACTGTTACTCATATTGGTCTTTTTTGGAAAATGGGCTTCGCTCATTCCGATGGCCACCCTGGCCGGTATTCTTATGGTGGTCGCTTATAACATGAGCGAGTGGCGCCACTTTCTTACGGTGCTGAAAGGTCCAAAAAGTGATATGGCCATACTGCTTACCACCTTCCTGCTGACCGTATTGGTAGATCTTACAGTAGCTATTGAAATCGGAATGGTGCTGGCTTCCTTTCTCTTTATGCGAACGATGATCAAATTCAGTGAGGTAAGTATTATCACCCGGGATTTTGATGGCAGGGAAAACGGGGCTGATCAGGATTCTATGGAAAGGCATACTATTCCCAAAAATGTCGAGGTCTTTGAAATTACCGGTCCACTTTTTTTTGGTGCTGCCTATAAATTTAAAGATGCCATGAGGTTTATAGAAGACCCTCCTAAAGTGCTGATCATTCGCATGAGAAAAGTGCCGATCATCGACGCCACAGGAGTCAAAACAATTAATGAAGTCTACAGGGAATCAAAACAAAGAGGCACCAAACTGATCCTGTCGGAGGTTCACAGCGACCAGATCAGGGAGCAATTGAAGGAAGCCAGGTTATTATTTGCCATCGGCAAAGCGAATGTCACCGACAGATTTTCCGAAGCAATTGAAAGGAGCAGGGTTTTATTGGATGAGATGAGTAAGAAATAAATCAGTTTGTATTGAATGGATTCAAACAAGTGCGTGCATTTTTAGCAGCCGGTTCTATTCCCTGTTAAAAAATAGCAGGGAATAATACTTCAGGCTCCAGAAAGGAATAAAAGGCAAATACATCTGTTTCCTGCTGATCTTACCCAGAGCCAGCAATCTTAGTGCGTCTATCCATGGGCGATAGATAAGCGCGTATGTAAGCAGCAAAACGGCAAATACCGTACTCGGCAGACCGTTCAGGAGATATAAAATGAGGCAGATCATTGGTAAAAATATGGCCGCGTAGTAGTTGATCAGATTTTTCATAACAAGGTTTAGGTCATCCCTAAATTAATATTTTCCTTGCGCGTTACACTAACACAACGGCAAGAATTAAGAGAAATGACCCGATTTCCACTATGGCTTTATCTTTTCTAAGTGTTTTTACCTAGACCTATCACCAGCTCGTGGATGAATTTCAGTTTACGCGATACGGCTTCGGAGATGACGAAGGGATAGAAGTCGGGATGGCCCATGCTGCGGTTGAGGCTGTTTACGGCAAAGGTGAGCGGCAGCCACCAACTGAAGATCCGGTTAAAGTCGTCCGTCTCATAGGGATCTCTCTTTATCTCCGCGCGGATGCCTTTGTTGTCTACTATGTTCTCGGGATGAATTTCCAGGCCGAAGGAAAACGCCGTTTCCAGCGTATCCATGAGGTGCAGATAATGCGCCCAGGTCTCTGCCCAGTCTTCCCAGGAATGCGCACTGGCATAAGGACTAATGAAATGCTGCATCCAGTTGGACGGTGCACCGTTTTGATAATAAGTCTCCAGCGCCTTTGCATAATCGGCTTCTTCATTGCCAAATAAGGCGCGGTAATCATTCAGGCGCGGGCTGTCGCGGATCAGGCGGTCCCAGTAATAATGTCCGATCTCATGGCGGAAATGACCCAGCAGGGTGCGGTATCTTTCGCCCAGATCCATTTTATGTTTAGTCCTTTCTGCTTCATCTGCTTCCTCGATGTTTAATGTAATGACGCCGTTGTCGTGACCCGTCATCACGCGTTCACCGGGTGAACTGTCGGCGAGAAAATCGAAGGCGATGCCGTTTTCCTCGTCTCCCTGTTTTTTCTCTACGGGCAGGCGCAACCGGAGAAGTGAATAGACCAGGCGGTGCTTGGCCGTTTCAATATTCTTCCAACGGCCGCGGTTTACTTCGCTGTCGAGGGAAGGAATCATGCGGTTGAGGCTGCAGGCCAGGCAGAATCCGGGACCTCCCTGCGCGGGGATGATCCAGTTACAGACCCCATAAGCCGCATTGTTGCAATAATAGAATGTTTCATTGTTCTGTTTTACACTACAATAGATATTATCCCCCTGCTTCTCCAGGGTGATCATATCCATCGTGCGCATGTCGAAGCCCAGGGAATATCCGCAGTGCAGACAGGTGTCATTCTCAAAATAAACGGTGTTCTGGCAGTGGTCGCAGGTATAGAGTTTCATATTGACCGGCCTTAGTTCAATTTCCGTACCATCGGACCAGGAAGACCAGCTGGCGTTTGTTGCTGTTTTTTCCGCCTGTCCGTGCTACCGCAAGCCCTCAACTCCGTTAGCAGCACCGGACAGGTATTCTCCCATGGGGCGATATATTCTCAATCCCCCTCCCCACAAGGTAGCGATTGCCGGCGGGCAGGATGAGACCGGGATAAAATTTAATCATTTGATTAAATTCCATAAACATTCTACTTTTGTGTCCATTCCCTGCAGATGCCTTCAAAGAATATTAAGAAAAAACCGGATATCAATACGGAGCTTAAGATAAAGTCCGCGGCGCGCGTCGTATTTCAAAAGAAGGGATATGCGGCCACACGCACGAGAGATATTGCAGAAGAAGCTCAGGTGAACCTTGCGCTGATCACCTATTATTTCCGCAGCAAGGAAAAGCTGTTCCAACTCATTATGGTGGAAACGCTCGCTAATTTTTTTCAGAAACTGGGGCTTCTTTTCAATGATGAAGCGAGTACACTGGAAGAGAAAGTGCAGCTCATTGCCGAAAAATACACCGACCTGTTGCTGGAAGATCCGGAGATACCCCTTTTTATTATGAGCGAAATAAGAAGCCACGGCGCGGCCGTCCTCAAAAATATACCCGTGGCGGGCAATATTATGCAGTCGGTGTTTATGAAGCAATACAAGGAGGCCGTACAAAAAGGAAAAATCATCCAAATGGAGCCGATCCATTTTTTGATCAACCTCCTGGGCCTGGTCGTTTTTCCCTTCGTCAACAGTCCCACCATAAAAAAGGTGGGCGATCTTACCAACCGGCAGTTTGAACAGCTGATGCAGGAAAGAAAAAAATTGATACCTGTCTGGATAAACGCGATGTGCCATGCCCGATAATTCAATACCAGAAAATACATGCCCTTTCAACCGGTGACTCATTCAACCTCTTATATATGGTAAAATCATATCTGATCTTTTTTATGTGCTGGCTGACAGGCACTGTTTCAGCCAGGGCACAGATGATGAGCATTGACAGTTGCTATGCGCTGGCCACCAGAAACTATCCGCTGATAAAACAATATGACCTGATCGAAAAATCAAAGGAATATACCTTAAGCAATGCGGGTAAGGCCTACCTGCCACAGGTGAGCATCACGGCCATTGAAGGATATGTTTTCGGCGAATTCCCGGGTACCTCGGGCGGTGGCAATTTCAAGTTCATCGGGCTGGGACAGGTTAACCAGACCATCTGGGACGGAGGCGCCGTCAAAACACAAAAGAATATCATCCGTGCATCGGCAGAAACCGATAAGGCGTCGGTGGATGTACAATTGAATGAGCTGCGCTCGCGGGTAAACCAGCTTTTTTTCGGTGTCCTGCTCGTGGACGAACAACTGAAACTGCTGGAGATCCAGGATACCATCCTCCGCAACAACCTCAACCGCATCAAGCTGCTGAACGAAAACGGTCTAGCCTATACTACGGAGGTCAATGAGATCAGGGTCGAACAATTAAAGGTCCGCCAGCAAAGAACGGAATTCAACTATACACGCAGTGGCTACCTCACCATGCTTTCACTGCTTACGGGTGTGAGAATAAACGAACAAATTGTTTTACAAAAGCCCACGGTAATCAACCCAACGGCCGACCTGCAGATTGTGAGGCCGGAACTCCTTTTATATAAGAACCAGCGCGAGCTGGTCAATGCGGAGTCGGGCATGCAGAAGGTAAATATGATGCCCAAGATCGGATTCTTAGGCGTGGGATTTATGATTGCCCCGGGTGCAAGCTTCGGTAACAACAAGATCTCTACGCTGGGTGTAGCCGGACTCAGCGCTTCCTGGAACCTGAGCGCCTTCTATAAAAAATCAAATGACAAGCAACTCACGCAGCAGCAGCTCAATAAAATCAATGTGCAGGAAGAAACTTTTCTTTTCAATACAAAATTCCAGATGACACAGTCATCCGCCAGTATCGAGAAACAAAAAGCGGTGCTTTCCGAAGACGATGAAATCGTGAGCCTGCGGCAGACCATCCGCGAAGGATACCAGCTGAAATATAATACGGGCATGGGTCCGCTGATCGATCTGCTGAATGCCACGACGAGGGAAAGTGATGCGCGCGCTCAAAAAGCCCTGCACGAGATGCAGCTGCTAATGACCCAGTATGACTATAAAACCATTTCCGGCAATTAATATCAATCGCATGAAAAGCAAGTCCATCCTGTATGTCGCCCTCCTGCTCTCAGGAATTACTTCCTGTAAGGAAGAAAAAAAGAACTATGATGCTTCCGGTTCCTTTGAAGCGGTCGAAACCCTGATCGCCGCTGAAGCCAGCGGCCAGCTGCAGAAACTTAATATTGAAGAGGGTCAGTCGCTCGACTCCGGACAGGTGGTTGGTTATATCGACAGCACGCAATTGCATTTATCTAAGCTGCAACTGCAGCAAAGTAAAAAGACCATCCTCAGCGGCAGGCCGCAAACCAACCTGCAGGTTGAATCCCTGAAAACGGAGCTCGCCAATGCCGTGTCGGACCGTGACCGGATCGACAACCTCGTAAAGGGAGGAGTCGCTTCGCAAAAGCAGCTGGACGATGCCAATGCCAAAATCTCCACGCTGCAGGCAAGGATAAAGGCCCAGGAAAGTTCTTTGGAGATTTCCACTTCTTCCATCAACGAACAGGGCAGCGGCGTGGATGCACAGATGAGGGAGATCAATGACCAGCTGCAGAAATGCGTCGTCGTCAATCCCGTGAAGGGAACGGTGCTTACTAAATACGCCGAGCAATATGAAATGGCCGTGCTGGGAAAACCTCTGTATAAGATTGCGGATCTCTCCACCATCATTCTGCGCGCTTACATTACGGGCGACCAGCTGCAGCAGGTGAAGACGGGCCAGCAGGTAAAAGTATTCACTGACGACGGCAAGGGAGGATTTAATGAAACGGACGGCGTGATCACCTGGATAAACGATAAAGCGGAGTTTACGCCGAAAACCATTCAGACAAAAAATGAAAGAGCCAACCTGGTATATGCGATCAAGGTAAGGGTCCGCAACAACGGTTACCTGAAAATAGGCATGTACGGACAGGTAAGCTGGAACAAGTATTAATATGCAGCCTTCCGTTACACTGAAAGATATTGTGATGACCTACGACAAAGGCCGGGTGAAAGCCGTTAACCGCGTTTCCTTTGACGTGCAGCATGGGGAAGTCTTCGGCCTCATCGGACCCGATGGCGCGGGCAAGACTTCCATTTTCAGAATGCTGACCACGCTCCTGCTGGCAGACAGCGGCAGCGCTACGGTGGAAGGTCTGGATGTGGTAAAGGACTACCAGGCCATCCGCAACCGGGTGGGATATATGCCGGGCCGTTTCTCTTTGTACCAGGACCTTACCGTGCACGAGAACCTGCAATTCTTCGCCACCGTTTTTAATACGAGCATCGAAGAGAATTATGATTTGATCAAAGAGATCTATGAACAGATAAAGCCCTTCAACAAGCGACCCGCGGGTAAGCTCTCGGGCGGCATGAAGCAGAAGCTCGCGCTTTGCTGTGCACTCATTCATAAACCGGAGGTATTGTTCCTCGATGAACCCACCACGGGCGTGGATGCCGTTTCCAGAAAGGAATTTTGGGATATGCTGAAGCGACTGAAAGAACAAAACATTAGTATACTGGTGTCGACACCGTATATGGATGAGGCTACGCTCTGCGACCGGATTGCGCTGATCCAGAACGGCAATATCATGTCGGTGGATACGCCTCAAAACATCCTTGCGGCCTTTCCTGAAAAATTATACGCCGCCAAAGCAAAAGATTTTTACAGTCTGCTGAAACAGTTTCGTTCCGATCCTGCGATCAGCAGCTGCTATGCGTTTGGAGAGTATGTACACCTGACCCTTAAGGATGAAGCGAAGAATGAATCTTTTATTAAAGAACTGGCGGACAAATACGGCGCAGAGGAATTTGAAGTGAAGATTATTGCACCCACCATCGAAGACAGTTTTATCCGGCTCATGAGAGAGGACGACGGAAGTCCGGTACAAAATACAGCTATGCATGAGTGAAAAAGCCATCATATGTAAGGACCTCACCAAGCAGTTTGGGGATTTCAAAGCGGTAAATAAAATAAGCTTTGACGTCGGCCAGGGAGAGATCTTCGGATTCCTCGGCGCCAACGGAGCGGGTAAGACAACGGCCATGCGCATGCTATGCGGACTCTCCTTTCCTACCTCCGGCGAAGCGTCGGTGGCGGGATTTAATGTGTACAGGCAGCAGGAAAAAATAAAGGCCAGCATCGGCTATATGAGCCAGAAGTTTTCCCTGTATGAAAACCTCACCGTGTACGAGAATATAGAGTTCTATGGCGGCGTGTATGGCTTGTCGCGTAAGGAAATCAGGACGCGGGGAGAAGACCTCGTAAACAGGCTGGGAATGGTTAATGAAACGAAGAAACTGGTGGCAGGGTTGCCGCTCGGCTGGAAGCAGAAGCTGGCATTCTCGGTAGCTGTTTTTCATCGTCCGAAGATTGTTTTTCTCGATGAACCCACCGGCGGCGTTGACCCGGTAACGCGGCGGCAGTTCTGGGATCTTATTTACGAAGCGGCCGCGGACGGCATCACGGTGTTTGTCACCACCCACTATATGGACGAAGCGGAATACTGCCACCGTATCAGCATCATGGTTGACGGAAGAGTGGAAGCGCTCGACACACCGGCGGGATTGAAGAGCCGGTTTAAGGCGAATTCGATGGATGAAGTATTTTATCAGCTGGCGAGACAGGCGCAGCGAAGCGGGGACTAAACTATGAAGAAGCTTTTTGCTTTTATTCGCAAGGAATTCTACCATGTGTTCAGGGACAGGAGGACGCTGCTGATCCTGTTCGGACTGCCCGTAGTACAGATCATCCTGTTCGGCTTTGCGCTGAACAGCGAGGTAAAAAATATCAGCATCACGGTGCTTGACCATGCACATGACAACCATTCGGAACAGATCATCAACAAGATAAGGGCCAGCTCCTATTTTATTTTCAAACCCGCTGTAGGGGCGTATTCCGATATAGAGGAACAGTTTAAGGAAGGCAATATCAAATGCGCACTTATCTTTCCCGCGAATTTCGGAGAGGACCTTTCGCGTTCGGGAAAAGCGGAAGTGCAGATCATCGCCGACGGCGCCGATCCGAATACGGCCACGATACTTATCAATTACCTGAATGCCATTATCGCCGGTTACCAGCAATCATTAAAGTCCGGGGCGGCGCCGCCCTATCAGATCATCCCTGTGGTGAGGCAACTCTATAACGAGACGCAAAATGGATCGCTGAATTTTATACCGGGCGTGATCGCGCTGATATTTATGATCGTCTCCACGGCCCTTACCTCGGTTTCCGTTGTAAGGGAAAAGGAACTGGGTACCATGGAAATATTGCTCGTGTCGCCTTTCAGACCCATCATGGTGCTGATCGCCAAAACGGTTCCCTACCTGATCCTATCGCTTATCAATTTCATTATTATACTTATTCTTTCCGTTTTCCTGCTAAAAGTGGAGATCAGGGGCAGCCTGGTGCTCCTGTTTGCCGAGAGTATCCTTTTTATCATCACCTGCTTGTCACTCGGCCTGCTGGTATCCAACGTGACGAACTCTCAGCAGACGGCCATGCTGTTTTCTATGATGGGCATGATGCTGCCCACACTTCTGCTCACGGGCTTTTTGTTTCCGCTGGAAAACATGCCCTGGATATTCCAGGCCATCTCGCACGTGATCCCGTCGCGTTATTATTTTATTATCATCAAGGCGGTCATGCTGAAGGGGCTTGGCTTTAGTTATATATGGAAGGAAACGCTGATCCTTGCGGGGATGTCGGTCTTCCTGCTGGCGGTGGCGCTTAAAAATTTTAAAATAAGGCTTTCATGAAAGTGCTGGGCTTCATACTCAGGAAGGAGTTCCGGCAGATTTTCCGGGACAAGACGATACTGGCGATGATGTTTGCCGTGCCCGTGATCCAGCTCATCATTTTTCCGCTGGCGGCCAATTTCGAAGTGAAGAATGTGAATGTGGCTTTCGTCGATTATGACCGCAGCACGTTTTCTCAGAGGCTGCTCAATAAAATTGCCTCCTCGGGATATTTCCGCATAGTGGGCAATACCATTTCTTACCAGGATGCGCAGCGGCTGATTGAAAAAAATGAGGCGGACATTATCCTGGAAATCCCCAATGGTTTTGAACGCAACCTGGTTCGCGAAGGAAGGCAGGAGGTGAATATGGCCATGGATGCGATCAACGGAACCAAGTCTTCGATCGGAGGAGGTTACCTGATGGCTGTGCTGGCAGACTTTAACCGGTCGCTCGAAGTGAATGTGAAAAACGTTCATAGCGGCCCCTCCGCTCCTGCTGCGGGTATCGATATCACTTATTCGATTTGGTTTAATCCGCTGGCGGAATATAAATACTATATGGTGCCCGGTATCCTGGTGCTATTGCTTACCATGATCGGCGGATTTATCACGGCGCTGAATATCGTGAGGGAAAAAGAGATCGGGACGATTGAGCAGATCAACGTGACGCCGATAAAAAAATGGGAGTTCATCCTCGGAAAGCTCATCCCCTTCTGGATTGTTGGGATGATCGTGTTTACCGTCGGCCTTATCGTGATGTACCTCGTGTACGGCATATTTCCAGAGGGCAGCCTGGCGACGCTTTATCTTTTTGCCGCGGTTTATCTGGTGGCCCTGCTGGGTTTCGGGCTCCTGATCTCCACGTTCAGCAACAGTCAGCTGCAGGCCATGTTCGTGGCGTTTTTCTTTATCATGATTTTTATACTGATGAGCGGCTTTTTCACCAGTATCGACAGTATGCCGCCCTGGGCGCGACAGATTTCCAACCTCACGCCCGTTACGCATTTTATCGCCGTCGTCCGCCTCATCGTATTAAAGGGCAGCAGCCTCTCGCAGGTCAAAACAGAGCTGCTTTACCTCGGCATCTTCGCGGTGCTGCTCAACGGGGCGGCGATACTTAATTACAGGAAGACTAGTTAAGGGGTTACGAAAATCTTTTTACATCCACCGATACTTTCAGCTCGTGCGAGCCGCTGCTCAGGATGATGCCTTCCATCGGGGCAATGTCGGCATAGTCCCTGCCCCAGCCGATGGTGATGTGCTGGTCGCCGGCGAGACAGTTGTTCGTCGGATCGAAATCGACCCATCCCAGATCCGGGATATAGACGCTGAACCAGGCATGGGAGGCATCGACGCCGACAAGCTTTTCGGTTCCTTCGGGTGAAATGGTTTCAATATATCCGCTCACATAACGAACGGGCAGTCCCAGCATGCGGAGACCGGAGATCGCAAAATGCGCGAAGTCCTGGCATACGCCCTTCTTCTGTTTCATCACGTCGGCCAGTGGCGTAGCGATGGTGGTGAAGCCCGGCTTGTATACAAAATCGAGGTGGATACGCGCGTTCAGTTCTTTCACGCCCTCAAACACAGGCCTGCCGGATGAAAAGGATTCGAGCACATAGCGACGGATCTCTTCACCGCCTTCCGTCATCGGCGTGGGAATAAGGTATTGTTTGATCTCTACCGCGTCGGGTTTAAGTTGCGCGATTTCATTGACTCCCTGCGCGAGATCTGCTTTGGGATAATCCGGGATGGACTTCGGACCCGCGTATTTTTTTTCTACCTCGGAGGTCACATTGACTTTTAACTCGCGGTGTTCCTTTTCGACAGAAAAATAGAGTACGCGGTTACCAAAGAAATCGCGGTATTCGCTGGTCTTTGCCGGCTGCGGCGAGATCTCGATGCGCAGGCCGCGGCAGGTCTGCTCCGGCGTGTCGCGTGGAAGCAGGCGCGCAATATTATGACAAAGACTCACGGGTTCGAGATAGGTATAGGAAGTGTTATGGCGGATGGAGTATCTCATGAGGGGGATCGCAGGGAAATGGTTTTAGGGCTTAGTTCATGTTTAAAGAAAGCGCGTGACAATTCGCCGGGTATGGAAGACAGGAGGTGGAAGATCTGCGAGAGGAACTGGTCGAGATGAATATAGGATTCGCCATCGGAGACGCCCAGCTCGCTGCGGTCGACCTGGCGTATCAGCGCGTCGGCCTGCAGGATCAGCTTTTCAAATTCGGGTACGGACTGGCCCGTCGTATTCCGTGGCAGTCGCTGCAGGTAACTCTTAAGTCGCACGAGCTGATAAGACAATGAACGCGGGTTGTTGGGATCGAAGAGCAGCAGGTCAATCACCAGGATATTCTGCAGCGGCCGGCGGTATTTGTACCGGTAGTTCACGAGGCCTTCGTTGCTCATCAGGACGGTCTGCAGGAGATTGTACTCTACGATATCACTGTATTTGCGTGTAAGGGTGTTGCGCAGGATGGAGAGTACGCCAAGGCTCTGTTCGATCTTGCGGCCCATGTCGAGCATGATCCATCCCTGCTCGCGGGAGATGCTTTCTCTGTTAAGGCCGATAAAGGCGACGACAGAGGTTATGAGGCTGTCGAGCGCATGGATCATCTGCAGGTGGCCGTGGTGCGAAGCCGGAATACCGTTTTGTAAGGTCTCTTCCATGCTGCGGATGACGCGCCAGGTATCGGTTGACCAGTGATCACGCACTTCGTGGATAGCGCGATGCAGTTGTAAGAAATTAAACCTGATGCCGCCCGCGCGTTTTTCGTTGTATAAGACGTCTTTGAGTTCCGGCCATGGATCGGCGAGGCGCTCTGCCGCTTTCTCGCCGGTGAAGCCGGGCAGCGTATAACTGTACCGCGTAAACGCTTCGAGCAGGCAGGTCTCCGTTTCCGCGTTGGATTCGGTTACCAGCTTATTTCCTTCGGCGAGGAACTGCATGACGGTGCGCAGGAAGCGCGCGGTGCCGAGAATTCTTTCCGAATAGCGGCCTACCCAGAAAAGGTTTTCTGCGGCATGGCTTGGCAGGACATCGTTGAAATTCTCCGCGCTGTTGTCGGCCGTCTCCGGCAACACATTCATTTCCCTGCCGGGTTCGGGCGAAAGGATCCAGGCGTCTTTGCTGAAACCGCCCGACTGGCTGGAGATAATGAAACTGCCGGTGTCGGAGGATGAACGCACGAGACCGCCGGCCATGGCGGTATAATTGTCCTGGTTGCTCACGAGAAAACTGCGGAACAATACTTTCTGCGGAACGATGTTGCCATCGATCAGCGAAGGGCTGAGCGAGATCTCCACTTTTTCCTGACCTACATAGAGCGTTGGGTTGGCGCGGATTCGTCTTTTACATTCTTCGAGTTGTTCGGCGCTTAGGGAAGCCCCGTCGATGGAGGAGCTGCCCACCGGGTTGCGGTGTATGGGTTTTATCACGAGGGAACGGAGGTTTTCGAGTACGTAATTGAGTTCTCTGGGCTGCCCGCACCACCAGGTGGCGATGGTAGGCAGGATGAGGTCGGTATTAAAGAAATGGCGCGAGAGCTGTTGTAAAAAAGGCATGAAGCCCGGGTTTTCCAGCACGCTGCTGCCAAGGGGGTTTGCCAGACTCACATTACCCGAGCGTACGGCTTGCAGCAGGCCGGGCACGCCGAGCTGTGAATCGGCCTTGAGTTCAAGCGGATCGCAATAGATATCGTCCACGCGGCGCAGGATCACGTCCACGCGTTCGAGTCCGCCCATTGTTTTCAGCCAAACGAAATTGTCTTTGACGACGAGGTCGTTGCCCTGCACAAGGGTGAAGCCGAGGTAGGACGAGAGATAAGAATGTTCGAAATAGGTTTCGTTGCTCGAGCCCGGCGTAAGGATCACGATGCGTGGGTTCAGGCTTTTGTGCGGCGCGATCTCGTTGAGGCCGTTGCGCAGGGCGTTGAAATAAGGCGAAAGGTGCCGCACTTTGAGGCCGTGAAAGAGTTCGGGGATGACGCGCGTCATCGTGGTGCGGTTCTCGAGCGCATAGCCTGAGCCCGAAGGAGCCTGCGTGCGGTCGTTCACCACCCAGAGACTTCCCGTCTTGCTCTTGGCGATATCTGCCGAGTAGAGGATGAGCTGGTGTTTGCCCGGCTGGCGGATGCTGCTGCAGGGACGCAGAAAACCGCTGTGGTGATAGACGAGTTCCATAGGCAGGATGCCCTGACGAATGAGTTTCTGTTCACCGTATATGTCTTCGAGCAGCAGGTTGAGCAGTCGTGCGCGCTGGGCGAGCCCGGTATCGATGAGCTTCCAGTCGTCGCGCGAGATGAGGAAGGGAATATTATCGAGCTTCCAGGGGCGGTTGAGGCCGTTGGGATCTCCGTATATATTGTAGGTGACACCGTTTTCGCGGAGGAGACGCAGGGAATCCTGGTGACGGGTGCGCATTTCTTCTTCGCCGAGCTGGGCATAGGACTGGAAAAAGGTTTCCCAGTGGGGCTTCATTCTTCCGTCTTCACCGACCAGTTCCCCGAAGGATCCGTGCCCGTCATGGTATCCACGGAAAATGGGGTCTTCCAGCATGTTCGACATTAACGCAGTAGTTGGCATGGTCCGGCTTAAAAGTAGGGAAAT